>Ga0209483_1000730_pt1 | contig 26851 bp, 25 predicted proteins | sample NGEPerA_FD_184508 | JGI IMG/M metagenome (GOLD analysis project Ga0209483, IMG submission 184508) | Arctic peat soil microbial communities from the Barrow Environmental Observatory site, Barrow, Alaska, USA - NGEE PermafrostL2-A... | ecosystem: Environmental > Terrestrial > Soil > Wetlands >... | reverse complement strand
AGATTGAATCAACTATCCCGCCCTTTGGGAATCCACTTTATGGGTCTATGACCTAATCTTCGCCGGCGGCGGCGACGCTGCTCGGCGCCGGCGGTGCGGCCGTGACAGCCGGCGCGCGGCGCGCCACCCGGATCAGCAGCAAAAGCGGGAGCGCCAGGATAATCACCACCATCATCAGCTTGAAATCGTCGATGTAGCCGATCATCGCCGCCTGGCGGGTGACCTCGGCGTTGAGCGCGGCCACCCCGGACGGCGCGGTCAGGCTGAAGTTGGGTCCCAGCAGATGCCCTTGCGCCAGCGGGTTGTCGGGCCGCAGCCCCTCGACCAGCCGCGAATGGACGATCTGGGTGTTCTGCGCGAGCTGCGCCTCGAGGATGCTGATCCCGACGCTGCCGCCCAACATGCGCATCAGGCTGCGCAACGCGGTTCCCTGGGTTAGGATGTGCCGCGGCAAGTCCGACAAGGCGAGGATGTTCAACGGAACAAAGGTGAGACCGAGCCCGAAGCCTTGGGCAAATCCGGCGAACACGATCGGCCCGGACCCCATGTCGAGCGAATACCCGGTCATCTGCCACAGCGAGGCCGCGGTCAACAGGAACCCGACCAGAATGAAGAGACGCCCGTCGATCTTGTCGATGGTGCGGCCGACAAAAATCATCGCCAGCATGGTCCCCAAGCCACGCGGCGCCATCATCCAGCCGCTGGTGAAGACCGGATAATTCATTAAATTCTGCATCATCGACGGCATCAGCGCCAAGGTGCCGCTGAGGATCCAGCCGACCGCGAGCATCAACAGGCCGCCGGCGATGAAATTGGGGCTTTTGAGCAGGTCGCGGCTGACGAACGAGCGCTCGCCCGCCGTCGCCGTGTGGACGACGAACAGGTAGAAGCAGAGCCCGGCGACGATCGCCTCGGTCCAGATTTCGGTCGAGTGGAACCAGTCCTTGATCTCGCCACGGTCGAGCATCATTTGCAGCGCGCCGATCGCGATGCTCAGCATGCCGAAGCCGAAAAGGTCGAAGGCTTCGCGCCGCACGTTGCGGCTTTGGCGGATAAAAACGAGGATGCCGAGCGTACACAGGATGCCGACCGGCAGGTTGATATAAAAGCACCACCGCCAGTTGAGGTTGTCGGTGATCCAGCCGCCCAGCGTCGGACCGAGGATCGGCCCCATCATCGCGCCGGTGCTGAAGATCGCCATCGCATGGCCGTGACGCTCCTGCGGGTAGATCGTCAGCAGCGTCGCCTGACCGAGCGGCACTAGACCGGCCCCGAATACGCCCTGCAACAGCCGGAAGACCACCAGCTGCGGCAGACTTTCCGCCGCGCCGCACAGGGCGGAGGCGAAAGTGAAGCCGATGACCGAGGCGAGAAAAATGAACTTGATGCCGAACCGGCCGGCGAGCCACCCGGTCAGCGGCATCATGATCGCCGAGGCGACGATGTAGGAGGTCAGCACCCAGGAGATCTGGTCCTGCGCAGCCGACATGCTGCCCTGGATATGCGGCAGCGCGACATTGGCGATCGTCGTGTCGATGCCCTGCAGCACGCAGGCGCAGATTACCGTGGCGGTGATCATGCCCCGGTTGAGCGGCGGCGGCGCGGCTGCCCTCGCCGGCTCCTCGCCCCTCATGTTGCGGCCCTAATCATCGACGGCGGCGGCCGACGCCGCGACCGGGGCGCCGACCGCCACTTTTACCGGCGTGCTGTCGCGCAACAGCAAGAGCAGAGGGAGCGACGCCAAGGCGACCACCATCAACAGCCAAAAATCGTCGATATAGGCGATCATCGCGGCTTGCCGGGTGACCACGGCGTTGAGCGCGGCGACGCCGCTCGGCACGCTGAGGCTGTACGGAACACCGAATACCGGCGAATGGAGCAGCGGGTTGTCCGGCCGCAGCGTCTCGACCAGCCGCGAATGAATGATCTGCGTATTCTCGGCCAGGGCCGCGACCAGGATGCTGATACCGACGCTGCCGCCCAGATTGCGCATCAGGCTGCGGATCGCGGTGCCCTGGGTCAGGATGTGGCGCGGCAGGGTCGACAGGGCGGTGATGTTGAGCGGCACAAAGGTGCAGCCGAGCCCGAAACCCTGGATAAATCCCGAGACGACGATCGGCCGCGGGTCCATATCGAGCGAGAACTTCGTCATCTGCCACATCGCGAACGCGGTGAGGACCAGGCCGAACAGGATGATCAGCCGGTTGTCGATGCGGTTGATCACCCGCGCTACCGCGAACATGGCGATCATCGTGCCGAATGCGCGCGGCGCGGTGACCATGCCGGTGGTGAACACCGGATAGTTCAGCAGCTGCTGCATCATCGTCGGCAACAACGCCAGCGTGCCGGTCATGATCGCGCCGATCGAGAACATCAGCAGCGTGCCGGCGATGAAATTGACGTTCTTCAGCAGGTCGCGATTGATGAACGAGCGGTCGCTGGCGGTCGCCGTATGAACCGCAAACATATAAAAGCTCAGCGCGGCGAGCGTCGCCTCGACCCAGATTTCGCGCGAATGGAACCAGTCCTTCAATTCGCCGCGGTCGAGCATCAGCTGCATCGCGCCGACCGCCAGGCTCAAGGCCAAAAACCCGAATGCGTCGAACGGCTCGCGGTGCACGTTCCGGGTTTGGCGGATAAAGACGCTGATGCCGATCGTGCACAGGACGCCGACCGGCAGGTTGACGTAGAAGATCCAGCGCCAGCTGTAGTATTCGGTCAGCCAGCCGCCGAGCAGCGGCCCGCTGATCGGCCCCATGATCGTGCCGATGCCGTAGACCGCCATCGCGTAGCCGTGGCGCTCGGGTGGGTTGATCCGCAGCAGCGTCGCCTGCGACAGCGGAATGAGCCCGGCGCCGCACACCCCCTGCAAGGCGCGGTACAGCACCAGCTGCTCGAGGCTCGTCGCCGAGCCGCACAGCGCCGAGGCGATCGTGAAACCGCCGACCGAAAACAGGAACACGTATTTGATGCCGAGCCGGCCGGCGAGCCAGCCGGTCAGCGGCATCGTGATCGCCGCGGCGACGATGTACGAGGTCAGCACCCAGGCGATCTGGTCCTGCGAAGCCGAGAGGCTACCCTGAATATGCGGCAACGCGACGTTGGCAATCGTGTTGTCGACGCCTTGCATGATGTTCGCCAACATGATCGAGGCCGTAATCCAGCCTCGATTGGGCACCGCGGTCGGCGTTTCCCCGCGCAATCTGTTACCCCGGTAAGCCGGCCCACACATGGGCCGGCGCTCTTATTGTGTCAGGCGGCAACCTGCTTGGCGGTGGGCGCGTCGCCGGCGACCGTGGTGCGGCGCATGTCGCGTACCTTGGTCTCATCGAACCGGCGCACCCGATGCATCGTCTGGCGGTTGTCCCACATCACCAAGTCGAACTGCCGCCATTGGTGGACATAGACATTTTCCGGCCGCGTCGCCTCCTCGTTGACGTCGCGCAGGAAGGCGCGCGCTTCGGGCACCGGCCAGCCGACGATCGTGCCGGCGTGCGACGCAAGGTAAAGCGATTTGCGGCGGTTCTTCGGATGAGTGCGCACCAGCGACTGGCGCATCGGGCGGAACATCGCCTGCTCCTCGTCGGACAATTCGGTAAAGCCGAGAAGACCGCGCGAATACATCAGCGAATGTTCGCAGACAAGCGGTCCGACCGTCGCCTTCATTTCGTCGCTCAGCGCGTCATAGGCGGCGCGCATGTCGGCGAATTCGGTGTTGCCACCCCTGTCGACGATTGTCCGGCCCGAGAGGATCGAATATTTCGCCGGCACCGCGCGAAACGAGCTGTCGGAATGCCAGAGCTGGTTGCCGAGGTTAAAAAGCCGCCGGCGGTCGTCGCGCGCCATCGGCTGGTGGTCCTGCCCCAGGTTCGACACATCGTTCATCAGGTAGCTGAGGCGCTTCTCGTCCGGCTTGGTCACGGTGCCACCGGCCGAATTCTCGATCTCGCCGAATTCGCGGGTGAAGGCGATCTGTTGCTCGTCGGTTATGTCCTGGCCGGGGAAGATAAGCACCGCGTAACGGTTCATCCCCTCCTCGATCGCCGCGACCTCGTTCGCGGACAGCTTTCGCCGCAGGTCGACGCCGCCGACCTCGCCGACAAAGATCGGATGAATTTGGCGGATCGAGACGGCCATCCGCGGCGTCCTGCTGCAAAAACGAGCGGCAAAAGATACGCCGTCGTCATCCTTCTGTCATGTAGGCCAGGGTGTTGGCTGCTATGCCGATGTCGCTCTCGCCCTTAAGATGGCCGCCTGTTTCTCGCCTGCGGGGGGTCAACCATGTTTCGCGCCATTGCCGCCCTGATGCTGCTGCTCGGCTTCGCGGGAACCGGGAACGCGCAAACCCTCGGCGAGATCGACCGGCGCGAAGCGGCGGTCGTGGAGGCTTGGACGGCGACGCCGCTGACCCTGCGCAAGGCGTTCTTCGTCGCGAAACACCCAGACGGCTTCGGACAATACCTCGAGCGTTCCGGCAATGCCTTCAAGCCGGGCGAAAAGCTTGTCGCCTACGCGGAGCCGGTCGGCTTCGGGTGGAAGGACATCGGCAACGGCGAGTATGAATTCGGCTTCAAGGTCGATTTCCTGGTCAAGTCGCCCGACGGCAAGGTGCTGACTGGCCAGGAAGATTTCGCCGATCTCGGCGAAAAGAGCCACGCGCGAAACCGCGAATTCATGGTCGTGCTGACCCTCGACGTAGAGGGAGCCTCACCTGGCGACTATGTCCTCGAATACAAATTGCACGACATCACCAGCGACAAGACCGCTTCGTTCAATCTGCCGTTCAAGATCGCCAAGTAAGCGGCTAGCATCACCCCGACAGATCAAGGAGGAGGTCGCCATGGCGAAAATTCTGGTCATCCACGGCGCCGGCATGAACATGCGCGGCAAGGTCCAGCTCGACATCTTCGGGCCGATGCTGCTGCCCGAATATGACGAGCGCATCCGCGGCTATGGGGCCGAACTGGGTCTCGAGATCGAGATTTTCCATTCGAACATCGAGGGGGAAATCGTCAACAAGATCTACCAGGCCAACGACGAAGGCTTCGACGCGGCGATCTTCAACCCGGCCGCGTTCGGCAGCGGCTATCCGGCGCTGGTCGCCACGCTGTCGCAGGTCAAGTTCCCGACGATCGAAGTTCACATCTCTAACCCAATCCGGCGCGGACCCGCGTCGCAGACCGCCGCGGTCAGCCAGGGGGTCGTCGCCGGCTTCGGCATCGCCGGCTATGCGCTGGCGCTGCGCGGCCTCAAGGATTTGCTGGCGGCAAAGAAGTAGCCTCTCAGAGCAGCTCGCCGATCTTGTCGGCGGCCTTGAGGCCGTGGCCGGTGATCACCGCGACCGTGGTTTCGCCGGCCTTGATAATGCCATCGGCGAGGAGCCCGCTCAGCGCCGCGCCGACCGTCGCCGAGGTCGGCTCGACATAGAGCCCGAGCCGGCCGAGGCGGATCAGCGCCGGCGCGATTTCGTCCTCCGGCACCGCGACCACGCCGCCCCGCGAACGGCGCAACGCGGCCAGCACTTCGGCGGTGCGCACCGGCTTCACCGTCGCGATGCCGTCGGCGAGCGTCGGCTGCGGGGCGAATGCGGAATCGCCGTCCCAGGCGGCGGCGAACGCGGCGCAATTGGCGGCCTGCACCGCGAACAGGCGCGGCATCCGGGTGACCTCGCCGCGCCGCATCAGCTCGTCGAAGCCGCGTTCGAGCCCGAGGATGTTCGAGCCGTAGCCGGTCGGCACCAGGATGTTGTCCGGCGCCGCGAAGTCGAACTGCTCCCACAGCTCGTAGGCCAGCGTCTTGGTGCCCTCGATAAAGAACGGCTGCCAATTGTGGCTGGCGTAAAAACTGTCGCCGATGGCGGCGAGCGCCGCCTCGGTCACCGCCTGACGAGTGCCGGGGATCGCCTCGACGCTCGCGCCGGAGGCGGCGATCTGCACCACCTTGCCGCGCGGCGCGCTGGCGGGCACGAAGATGCGGCACGCGATCCCGGCGGCCGCCGCATAAGTCGCGATCGACGAGCCGGCATTGCCCGAAGAATCTTCATGGATCGGACCGACCCCGACCTCGAGCAGGTGGTTCAACATCACCGCGGCGCCGCGATCCTTGAAGGAGCCGGTCGGCATCTGGCTTTCGAGTTTGAAACGGATCGGCGCGCCGTCCCAATTCCGGGCGACGAGCGGTGTCCAGCCCTCGCCGAGCGAGACACGCGGCGGGCCGTCGAGGGCGAGCGCCGCGCGATAGCGCCACAGCGAGGCCTCGGCCACCTCGATCTCGCCGCGTACCAGCCCGTTTACGGGCGCCAGGTTCAGATGGCCGCCGCAGTCGCAACGCCAGAGCGGCCGGTCGGCCGCCAGTGTCGCGCCGCAAGCGGGGCAGTGGTAGATCGCCCGGGTCATCGCGCGACCTTATCGCCCGCGACCTGCTTGCGCTAGGATGCCCGGGCAAGCGCACGGGACAGCCATGGACGATGCAAAATTGGTCGGCGGCTCACCCGAGGACCGCCGGCGCCTGTTGGAGCGGATGGAAGAATACCTCGACGCCAATGGCCGCTTCGACTGGGCGAGGCTGCAGGATATCTGGAGCGGCGCGCCGGAGGCGGTGTTCTTCAACCTCAACGGCCACACCTATAAGGGTCGCGAGCACTGGACGCGGCTGTGGCGGTACTACCGCGACAATGTCGCGAGCGGCTATTGGACGCCGTTCGATATCGGCGGCGTGGTCAGCGGCAATCTCGCGGTGATTTGGTGCGAGCGCCAGACCCGCTCGGAATGGGTCGGCAAGGACCCGGCGCCGTCGCGCCCCTACGGCAAAGATTTCGTGTCGCGCTCGACCATGGCGTTCCGCAAGGAAGATGGCGACTGGCGCGTCGTCCACGTGCATTTCTCGCCGGCCAGCGACGCACCGCGACCCGGTGGCGTGTGATTTGCGACATATGACGCCGATTTTGCCGCAAATCGGTATCCGGCTTTCGGGCGCGCTCGAACCGCGCCGCTGTATCGAGCTGGCCCAGGCCGCCGAGGCGGCGGGGCTAGCCTCGGTCTGGTTCGCCGAGAACCCGTTTCAGCGTGGCGTTCTGGCCACGACGGGCGCTTGCGCCGTGGTGACGGATCGCGTGCGGATCGGCGTCGGCGTGGTCAATCCGTTCGGCCGCCATCCGGTGACGATCGCGATGGAATTCGGCGCGCTTGCCGAATTGGCGCCGGACCGCATCGTGCTCGGGCTCGGATCGGGGATCGGCGCCGCCGTACGGCGCATGGGATATCCGTACAACCGCCCGGTCACCGCGCTGCGCGAGGCGGTGGGGATCGTGCGGGCGTTGCTCGCCGGCGACAGCGTCAGCCATCGCGGGTTTGCCTTTGCCGTCAAGCGCGCCCAACTCACCTATCGGCCGGGCAAGGTGCCGATCTATCTGGCCGCCGCGGGCGTACACGCCCTCAGCGCCTGCGGTGAGATCGGCGACGGGCTGATCGTTTCGAACCTGACCCCGCCGCAAACGACCGAGCGCATGGCGGCGATGGTCGGCGAGGCGGCCGGCCGCTTCAACCGCAAGATGCCGCCCATCGTGCAATACGTGCCCTGCGTCGTCCGCCCCGATGGGGCCGAAGCCCGCGCCGCGGTCAAAACGCAGCTCGCCGAGATGCTGACGGCCTTCTGGTCGGGCGAAAGCGATTGGCCGGCCTCGAAGGAGGCGATCGTCGTGGAAAGCGGCATCCCGCGCAGCCACTTCGCCGCCGTGCTCGCCTGGCTGCGTCGCGGCGAGGATGCCGAGTCGTTGCTCGACGACCGTTTTGTCGAGGCCTTCGCGATTGCCGGGACGGCCGAGGAGTGCTTGCGGCAAGCGGCGGTCTACCGCGCCGCCGGCGTCGACGAATTGGCGCTGACCTTCGCCGGCGAGCAGGTCGCCCAAGACATCGCCTATCTCGGCCAAGCAATCAACGGGGCCGCCACGTGATCGCTAAATTCGCGCTGCTCGTAACCGCCGTGCTGGCGAGCGCAGCTGCCCGCGCCGATGAGCCAGGGACTGCCGAGCTTCAAAAATGCAAAATCTGCCACGCGCTCGATGCGGCCGGCGGCAACCGGGTCGGTCCTGATTTGCACGGCGTCTTCGGGCGCAAAGCGGGAACAGCCGCCGGCTTTGCCTTCTCCGACGCGATGAAAGACAGCGGCATTATCTGGGATGACGAAACCCTTGCCAAATTCCTCCGCGATCCCAAAGGTTCGCTGCCCGGCAACCGGATGTCCTTTCCAGGGATCCAGAACGAGGCGACGCTGCGCGACCTGCTGCAGCAATTGAAACAGGCGACGCAGTAGGCCCGGCGGACAGGGGTAAGACGGACAGGGGTATGGTTGACGCGATCGTCATCGACGGGCAAGCCATTGCCGCGCGGCTGCGCAAGGCGGTGGCCGAGGCGACAGCCGCCTTGAGGGGGCGTCACGGCATCACGCCGGGTCTCGCGGCGGTCATCGTCGGCAACGACGCGGCGAGCCAGATCTACGTCCGCAACAAGGCGCGCGCCTGCCTCGAAGCGGGGCTGGCGTCATTCGAGCATCGCCTGCCCGGCGACGCCTCGGAAGCGGAGGTGGTCGCGCTCGTCCGGCGGCTCAACCTTGACGAGCAGGTGGACGGCATCCTGGTGCAGCTCCCCCTCCCCGCTGGGATCGACCCGCAGCGCGTACTCGGCGCGCTCGATCCGCAAAAGGACGTCGACGGGTTTCACCCGCTGAACGTCGGCCGGCTGTGGAGCCGCCAGCCGACCTTCGTGCCCTGCACGCCGCAGGGCTGCCTGATGTTGCTCAAGACCGTGCACGCCGATCTCGCCGGCGCCGAGGCGGTGGTGCTCGGCCGCTCGCACATCGTCGGCCGGCCGCTGGCGGCGTTGCTGGTCGCGGCGGACTGCACGGTGACGGTCGCGCATTCGAAAAGCCGCGACATCGCCGCGATCTGCCGGCGCGCCGACATCCTTATCGCCGCCTCGGGACAGCCCGCCATGGTCAAGGCGGGCTGGGTCAAGCCGGGCGCGACGGTGATCGATGTCGGCACCAACCGCGTCGTCGCGGCGGACGGCACGGCGCGGCTCGTCGGCGACGTCGATTTCGCCGCGACACGGCGTGTCGCGGGAGCGATCACCCCGGTGCCGGGAGGGGTCGGGCCGATGACGATCGCCTGCCTGCTGCGCAACACCGCGATAGCCGCTTGCCGGCGCCGCGGCCTCCCCGATCCGTTGCCGGAAGCCTGAGGGCGGGAGCCCCGAAAGCGCCGGAGCTTTATCAGCGATGCGTCGCGTCGTTCTACTGAGGCGCCGCACCGTCATTCCGGGTTCGTCACGGCGCCGCGCCCCGGAATGACATACAGCTATGACATAGAGCGTCAGGCCAGGACGTACTGGTCGATCGCGCCGGCCCAACCGTCGGCGTCGTTGGTGTCGGGCGCGACGCCCTTGGCGGCGGCCTTGACGTGATCGGGCGCATTGCCCATCGCGATCGGGAAGCCGGCGGCGGCGAACATTTCGAGGTCGTTGGTCATGTCGCCGAGCACCGCGATCTCGTCCTTGGCGATCCCGAGGCGCTTGCCGAGCACCTCGACGATGCGCCCTTTGTCGATGCCCGGCGCGATGACGTCGCAGTAATAGGCCTGCGAGCGCGCCGCGTGCGCCGAATGGCCGAGCATCTCCTTCATGATGTGTTCGACCTTGGCGATCAAATCGTGGTTGTTGCTGGCCCCGACGATCTTGCCGACCGCGCTGAAATGGTAGTCGGTATAGGCGTCGACGACGGTCGGCGGCACGTCGATGGTGTGGATTTCGTGGTCGACGTGGTCGCCCTGGCGATCGAGGATCACCCATTCGTTACCGACAAACACCCAGGTCGACACGCCGTTGGCGTGAAAGGTATCGACCGCCAGCCGCGCTATGTCGGGCGGAATGCACACCTGCTCGATCACCGTGAGGTCGGGCTCGACGATCGAGCCGCCGTTGTAGCCGCCGAACGGCAGGGTGATCTGGAGCGCGTCGCGCATCGTCGTCAGCCCGAAAGGCGGCCGGCTGCTGCAGATCGTGAAGTCGATGCCGGCGTCGTGCAGCTTGCGCACGGCGGCGACGGCGGACGGGCGCAGCGACTTCTCGGTGGTAACCAGCGTGCCGTCGACATCGGTGATGACGAGTTTGATCTTGCTCATGCTGCTCCTCGGGTCAGAACCTCGATGCCGCCGCCGGACGCGACGATGACGGCCGAGGCGCGGCCGATGAACAGCCCGCAATCGACGACGCCGACGGTCATGCAGATCTGCTGTTCGAGGCGCGCCGGGTCGGCGATGCTGGGGAAGCGGCAATCGAGCGTGTAGTTGCCGCCGTCGGTGATGAAGGGATGGTCCTCGGTCGCAGGGCGCAGCACCGGATCGGCGCCGAGCTTTTGCAGCGCCGCCGCGGTAGCCTGCCAGCCGAACTGCACGATTTCGACCGGCACCGGCGTGTGGTCGCCGAGCCGGCCGACCAGCTTTTCCTGATCGACGACGATGACCAGCTGACGGCTCGCCGCCGCGACGATCTTTTCGCGCAGCAGCGCACCGCCGAGGCCCTTGATGAGATTGAGCGAGCCGCGCTCGACCTCGTCGGCGCCGTCGATCGTCAGGTCGATGGCGGGGTTCTCGGCGAGGCTCGACAGCGGGATCTTGAGGCTGCGCGCCTGCGCCGCGGTGCGCTCCGACGTCGGGACGCCGACGATCTTGAGACCCTGCGACACCCGTTCGCCCAGTCCCTGGACAACGAAAAATGCGGTCGACCCGGTGCCGAGGCCGACCACCATGCCGTCCTTGACGTACTCGATCGCGCGATAGGCCGCAGCCTTTTTTAGCTCGTCCCTGTCCATCGGAGCCGCCATGATTTAAACCTCGCCGCGCGCGGCGCGGTCGATAAACCACACCAGCTCGCCGACCGGCGCGATCCGCGCCGACGGCAGATCCCATTCGCCGGCAAGGACCCGCTTCATCATCGTCATCTTGTCGGCCCCAGCGGCGACAAAAGCCGTCGACTTGCTGCTGGCGAGCGCCGGATAGGTCAGCGTGACGCGCGGCACAAACGGGTTGAGCCCAGGTTCCGGCACTTCGGTCACCCAGCGATGCTTCTCTTCCAGCGCCGGCTTGCCGGGAAACAGTGAGGCGGTGTGGCCGTCCGGCCCCATGCCAAGCAGGTTGACGTCGAGCAGCGGTCGCGCCGGATCGAGCGCGTCGCCGCCGTAATAGGATTTCAGCACCTGCTCATAGGCGCGCGCGGCGTCGGCCGGGCTCCCCTTGTGTTCGATGCCGTGCACGTTTTCCGGCGGGATCGGCACATGCGCGATCATCGCCTCGCGCGCCATCGCGTAATTGCTGTTCGGGTCGTCCCAGGCGACGAAGCGGTCGTCGCCCCAGAACAGGTGCACGCGCTCCCACGGCATCGCCTCGCGCAACGGCGAGGCGGCGAGCAGCTGATAGAGCCGCTTCGGGGTCGAGCCGCCGGACAGCGCGATCGCGAAGCGGCCCGGCGTGGCGCAGGCGAGATCGGTGATCCACTGGGCGACGCGGCGCGCGAGCGATTCGAAATCGGCGGAAACATCAATGCGCGGTTTGCTGGCCATGAGCCTGTTCCTAAAGTGCCGCTTTTAACGCCCTGGCGAGGCCGAATTGCGGATCGCGGCAATGGCCTTGGCGTAATCGGGCGTGTTGAACACCGCCGAGCCGGCGACGATCGCGGTCGCGCCCGCCTCGATCGCCTGCCAGGCGTTCTCGCCGCTCAGTCCGCCATCGACCTCGATCGTGATATCGAGCCCGCGCCTTTCGCAAATTTCGCGCAAATCGCGAATCTTCGGCAGCATCGACGGGATGAATTTCTGTCCGCCGAAGCCCGGGTTGACGGTCATGATCAGGACGATCCCGACCAGGTCGAGGACGTATTCGATCTGGTCGAGCCCGGTGCCCGGGTTGAGGACAACCCCCGCGACCTTCCCCAGACTTTTGATGTGCGACAACGCGCGGTGCAGGTGGATTGTCGCGCTCGCCTCGCAATGCACGAGGATGTGGTCGGCGCCCGCTGCGGCGAATTCGTCGAGGTAATGTTCCGGCTCGACCATCATCAGGTGCACGTCGAGCGGCTTCTGGGTCACCTTGCGCAGCGCCGCGACGACAATCGGACCGATCGACAAATTCGGCACGAAGCGGCCGTCCATCACATCGACATGGATCCAGTCGGCGCCGGCCGCGTCGGCCGCCCGCACGTCGTCGCCAAGCCGCGAGAAATCGGCCGAGAGGATCGACGGGGCGACGATGACAGGGCGCGCCATGGTTGTTGGGCCGCGCTTTAGTCGATCGGCCGCCATGCCCGCCCGCTGCGCCACAGCATCTGGTCGGCGCCTTCGGGCCCCATGCTGCCGGCGGGATAGAATTCGATCGGCGCGTTGCGGTCGTTCTTCCACATGTCGAAGATCGGTTGGACGACGCTCCACCCCGCTTCGACTGAATCGGCGCGCTGAAACAGCGTCGGGTCGCCGATCATGCAGTCGTAGACCAGCGTTTCGTACCCGGTTGCCGGAGCGGCGTTGAAATAATCGCGATAGTGGAAATCCATCTTGACGCCGCCAAGCTGAATTTCGGGGCCCGGCTTCTTCGCGCTGAATTGCAGCGACACGCCTTCGTCCGGCTGCAGCTGCAGGGTCAGCACGTTGGGCGAGATGCTGTCTACGGCGGTGTCGCGGAACAGAGCGAACGGCGCGCCCTTAAACTGGATCGCGATTTGTGTCGTGCGTTTCGTCATGGATTTGCCGGTGCGCAGATAAAACGGCACGCCGGCCCAGCGCCAGGTGTCGATGTTGAGCCGCATCGCGACAAAGGTCTCGGTCATGCTGTCGGGGGCGACCCCCTCGGCGTTGCGGTAGGCGGCGACCTGTTGGTCGCGCACCGTTCCGGCGCCGTATTGCCCGCGAACGACATTGCGCTGCAGATCGCCGTCGTCGAACGGCACGATCGCCTGTAGCGCCTTGGTCTTTTCGGTGCGCACAGCGTCGGGGTCGAACGAGTTGGGCGGTTCCATCGCGGTCAGGCTGACGAGTTGGAAGACATGGTTCGGCACCATGTCGCGCATCGCCCCGGTCTGCTCGTAGAACGCGGCGCGATGCTCGACGCTGACCGTCTCGGAAACCGTGATCTGGACGTGGTCGATATGGTCGCGGTTCCACAGCGGCTCGAAAATGCCGTTGGCGAAGCGCAGCGCCATGATGTTCTGGACGGTCTCCTTGCCGAGGAAATGGTCAATCCGATAGACCTGCGGCTCGCCAAGCACTTTGAGCACGCGGGTGTTGAGGGCCTTGGCCGAAGCGAGGTCGGTGCCGAACGGCTTCTCGATGATGACGCGGCGCCAGCCGTTCTTCTCGTCCCCGAGGCCGGCGGCGCCGAGCTGATCGATGATCGGCCCGAACAGTTGCGAGGCGACCGCGAGATAGAACAGCGCATTGCCCTGCGTCCCGTTCGCGGCGCCGACCTGATCCAGCTTTTTCGACAGGTTCTGGTAAGTCCCGGCGTCGTTCAGATCGCCCGACATATAGTGCGATCGGCTGGCGATGGAGTTCCAGGCCTTCTCGTCGAGCGGATTCGGCGAGCCGCCGTGATCGCCGCTCGCGACAAAACGCTTGATAGCGTCGGTCAACGACTGGCGAAACGCATCGTCGGACTGGTCGGTGCGGCCGAGCCCGATCAGCGCGAAATTGTCCGCCAGGAGACCGGTGCGCGCCAGATTGTAGATCGCCGGCATCAGCAGGCGCGCCGTCAAGTCACCGGTAGCGCCGAAGATCACCACGGTGCACGGCGGCGCCTTCGACCCGTGTTTTGTCCCGACTGACTCAGCCATGTCGTGGTCCCTTAAAACTGTTCGTCAAATCAGCCTTGCGCGGAACGGGAAGACGGCCTCTTCCCGTTCCGCCAAGGATGGCGTGCCGTGCCGGGCTCAGTGATGCTCGCTTCCGTGCGCCTCGTGCGCCATCTGCTCGGTGTGTCCACCGAACTGCTTGCGCATCGCCGACAGGATCTTTTCGGCGTAGGTGTGTTCCTGGCGCGAGCGGAACCGGGTATAGAGCGACGCCGTCAATACATCGGCAGGCACAGCTTCCTCGATAGCCGCTTCGATAGTCCAGCGGCCCTCACCCGAATCCTGGACGTAGCCCGAGAACTCCGAGAGCGACTCGTCTTCGGCCAGTGCGATCGCGGTCAGGTCGAGCAGCCACGAGGCGATGACGCTGCCGCGGCGCCAGACTTCGGCGAGGTCGGCGAGGTTGAACTTGTAGCGCCGGCTTTCCGGGATGAACGACTGCGATGCTCCCTTCAGGATATCGAAGCCCTCGGCATAGGCCTGCATGATCCCGTATTCCATGCCGTTGTGGACCATCTTGGCGAAATGGCCCGCGCCGGCCGGACCGGCATGGATATAGCCGTTCGCGACCCGCACGTCGCGGCCTTCGCGGCCGGGCGTCTTGTCGATCGTGCCCTCGCCCGGCGCCAGCGTCTTGAGGATTGGGTCGAGATGGTCGACCGCCTCCTTGGCGCCGCCGATCATCATGCAATAGCCGCGCTCCAAGCCCCAGACGCCGCCGCTGGTGCCGACATCGACAAACGTGATGCCCTTCGGCTGAAGCAGCTCGGCGTGCGCGATGTCGTCGAGGAACTTGGAATTGCCGCCATCGATCAGGATGTCGCCCTTACCGAGCATGCCGCTCAGCTCGACGATCGTGTCGTGCGTGATCTTGCCGGCAGGCAGCATCACCCACACCACTTTCGGCGCCGACAGCTTGCCGACAAAATCGGCGAGGCCGGTGCTGCCGGCAGCTCCTTCCTTGGTTAAAGCCCCGACCGCGTCCGTGCTGCGGTCGTAGACGACGCAGGTGTGTCCGTTGCGCATCAGCCGGCGGACGATGTTGCCGCCCATGCGGCCGAGACCAATCATTCCGAGTTGCATAATCATTCTCCCCTGTGTCTGTCGGCCGCTATTTCAAAGCCTGTTCCAAAGCCGCGGCGAGCGTCTTCAAACCTTGCTCGACGCCGCCCGCGAGATGAACCCTGAGCGCCCGCCGGCCACGATCGGCGAGCACGTCGAAATCGCCGCGCGCCTGCGCCGCCTTGACGATTCCGAACGTATACCTGGCCCCCGGCACCGGCAAATCGGCCGGATCGCTGCAGGTGATCTGCAGAAACACGCCGCTGTTCGGGCCGCCTTTATACGCTTGACCGGTCGAATGCAGGAAGCGCGGCCCGAAACCGAGGCAGGTCGCCAGCTTTTTGGTGTCGCGCACCGAGTGCCGCATCTTCTGCATCGCCTCGATATGCGCCGGCGTGCGGTCGATATAAGCGAGCATCGCGACATAGTCGCCGGCTTTGGCGCTGCCGAGGTGCGCCTTCAGTGCCGCCACGAGACTGGTCGCCTTAGGCTTCAGCTCGCCCTCGTTGCGCGGGTCGGCGAACAATTCGATGCCGTCGAACGAGGCAAACGGCTTTTCCGGCGGCAGAGAGCCGGTCGCTTCGTAGGCGGTGGTCAGCTCGCGGGTCTTGACCTTGCTGGCCTCGACATCGGGCTGGTCGAACGGGTTGATGCCGATGATCGAGCCGGCGACCGCGGTCGCCATTTCCCAGCGGAAGAACTCCTGGCCGAGCTGCATCGGGTCGTTGACGATGATGCGCACCACCGGCTGGCCGGCCGCTTCGAGCGCGGCGACCGCCTTGTCCTGCTCGGCATCCGTGTCGGAAGCGAGCCTTGTGTAGGCGAACAGCCGATCCTTGCCGTAGGCCGAGGCCGGTCCGACCGCTTCGGAATCGACCGGGACGATGCCCTTGCCGATCTTGCCGGTCGATTCGGCGAGCAGTTGTTCGAGCCAGGCGCCGAAATCAGCGATGCCTTTCGAGGCGAGGATCGTCACCTTGTCGCGGCCGTGGCGCTGGCAGACGCCCATGATCGCGCCGAGGATGACGCCCGGGTTCTCCGACGGCGGCGAGCTCGGCGCGCAGGAGCGCACCATCTCGGCCGTGGTTTCGAAGAATTGCCGCGGCGGGATGCCGGTCGCCGTCGCCGGCACCATGCCGAAATTGGACAGCACCGAATAGCGCCCGCCAATGCTCTTCAGCCCGTGGAAGATGTGACGAAACCCGGCCTCTCGCGCCATCTTTTCGACCGTTGAGGCCGGGTCGGTGACCACCATGAAACGCTTCGGCGCCTCGGCCTCGCCCACCGCCTGCTTGGCCTTTTCAAAGAAATAGGCCTTGAAGATGTTGGGTTCGAGCGTGCTGCCCGATTTGCTCGACACCAGGAACAAACAGCTCTTGAGATCGACCGCCTCCTCGAAGCGCTTGACCTGCGCCGGGTCGGTCGAATCCAGCACATGCAGCTTTGGGAAGCCCGGTTTCGAGCCGAAGGTCTCGGCGAACACTTCCGGCCCGAGGCTGGAGCCGCCCATGCCGAGCAGCAGCATGTCCTTGAACTTGCCGTTCTTGACGTCCTCGGCGAGCGCTTCGTGCTGCGCCACGCCCTTCAGCTGGTCGCTGACGATGTTGAGCCAGCCGACCCAATTCGCTTCGTCCGCTTCGGTCCACAGCGATGCGTCGCCCGACCACAGCCGGCGGACCTTGCCTTCCTTGCGCCAATCCTCGATCGCCGCCTTGACGTCGCCGTCGAGATCGGCAGGCAGCTTGTAGCTCATCGAGTTGAGCTTGTTGCCGAGCACCATCTGGCGCTTTTTCTGCACCGACGCATAGAGCTGGTCGGCGGCGTCGGCGAAGAGACCGACAGCGTCGACGACCAGTTTCTTGGTGACGTCCGCCATCGAGATCCCGGCGCCGGGCAGCGCGGCCATCACCGCCTTCGCCCCGGCGATGTCCTCTTCGAGGCTCGCGCGGGCGGTGCCGTGGTCCCGGAACGCATCCATCGTCCCCGGCGGCATCGTGTTGACCGTGTCCGGGCCGATCAGCTCCTCGACGTAAAGCACATCGCTATAGGCCTTGCTCTTGGTGCCGGTGCTGGCCCACAGCAACCGCTGGGTCTGCGCGCCCTTCTGCGCCAGGCGCTGCCAGCGCGGGCTCGAATAGATTTCCTTGTAAAGCTGATAGGTCAGCTTGGCATTGGCGATCGCCACCTTGCCCTTGAGCCCTTCCAGCTTCGCCTTGTCGCCTCCGGCGGCGATCTTGGCGTCAAGCTGGCTGTCGACGAGGCTATCGATGCGGCTGATAAAGAAGCTGGCGACGCTCGCCACTTTGTGCGGGTCGCCGCCCTTGGCGACGAAATCCTCGAGGCCGGAAATGTAGGCCTCAGCGACTTCGGCGTAGACATCGGCCGAGAACAGCAGCGTCACGTTGATGTTGACGCCCTCGCCGATCATCGTGCGGATCGCCGGGATGCCCGGCTTGGTGCCGGGTATCTTGACCATCAGATTGGGGCGGCTGACCTGGCGCCACAAGCGCCGGGCTTCCTCGATCGTCTCGTGCGTCTGCATCGCCAGATAGGGCGAGACCTCAAGGCTGATATAGCCGTCGCGGCCCTGGGTCTGCTGATAGACCGGCAGCATCTGGTCGGCGCCTTCCTGAATGTCATGAACCGCGAGGCCCTCGAACAGCGCACCCGGGTCGACATCGCCGGCCGCCTCCGCCTCGCGGATCAGCTCGTCGTAATCTTCGCCATGACCGATCGCCTTTTCGAAGATCGACGGGTTCGACGTGACGCCGCGCAACCCGTCATCGGTGATCATCTTGGTGAGCTGACCAGACCGCAGCAGGTCGCGGCTGACGAAGTCGAACCACGCCGATTGCCCAAAGTTGTTGAGTGTCGCCAAACGGCTAGCCATCGCTTGCTACTCCTTGCGGGCGAGCTGCGCCTTGGCAGCCGCATATACGTTTTCGCCGGTAAACCCGAACTTGACCACCAGCTCCTTCAAGGGCGCCGAGGCTCCGAACGTGCTCATGCCGATGATGGCGCCGTCAAACCCGGTATAGCGCGCCCAGCCCATGGTCGAAGCCTGCTCGACCGCGACGCGGCGGCGGCAATCCGGCGGCAGCACCGAGTCGCGGTAGCTCTTGTCCTGCAATTCGAACAGCTCCCACGACGGCATGCTGACGACGCGCGCCTTGACCCCCTCGGCGATCAGCTTCTCGTATACCTCTACGACAAGCTGCACTTCGGTGCCAGTGGCCATCAGGATGACGTCCGGTTTGCCGCCCGGCGCGTCGCCCAGCACGTAGGCGCCCTTGGCGACGCCGCTCGCCGGAGCATACTTGGTGCGGTCGAGCGTAACGAGGTTTTGCCGGCTGCATATCATGCAGACCGGCTGATGCTTTTGCTGGAGCGCGTAGCGCCACGCTTCAGCGACCTCGTTCGCGTCGCCTGGCCGGAAGGTGACGAGGCCGGGGATCGCGCGCAGCCCGATCAGCTGCTCGATCGGCTGGTGGGTCGGGCCGTCCTCGCCGACACCGATCGAATCGTGGGTGAACACCCAGACGACCGGTAACTCCATGATCGCGCTCAGGCGGATCGGCGGCTTCACGTAATCCGAGAAGATCATAAAGCCCGAGCCGTACGAGCGCAGCTTGGTCAAGGCGAGACCGTTGCAGATCGACCCCATCGCATGCTCGCGAATGCCGAAATGCAAATTGCGGCCGCCGTGGTTTTCCGCCTGCAGGTCGCCGGCGCCATCGAAGGTCAGCCGGGTCTTGGTCGAGGGCGCGAGGTCGGCGGCGCCGCCGACCAGCCACGGCAGGTTTTGCGCGATCTTGTTCAGCACCTGGCCCGACGAATCGCGGGTCGCGAGGCCCTTCGGATCGGCCGGAAACACCGGAATGTCCTTGTCCCAGCCCTCCGGCAGGTCGCGTGCCTCCATCTGCTCGCATTGCTTGGCGAGGTTGGGGTGCGCCGCCTTGTATTTGGCGAAGAGCGCTTCCCACTCGCTGCGCGCCTTCGCACCGCGGGCGCCAATGCCGTTCTTGAAATGATCGTAGACGCCCTCGGGCACCAGGAACTGCGCGTCCTCCGGCCAGCCGTAATTGCGCTTGGTGAGCTTGACCTCCTCGGCGCCGAGCGGCTCGCCGTGGACGCCGGAGGTATCCTGCTTGTGCGGCGCGCCGTAGCCGATATGGCTTTCGACGACGATCAGCGTCGGGCGGTCGTTTGTGTGACGCGCGGTCGCGATCGCATGGGCGAGCCGCTCGCGGTCGTTGGCGTCGCTGACCCGCTCGACATTCCAGCCATAGGCCATAAAGCGACCGGCCACGTCCTCGGTGAAGGCGAGCGAGGTGTTGCCTTCGATCGTGATGTGGTTGCTGTCGTAGAACCAGCAGAGGTTGCCGAGCTTGAGGTGGCCGGCGAGCGACGCCGCCTCGCTGGCCACGCCTTCCATCATGCAGCCGTCGCCGCACAGCGCGTAGATTTGATAATCGAACAGCGAAAAATCGGGGCGGTTGAAATGGCTGGCGAGCCAGTTAGCGCCGATTGCCAGCCCGACGCTGGTCGCGATCCCCTGCCCCAGCGGCCCGGTCGTGGTCTCAACCCCCGAGGTCCAGTGGTATTCGGGATGGCCCGGACACTTGCTGTCGAGCTGGCGGAATTTTTTGAGGTCGTCGAGCGCGACCGTCGGCGTGCCGAGCCGCTCGTACTTCTCGTTGACCGACTGCACCCCGGTGAGGTGCAGGATCGAATAAAGCAAGGTCGAGGCATGCCCCGACGACAAGACGAAACGGTCGCGGTTGGGCCAAATCGGATCCGCCGGATCGAAGCGCAGGAAATCCTGCCACAGCGTGTAGACCACCGGGGCCATCGCCATCGGCGTGCCGGGATGGCCGGAATTGGCCTGCTGCACCGCATCGATGCACAGCGTACGAATCGTGTTGACGGCAATGTCTTCTATCGAACCGGTCGGCATGGTGCTCATGGTTGCCCCCTCAATGGCTTGACGACGGTCGCCGCGCTCACGCCGGCGCCATCATGTTCGCCCCAATCATCGTCTCCTGGGGCGATGACAGGGCAGTGACAATGTGATCGACGATCGCCGCGATGGGCCGATCGATCGACGTTAAAATCGCTTCTTCCCCGGCGGTCGGCGGCTCGAGCGCGGCGAATTGGCTTTCGAGCAGGCTTGCCGGCATAAAATGTCCGCTCCGTCCGGCCAGCCGGTCGGCGATTAGCGCGTACGGTCCCTCGAGGCAGACCAGCCGCACGGTTGCCCGGCCGCCGACGATCGCATCGCGATAGCGCCGCTTCAGCGCCGAGCAAGTTATGACCCCCGGCGTCTTGGCCTTACGCCACGCGGCGATCTGCGCGGCGATCGCGGCGAGCCAGGGCGCACGGTCGGTATCGTCGAGCGCTTGGCCGGCGGGCATCTTCGCGATGTTCGCGGGCGGATGCAGCGCGTCGCCGTCCGCGAATCGCCAGCCCAGGCGCTCCGCCAACGCGAGCCCGACGGTCGACTTGCCCGAACCGGAAACGCCCATCACCACGACAGCTTCGATGCGAGGCCGACGGGGCGATAGGGTGATGGGCGCCGATCTGCAGCTAATCGTATCCTCGCCGGGACTTGGGATAGAAGGCGCTATCTTGGCGTTTTCCCGACGCTTGCGCAACCGGCTCGCGGTTCAACCCCGGCGTGGGTCGAGCGCATCGCGCAGCCCGTCGCCGAACAGATTCAGCGACAGCACCAGCAGGAAGATCGCCAGCCCTGGCCAGAGCGCCATCCACGGCGCCTGGGAAACAAAATTCTTCGCGGTATTCAACATGCTGCCCCAGCTCGGGTCCGGCGGCTGCTCGCCGAGCCCGAGAAACGACAGGCTGGCCTCGGCGATGATCGCGGCGGCCGCGGCGAGCGTCGCCTGGACCAGCAAGGGCGGCACGATATTGGGCAGGATATGGCGCAGCACGATGCGGTGGTGCGAGTTGCCGACCGCGCGCGCCGCCTCAATGTAGTCCTCGTGCTTGACCACGAGTACCTGCCCGCGGGTCAGCCGCGCGAAGATCGGCGTTTGCGAGACGCCGATCGCGATCATCGCATTGGCGAGGCTGGGGCCGAGAAACACCGCCAGCGCGATCGCGAGGATCAGAAACGGGATCGCCAGCATCGCGTCGATCATCCGCATCAGCATGCCGTCGACAAAGCCGCCGAGATAGCCGGAGATGAGCCCGATCGGCACCCCCGCCGCCAGCGCCAGCGACACCGAGACGAGACCGGCCGCCAGCGAGGCGCGGCTGCCCCAGATAATGCGCGCCAGCACGTCGCGGCCGATCTCGTCGGTGCCGAACGGGTGGGCGAACGACGGCGGCTTGCGCACCGCGCTCCAGCTCGTCGCCAGCGGGTCGTAGGGCGAGACCAGCGGCGCGAGGATCGCCAGCACGATGAAGAACAGCACGACCGCGAGCCCCGCCATCGCCAGGCGCCGGTGCGCGAGCTGGCGCAGCGTGCGCTGCCACGGCGCCTCGGCGCGTTCGACCGCGATGAGCGCCGCGGCCAGCGGCTCCGCGGTCATGCCCGCAGCCTCGGATTGAGCAGTGCGTAGGCGATGTCGGCGAACAGATTGAGGAAGATATAGGCGAGAGCGGTGCACAGCACGACGCCCTGCACCACCGCGTAATCGCGGTTGAACACCGCATCGACGATCAGCTTGCCAAAGCCGGGGATGCTGAAAACCTGCTCGGTCAGCACCGCGCCCGACAGCAGCGCGCCGAATTCGAGAGCGCCGAGCGTCACCACGGGGATGAGCGCGTTGCGCAGCGCATGGCGCAGGATGACGCTCCATTCGGAAAGGCCCTTGGCGCGGGCGGTGCGCACGTAATCGGAGTCCAAGACCTGCAGCATGGCGCTGCGCGTATGCCGCATCATCACTGCGGCGATCGCGTTGCCGAGCACGAAAGCCGGCATGATCAGCGTCAGCAGGTTCTGCTTGAGGCTTTCGGCCGGGGTCACGAAACCCGAGGCCGGCAGCCAGCCGAGCGTCACCGAAAACAGCAGGATGAGCAGAATGCCGAGCCAAAAATTGGGGATCGAGAGGCCCCACAGCGCGGCCATCGTCGCGCCGTAATCGATCGCGGTGTCATGCTTGACCGCGGCGAGGATGCCGGCCGGCACGCCGATCGCCAGCGCCACCACCATCGCCAGCCCGGCCAGCTCGCCGGTCACCGGCAGTTTTTCGAGAATGAGGTCCTTGACCGGCCGCTTGATGCGGATCGACTCGCCGAGATCGCCGTGCGCGATGCCCTTGACCCAAAGCACGTAGCGCTCCGGCAACGGCCGATCGAGATGGTATTTCTCGCGCAGGAAGGCGATCACCGCCGGGTCCCGCTCCTCGCCCGCCATCGCCAGCGCCGGATCGCCCGGCAGCAATTGCTGCAACCCGAAGATCAGCACCGACACGAAGAACAGCGTCGGAATGATCAGCGCGATGCGACGCTGAAGGAAGGCGATCATGCCCACATCGCCGACAATTCTTGTTGTCGAAAAATGGTGCGCTTATAATGGTCCATTATGGAAGGTTCGCGAATGAAAATCGATTCCGGAGACGAGCGGATTGTTGGTGTCACCGTCTTCAAGGCGCAGTGCTTGGCGCTCATCGACGATGTTGCTAAGGGCAAGACGCGCCGCGTGCTGCTGATGAAGCATAATCGGCCCGTTGCAGCAATTGTACCGATTGAAAACGAGGTTACGGATTTGTGGGGCGCAATGCGGGGCACTGTGACAATTGCGCCCGGAACCGATCTCACAGCAGGCACTGGTGAGCTTTGGGAGGCCGAGAGCTGACGCCCGCTCGACCAATCCTTCTCGATACTTGCGTGGCAATCTGGTTGATGAATGGCGACTCGATTTTGACGGCGGGTCGCGAGGCGATCTCTGCCGCGCGAGCGCAAAATCTCGGAGTCTTCGTCTCACCGATAACCGCCTGGGAAATAGCTACGTTGACGGCACGAAACCGCATAACGCTGACGCTCTCGTCCGAAGCATGGTTTGATGCGTTCCTGGAACTCCCGGGCGTCCGTCTCGCCGTGATGCCGCCATCGGTGCTAATTGCATCGAGAACTCTTCCCGGTTTCCCGCCCAAGGATCCGGCCGACCGCGTCATAGCGGCCACGGCGCGCGCTTTGGGCTATGTCATCGCCACCCGAAACGGAGAGCTGACTGGCTACGCGGCGGCTGGTCATGTGGAGATCGTCGCCTGCTGATCGTTTGCCTATTGCAGCTTGATCCCCTGCCGCCTGATCAGCCCGTCGGGATACGGTTCGAACCCGCTGAGCTTGGCGCTTGCGGCATAGAGCCATTTTTCATGCCATAGATAGATGATCGGGCGGTCGGCGAGCGTGTGCGCGGCGATTTTGGCGTAGTGCGCCAAGCGTTCCTGCTGGCTGGCGGCGGCGCGCGCGGCGTCCAGTTCGGCATCCACCTCCGGGTTGCAGTAATGTCCGGTATTGAGCGCCGGCGGCGCCTTGCAGCTGACGAAATTATAAAGATTGCCGTCGGGGTCGGTGCGCCCGCTCCAGCCGATGAGGTACGCCTCGAAATCGCCCTTTACGGCGAGGTCGAGCGACGAGGCGAATTCGGTCGCCTGGATCTTGATGTCGAACCCGGCTTCGGCGGCCATCGATTGCACCACCTGCGCGGCGCGCAGCGTCTCGGGGTTGGTCGGCACCGTCATCGTAAAGGCTGGTTTCGGCGCGCCGGCGGCGGCGAGCAGCGATTTCGCCTTGGCTACGTCGCGCGCTGGGATCGGCATGTCCTTGACGTACCACGGGCTTGTCGGCGCTTCCCACTGGTTGCCGGCGGTGAACTCGCCGTTGAACACGACCTGGTTGAGCGCGGCGCGGTCGATCGACAGCTCCAGCGCCTCGCGCACCCGCTGGTCCTGGCCCAGCGGGTTTTTCGCCCGCTCGCCGTTGGCGGTGTTGATGGTGATGCCGGTATAGGCAAGACTGGTGATGGCGCTGAGCTTTAGCCGCGCATCCTTGCGCACCGTGTCGAGGTCGGTCGCGGCGACCCGCTCGATCAGGTCGAGCTGGCCGGACTGCAGGTTGGACAGCCGCACCGTCGAATCGGCGATCGGCAGGAAGACGATACGATCGACGTGGATCGCATCCTTGTTCCAATAATCGGCGAAGCGGTCGAGCACGATGCGGTCTTGCGCCACCCGCTCGGTAAACTTGAACGGACCCGCGCAAATCGGATGCTGACCGAATTTGTCCCCTTCCGCCTGCGCCGCCTTCGGCGAGACGATCATCCCGGCGCGGTCCGACAATTGCGCGAGAAGCGGCGCGAACGGCTTGTCGAGCACCAGCTTCACGGTGTGGTCGTCGACGATCTCGACCGATTTGACCGCGCTGATCTCGGCCTTGCGGTTCGAGCCGGGCATCGTCAGGTGGCGTTCGAGGCTGAACTTGACCGCCGCGGCGTCCATCTTCTCGCCGTCCTGGAAGGTGACGCCCTGACGCAGCTTCATGACCAGCGCCTTGTTGTCGTCGGTCCACCGCCACTCGGTCGCGAGCTGCGGCACGATCTGGAGATCAGGTCCGATATCGACCAGCTTGTCGCAGAGCGAGGCGAAGACGATGCGCCCGACATAGGTGCGCGCCAGGGTCGGGTCGAGCACATCGGGGTCTTCGGCGAGGCCGATCCGCAGCGTTGTCTGGGCCGTCGCGGCGCCGCTCAGCAGGCCGGCCGCCAGCAGCGCGGCAGCAGCCAATATCCGTCGCAACATCGTCACTCCCCCTATTCGACCCATTTTCTTGTGCACGATCAGCGCCAGTTTCGGCGCAGGTAAAGCCGTCGTGGTCGCCCGGCAGGCGCCCTACCCTATCGGCCGGCGGCGTAGCTCTGCATGCCGCGCGGGTTGGCGCCGGCCTTGAGGATGCGGCCCTCCGGCGTCTCTTCGCGGGCGCAGGCGGCGAGTCGCCCGCCCGACCATTCCTCGCCGATCTGCACGCGATGCCCGCGCGCGGCGAGCGCCTTTTTCGTCGCTTCCGGGAAGCGGCCTTCGAGCGCCAGGTGGCCGGGATTGGCGGCGCGCGGGTAGAACGAGCTCGGTGCGTGGTCGGTGTTGAATTCCGGGCAGTCGATCGCCTCCTGCAAGTTCATCCCGTGGTGGACGTGATGCAGGAAAAGCTGCAGCGACCACTGGTCCTGGCCGTCGCCGCCAGGCGTGCCGAACGCCATGTAGGGCAAGCCGTCCTTAAAGGCGAGGGTCGGCGACAAGGTGCTGCGGGGGCGCTTGCCGGGCGCTAGGCTCGACGGCGAACTCTCGTCGAGCCACGAAATCTGCAGCCGCGTGCCGAGGCAGAAACCGAGCTCGGGGATAACCGGCGACGATTGCAGCCAACCGCCGCTCGGCGTCGCCGAGACCATGTTGCCCCAGCGGTCGATCACATCGACGTGGCAGGTATCGCCGGCGACCGCGCCCAGCGGGCTCGTCGTCGGTTCGCCAATCCTGGCGGCAAAAGCGCCAACCGTGGGCTCGCCGATGCCGACCGCCGAGGCAAGCTCGGCGCCGCCGACCAGGAAGTGCGGCTCGCGCAAATTGGGATGGCCCGGACGCAGCTCGATCGACGCATGCTCGCCGACCAGGTTGCGCCGGTGGTCATTGTATTCGGGGCTCAGCAGCGTCGCCATCGGCACATCGACAAAATCGGGGTCGCCGTACCACGCCTCGCGGTCGAGATAGGCGAGCTTGGCGCATTCGGTGACGGTGTGGACGAAATCCGGCCCCGTCGGGTCGGTGTCGTCGAGGTCGAAGCCCCGCAGCAGCGCCAGCTGCTGCAGCAGCACCGGACCTTGGCTCCACGGGCCGCCCTTGACGAGGGTGTAGCCGCGATAATCGTAGGTCAGCGGCGCTTCGACCGGCGCCTGCCAGTCGGCCATGTCGGCGGCGGTCAGCACGCCGTTGTGCCGGCGGCCCGACGAGTCGAGTACCTCCTCGGTGCGGCAGAAGCGGCCGATCGCGTCGGCGACGAAGCCGCGATACCACGCGTCGCGGGCGCGGTCGATACGGCGCTCGCGTTCGCCGCCGCCCGCTTCGGCTTCGGCGAGGACGCGCTTGTAAGTCGCCGCGAGCCGAGGATTGCGGAACAGCGCGCCAGCTTTTGGCGGTCCGCCATTCGGCAGATAGACCGCGGCCGATGTCGGCCATGCGGTGCGAAACATTTCGGCGACGGTCGAGATCGTCACCGGGATGCGCCAGGCCAGCGGATAGCCGTTCTCGGCATAGGAGATCGCGGGCCCGATGATATCGGCGAGCGGCAGCGTGCCGTAGTCGCGCAACAGCCGCATCCAGCCGTCGAAGGCGCCGGGCACGGTGGCGGCGAGCAACCCGGTGCCGGGTACGAGGCTGAGGCCGAGCCTCTGATAATGCGCGATCGAGGCGGCGGCGGGCGCGACGCCTTGGCCGCAGATCATGTCGCAGCGCTGGTTCTTTTCGCTCCAGACCAGGATCGGCGCTTCGCCGAGCGGACCGTTGAGGTGAGGCTCGACCACCTGCAGTGTCAGCCCCGCCGCCGCGGCCGCATCGAAGGCGTTGCCGCCTTTTTCGAGCGTCGCCATCGCCACCGCCGTCGCCAGCCAGTGCGTCGAGGAAACGACGCCAAACGTGCCGCGAATCTCGGGCCGGGTGGTGAAGGCGGGCATCGGCGGGTCTCCGGATTTTAGCGGCGCGACATCACGTTAACTGAGCAAGCCGCACGAAGCGATCAAATCGAGGCGAATTCGACCGGCTGCGCGCCGTGCCACAGGGGCAGCTCGCCGAGCGGGCGCAGGTTCTCCGCCCCCTCGACGATCGTCAGGAACGGGTTGCCGGCCAACCGGCCGCCTTGCGCTCGAAATGGGGCCGCGAAGGCATAGGGGC
>Ga0209483_1000729_pt1 | contig 26861 bp, 27 predicted proteins | sample NGEPerA_FD_184508 | JGI IMG/M metagenome (GOLD analysis project Ga0209483, IMG submission 184508) | Arctic peat soil microbial communities from the Barrow Environmental Observatory site, Barrow, Alaska, USA - NGEE PermafrostL2-A... | ecosystem: Environmental > Terrestrial > Soil > Wetlands >... | reverse complement strand
GGGCCGTGAAGGCCCCATCCAACATGAAAATTCGCCCCACCTCCGATAAGGTGAAGGGCGCGCTTTTCAACATGCTCGAACCGGTTATGGATTGCACGGTGGTGGATTTTTATTCGGGCACGGGGAACTTGGCTATCGAAGCCTTAAGCCGTGGGGCGAGTGAAGTGATTTTGGTAGATAAAAGCCCTGAAGGGCTCAAGCTGATTAGCGAAAACCTGCAAGTATTCGGCGTTAATCCGCGTGATTTAAAAAGCGGCGTTCGGGTGATACCTCATGATGTTTCCAAAGCTTTCTTTTTGCTTCATCAAGAAGGGAAGAAGTTTGATATTCTGTTGGCCGATCCGCCCTACGAAAAGGGCGTTTTGAAGCGGCTTCAGCATTTGTTGGTAGAATATCCCATTCTCAAAGAAGGCGGGATTTTTGCCGTGGAGCACGGCAGTGACGATACGGATTTGATGCCGGATTTTCCTTACCCCATGGTTCGGCAGAAAAAATATGGGGATACTTACTTAACCTTGTTTCATTATGCCGCTCAAAAATAAAAGGAAAAGCTTTAACCACCAAGGGCACCAAGTTCACCAAGGAAGCTAAAAACAAGAATTTTGATTTAAACATTTAAAGATTTACTTGGTGCCCTTGTGCCGATTTTCTTTAAAATAAGTTATGGAAATCGGTACTATACCGACCTCTTTAAAGTTTTTATTGAAGGTCGGTATGCTGTCTTGGTGGTTTAAGATGTTTTTGATTTTTACTAGAAGTTCTAATGGAAAAAACATGGCGAATAAAAAAATTATCGGTCTTTATCCTGGGTCTTTTGATCCGGTTACCAACGGTCACTTGGATATCGCCGAAAGAGCTTTTAAAATCTGCGATGAACTGCATCTGGCGGTAGTGGCGAACCCTTCTAAAAACTCACTTTTCTCCATCGCGGAAAGAGTAGAGTTACTCAAAAAAACTACCAAACACTTACCGAATGTCGTAATTTCATCTTTTAATGGTCTTTTGGTGGATTACGCCAAAGAAATCAAAGCCAATATCATCTTTAGGGGATTACGAGCGGTTTCGGACTTTGAGTTTGAGTTTCAGATGGCTTTGATTAACCGCAGTTTACATAAAGACATTGAGGTAGTGTTTTTGGTGCCCAATGAAAAGTTTATCTTCTTGTCTTCCAGTTCCATCAAGGAAGTGGCCAAACTGGGCGGGGATGTGAGTGGCTTTGTCCCAGCCGAAGTTCAAAAAGCGCTTCAAAAATTCAAATAACCAAGTTTTACGTCCATCAAAGGGAGTTTGCAAAAACCCCAATAAATCAGGGTATTTTCTTGACCAGGTGGGGTGTGGTTCCTATAATCCCCCCCTATTCTTTTTCAGCTTTTGAGCCCTATTATATTTAAAATGCTGAAAAACGATGAGTCTGAAGGAGGAAGCGCGACGATGTTGAAGGTTGAATTGCGCTCTCTTGAACAAGAAGATGTGGTTATCCAAGAACAAGGCTTACCCCAGGTTCTTGGTGTGGATCTTACTCCCGAGTTGAATCCGGCGCCGTTGGAAATCTTTTGTCAGCTTTCCAAATGCGACGCTGTGGTTTCGGCGAAAGGGTGGATACAGGGAAAGATGTTTTTGTCCTGTGATCGCTGTCTGAAAGAGTTTGAGAGTAGTTATAAGTCGTTTTTTGAGGTGGTTTACCGGCCCGCTGATGAAGCGAAAGAGCAGGATGAAGAAATTAATCCTGATGAAACGGTAGAGACGGTATTTTTTAAAGGCGATATTTTGGATATCGCGGATCAGATCCGGCAGACAGTTCTTCTTTCGGTCCCGATGAGGGCCCTTTGCCGGGAAGATTGCCGAGGCCTTTGCGCGGTCTGCGGTTGTGACTTAAACGTTGATTCGTGCCAATGCTCAGGGCCGGCCACGGATGATCGATGGTCGAAGTTGAAAAACTGGAAGCCCCAGTAGTTGTAATTGAATAAAACGTTGAATCTTAACTCTATTTGGAGGTAGATCATGGCTAATCCTAAACGGCGGCATTCACGTCAGCGCCGGGATAAGCGTCGCACAAACTGGAAAATTAAATCGAAGGGTCTTTCGCTTTGTCCTCAATGCAAAAGCGCTAAATTGCCCCATCGGGTTTGTCCTACCTGTGGATTTTATAAGGGCAAAGAAGTTGTTAGCGTAGAAATCGCCTAACCAAAAAAACTATGAAAATAGCTCTCGACGCGATGGGTGGCGATCACGCCCCAAAAGAAACAGTCCTTGGGGCTGTTATGGCGGTTCGTGACGCAGAAGTTCTTGGATTGGCTAACCATGACCTTGAAGTGGTTTTGGTAGGCCGCAAAGAAGATATTGAACGGGAACTATCCCAGGCAGGCAATTACCCCAAAAAATCTATTTCAATCGTCGATGCCCGTGAAGTTGTCGGCATGGCGGAAAGTCCTGTTCAGGCTTGCAAGCAAAAACGCGATTCTTCGGTGGTCCGCTGCGCCGGTTTAGTTAAAACCGGGGAAGTGAACGCCGCGGTCTCCGCGGGCAATTCAGGCGCGGCCATGGCGGCGGCCCTGATGATGTGCGGCCGGATCGATGGAGTTCTTCGTCCCGCTATTACAACCATTGTTCCCAGCATGAGCGGCGTGTCCATTTTGGTGGACGCGGGCGCCAACGTTGACAGCAAAGCCAAACATTTACTTCAATTTGCCCTGATGGGCGACGCTTTTGCCCGCAAGGCGCTCGATTTTAAAAATCCACGGGTCGGGTTGCTTTCCATTGGCGAAGAAGAAACCAAAGGCAATGAACTGGTTTTTGAAACCCAAGTATTACTTAGAAAAGTCCCCTTTAATTACATCGGAAACGTCGAAGGCCGGGATATCATCAATGGCAATTGCGACGTCACCGTTTGCGATGGCTTTGTCGGCAATATCGCCTTAAAAGCCATTGAAAGTACCGGTGAGTTGGTCATGAACGGGCTTAGAAATGAAATTAAGTCTAATTTAATTTCTTTGCTCGGCGGGCTCATCGCCCAAAAGGCTTTCAGAAGTTTTAAAAAGAAAGTGGATTGGAAAGAGTTTGGGGCGGCGCCGTTGTTAGGTATTGACGGTCTTTGCCTCATCGCTCACGGAAAATCCGACGCGTTCACTATTAAAAATGCCATTCGGGCGGCCGTTCGCTGTGCCGTCAGAGACATGAATGGTTATATAAAAGAACAGATTAATACCCATGGTAAAGTTGTCGAAAAACCTGAGACTAAATAGGAAAACCCATTGAACGAAAAGATACGGGCTGGAATTTTAGGAACAGGGTCTTATTTACCTGAAAAAATAGTCACCAACAAAGATTTAGAAAAGATAGTCGATACCAATGACGAGTGGATTGTTTCCCGTACAGGAATCCGCGAACGCCATTTCGCGGCGGCGGACGAATTTACTTCCGATATGGCCACCAAAGCGGCCCGAAGGGCGCTGGAAAGCGCGAAACTTAAACCCTCAGACCTCGATTTAATCATTGTCGCGACCATTACCACCGATATGCCGACCCCTTCCACCGCTTGTTTTGTTCAAACCAAACTGGGAGCGCCCCAGGCGGCGGCTTTTGATATTTCGGCGGCTTGTTCCGGTTTTGTTTATGGGATGTCGGTGGCCAGGGCTTTTATTGAAAGCGGTCTTTATAAAACTATTCTTCTCATTGGGGCTGAAAAACTGACAACTTTTATTGACTGGAAAGACCGGGGGACTTGCGTGTTGTTTGGCGATGGCGCCGGCGCCGCGATTATCGGGCCCGTGGCCGAAGGGAAGCACGAGATTATTTCCACCTACATGGCCGCCAACGGTTCGGACGCGGATCTTTTAAAAATTCCGGGCGGGGGCTGCCGCTTTCCCTCTTCTTTGGAGTCTGTCGAGAACCGTCTGCACACTTTAAAAATGGATGGCAAACAAATTTTTAAAATAGCCGTCAAAGTAATGTCAGACGCGGTTTTAGAAGCGGCCAAGAGAGCGAATATTACCTTAGACCAAATATCGCTAGTGATTCCGCACCAGGCCAATGACAGAATTATTCAAGCGATCGGCGAACGATTGGGAGTTCCGCCAGAAAAACTTTTTGTGAACGTGGATAAAATCGGCAATACCTCAGCGGCGTCTGTGGGCATCGCCTTGGATGAAGCGGTCAAAACCGGCAAAATTAAAGACGGGCAATATGTGGCGTTTGTGGCTTTTGGAGCCGGAACGACCCTGGCCTCGTCTATCGTGAAATGGTGATTCGATGAAACGCGCGTTTGTATTCCCGGGTCAAGGGTCCCAAAACGTCGGCATGGGAAAAGATCTTTTCGAAACTTATCCTGAAAGCCGTGAGCTGTTTGAAAAAGCGGATCAGGTTTTAGGGTTTTCGCTCTCGAAAATTTGTTTTGATGGACCGGAAGAGGATTTAAAGAAAACTTCTACAACCCAACCAGCCATTCTGGTAACCGCTTTAGCGGCGTTGGCTGTTTTAAAGAAAAACAATGTCGTGTTTGAGGCGGTCTCGGGTCACAGCTTGGGCGCCTATTCCGCTTTGGTCGCCGCCGAAGTTATTTCATTCGAAGACGCGGTGAAACTGGTTCGACGCCGCGGGGAATTGATGGAAGAAGCTGGCAAAGGCCGAGGGACCATGGCGGTCATCCTGAACCTGGATGAAGATAAAGTCGCGCAGGCCTGCCAGGAAGCTTCGGCTCAGGGCGTAGTGGAACCCGCGAATGTTAATTGTCCAGGCCAGATTGTTATTTCAGGCGAAAAGACGGCGGTGCTCGCGGCCTGCGAAAAAGCCAAGGCGCTGGGCGCTAAAAGAGCGATGGAACTACCGGTGAGCGGTCCTTTTCACAGCTCGCTGATGAAACCAGCGGCCGATAGATTTAAACTTGAGCTCGATAAAGTTACTTTTTCGACGCCAAAGGTCGCTTATTACTCCGATATCGATTCAGTTCAGATGACTGATCCGGTGAAAATAAAAGAAAGTCTTGTTCGCCAATTAATGGCACCGGTTCAGTGGATCAAAACGATCGAAAAAATGACGCAAGATGGCTATTCAAGTTTTGTCGAGGTTGGCCCTGGCAAGGTTTTGAATGGCTTAATCAAGAAAATTTCCAAAGACGCTCTGATAACCAACGCGGGTGACGTGGAATCCATTAAAGTTTTGAGCGAGGCAAAATGAAATTGAAAGATAAAGTGGCCGTTGTTACAGGCGGTAATCGCGGCATCGGTAAGGCCATTGCCCTTAAATTAGCCCAAGAAGGGGCTTCGGTCGCCATTTGCGGCACTAATGAAGCCACACTCAAAGAAACCGCTTTGGAAATCGAAAAACTCGGTGTTAAGAGTTTTCAAATGAAGGTGGACGTTTCAAAAGGCCCCGAAGTGGATCTGTTTGTGAAAGCGGTCTTGGAGGCTTTTGGAAAAGTTGATGTTTTAGTGAACAACGCGGGTATTACCAAAGACAATCTTTTGTTAAGGATGAGTGAGCAGGAATGGGACGATGTCTTAAACGTTAACCTCAAAAGCGCTTTTTTGATGACAAAATATTTTGTGAAATCCATGATGAAGGCCCGGCAAGGAAAGATTATTAATATTACTTCGATTGTGGGTGTTCGCGGCAACGCGGGCCAGGCGAATTATGCCGCCAGCAAGGCTGGCATAATTGGTCTCACCAAGACTACTGCCCGAGAATTTTCAAGCCGTAATATTACTTGTAACGCCATCGCTCCGGGGTTTATTCAAACTGACATGACCCATGCTTTGGGTGAACAGGCAAAGGAAGCTTTGTTAAAAGAAATTCCGTTGGGTTTTTTAGGTGAAACTTCTGATATCGCCAATGTGGTTGCTTTTTTCGCTTCCGACGATTCCCGATATATCACGGGACAAGTTGTTTGCGTTGATGGCGGAATGGTGATATAAGAGGTCGGTTTTGAGAAGGGTTGCAAAGAGCTGTTTTTGGCCTATGATGTTTTTTAAATTTTGAGGAGGTAACGGAAATGGCAATTGAAGATAAGGTTAAAGAAATTATTGTGGATCAATTGGGAGTGGAACCGGAACAAGTAAAGCCGGAAGCCGCTTTCATTGATGACTTGGGCGCGGATTCTTTGGATACGGTCGAATTGGTCATGGCTTTTGAAGAAGAGTTTGATATTGAAATCCCTGACGAAGACGCCGAAAAGATCAAGACGGTCGGCAACGCGATTGAATACATCAAGTCGAAAGCTACCGAGTAATACGAAGTTTGTTCCGGGAGGAACCATTGAAACGAGTGGTCGTCACTGGCTTGGGAGCCATAACTCCCAACGGTAATAATCCAACTGAGTTTTTTAAAAATATCTGTGATGGTAAAAGCGGGATCGCGCTTCTCACCCGTTTTGACACATCCCGGATACCGAGCAAAATTGGCGGGGAAGTTAAAAACTTCGACCCAGTTGAGTTTGGTATTTCAAAAAAAGATGTTAAGAAAATGGATTATTTTGTTCAATACGGCGTCGCGGCCAGCCTTCAGGCGGTTGCGGACGCTAAGTTGGATATGACCAAGGAAGATAGAACCCGGGTTGGCGTTTTAATTGGTTCTGGTATCGGCGGTTTGCCTGAATTGGTTGAACAACACAGGCGTTTACTTGAAAAGGGTCCGGATCGGGTTTCTCCATTCCTTATTCCCATGATGATTATCAATATGGCTTCGGGTATGACCTCTATTTATTTAGGGGCGCAGGGGCCGAATACGGCTACGGTTTCGGCTTGCGCGTCGGGAGCCCATGGGATTGGCGAAGCTTTTCGCTGGATTCAAAAGGGTGACGCTGATGTAGTGATAGCGGGTGGCGCTGAAGCTTGTATCACCGAATTAGGTTACGCTGGTTTTTGCAATATGCACGCTCTTTGTCGTGACTTTAACGATAATCCAACGCAGGGAAGTCGTCCTTTTGATATGAAACGTTCAGGTTTTGTCATGGGCGAAGGGGCGGGCATTGTGGTTCTGGAGAGTTTGGAACACGCCCAGGCCCGCGGAGCCAAAATTTACGCTGAGGTCGCTGGTTACGGAATGACTTCCGATGCCTATCACATGACGACTCCGGCTGAAAATGGCGAAGGCGCGGCCAGATCCATGGCTTTAGCGTTAAAAGACGCCAAGTTAACCCCACAGGATATTGGTTACATTAATGCTCACGGTACTTCAACGCCTTATAACGACAAATTTGAAACCATGGCCATTAAAACGGTTTTTGGTGATCAGGCTAAGAAAGTCGCCATTTCTTCCACTAAATCCACGACAGGTCATTTGCTGGGTGCGGCTGGCGGTGTGGAGTTCGTTGCCTGTGTTTTGGCCATACAAGAAGGTGTTTTACCGCCGACGATTAACCAAGAATTTCCTGATCCGGAATGCGATTTAGACTACATTCCCAATCAAAAACGGATTCAACAGGTAACGGCCTGTCTTTCCAACTCTCTGGGGTTCGGCGGTCACAATGTCACTCTCATTGCTAAAAAGTTTAATTCCTAAAAAAAAGCATCAAAACGAATCCAAAGATGTTATTGCTTTGGATAAATCCCGTTTGGACATGCTAAAAGCTTTTACAAAATCACTCAAAATTCCTATGGGCGATGGACAAATATTGAACGAAGCCCTTACCCACAAATCCTATACCCACGAACGTAAAATGCCTGCCGGTTATCACAATGAAAAATTGGAGTTTTTGGGCGATTCGGTTTTGGGTCTGATCATTAGTCAGCATGTCTTTGAAACCTATCCTGAAGTTACTGAAGGCGGCTTATCCAAAGTCAAAAGTGTCATTGTGAGCGCGAATCTACTGAGTGAAAAAGCCAAAAAGATTAACTTGAGCAAGTATATTCTGTTGGGTAAAGGCGAGGAAAAATCTGGAGGCAGACACAGACCGGCCTTGCTGGCGGACGCCATCGAAGCGGTTATTGGTGCCGTCTATTTGGTCGGCGGCTTGGGGCCGGTTAAAAAATTCGTTTTGGGAATGCTGGCCGAAGATGTGGATAATGTTTTTTCGGGTCGGATTGAAAAAGACTATAAAACTCTTCTCCAGGAATATTATCAAAAGACGCATAAATTAGCGCCCCACTATGACATTGTCCGCGAGTGGGGACCGGACCATAACCGCAATTTTGAGGCGGCCTGTGTGGTGAGCGGCAAAACCTTAGCCACTGGTACGGGAAAAAACAAAAAAGAAGCGGAACAGATCGCGGCACAAGAAGCGGTCAAGAAACTTCAAATTACGCTTAGCACGCCGAGCGACCACAAAATTTAATCAAGGAGTTAGATATGGCCAAAAGCGCTGGTTCTACATTTTTGATGATTATTTTGGGTGGTATATTAGGTGGTTATGTCGGTGAATTATTAGGCCTGATGGTACCGACGGGAATTTTTAATACCATTTTCACTCAGGGGTTTACTCTTGGTTTTGATACTCCCATTACGCTTGATCTGCGGATCATTGTTTTGACCTTTGGTATTAAGATTCTTCTTAATGTTTTCGGCGTTGTCGGAATGATCATTGGGCTTTATTATTCAAAATAATCCAATGGCAAGCTCTCGAAATACGCAGCTCATACTGGCTTCTCAGTCTCCCCGCCGTAAAAAAATATTAGAGTTTTTGTCTATTCCTTTTCGCGTTGTTAAACCGCAAGGCGTGGATGAAACGCCGTTTTCGGGGGAAAGCGCGCCCCAATTGGTCAAAAGACTTGCCCAAAGCAAGGCGCTCGCTGTATCAAAGCGATATCCCCATCTTCCGGTTCTTGCCGCTGATACGGTAGTTATTCAAAAAAACAAAATTTATGGGAAGCCAAAAAACCGTCTGGAAGCTTTTCAAATGATTGCATCTCTACAGGGAAAGAAGCATGAAGTTTGGACTGGAACAGCTTTGGTGTGGAAACAACGGGGAATTGTTGAAAATTACTCGGAAAAAACCACGATGGTCTTTAAGACGTTAAGCCCGGCATTCATTAAGAAGTATGTCGAAACCAAGGAACCCTACGATAAAGCTGGCGCTTATGATATTCAGGGAAGCGCATCCAATTGGATAAAAAAATGGGAAGGCGATTATTTCAACGTCATGGGCCTTCCCATTCAGTGGGTGGTTCAACAAACGGGTAAAATCAGCCGTTTAGAAAAGTTTTGACGTTCAAAACCTTTTTTTGCTGATCAATGAAGTTTTTCAACCAGCTATCCTGGTGATTCGCCGCGAACTGTTGCGCGATATCGGAATCAATGGCTTCTTTTTCACTTTTACCGGCGCGCGCATCAACCAGTTGAAAGAAATATTCCTTGCTGTTGATGGGCATTGGTCCCGCCCAGTCACCCTGATAAAGGCTGGCCAATTCCCGGGTGTATTGTTTAGAGCTTTTAATGCCGGGAATATCTTTATTCGTAGAAAACCATAAAGTTTCCTCTGATTTTAAATTCAACTCTTTCGCGGCCTGGGTAAGACTTTCCTTATTTTTGATTTTTTCCGCTAAAAGATTGGCGTTTTCAATCGTTTTTTGGTTAGCTTTAAATTTTTTATACTCTTCCAATACTTTGGATCGAACTTCCGAAAAAGTGCTTTTGTATTCTTTTTCAACATCAAGGACTTGAGCGATGTGATATCCATATTGAGTTTTGAAAGGTTTGGTAATTTCGCCTTTTTTCGATGAAAAAACCGCATCCTCAAATTCTTTCACCATTTCACCCCGGGTTACCCAGCCCAAATCCCCGCCACTTTTTTTAGAACCATTATCCTGTGAGTATTTTTCGGCCAAAGAGGCAAAGGTGGCTTTGCCGGATAAAATCTGATTTCGGTAATCCTCCAGGGTTTTCTCGGCTTTATCGGTATCCAGGGGATTGGATGAACCCTGAGCGGCCAATAAAATATGCCTGACTCTCATTCTTTCAGGATGATCAAACTCGGTTTTGTGGTTTTCGTAAAAGTCCTTCAAATCATCTTCTTTTACAACAATAGTATTTTCGTAGTCTTTGGGATTGAGAGAAAGATATTGAATTTTGATTTCACGATTTACCAAATTTTTATAATCAGCCAATTCGTCGGATGTGTAAAGAACGCTGTCCGCCAAAGCGGAACGAACTTTCTCAAAGAGTAATTCGGACCTTTCGGATGCCTCGAATTGAGTGGGGGTAATCTGATTGGCTTGCAAAACTTGCAAATATTTGTCTTTGCTGAATTTGCCGTTATCGTCTTTGAAATAGGAAAGACGTTGCAAAGAGGCCGCTAATTCTTCATCGGAGACGCTTATTCCGAGTTTTTTCGCGTTTTGGCTCATGATTGAGTTTTCAATTAGGGAATCAAGGGCTCTTTTTTTAAGACTGGCTATTTGGTCAGCGCTGGGGGTTTCTCCAAGAGTGTTATAGAGTCTATCCAATTCGGGTTGATATACTTTATCCAGATCCGAGTAAGTAATGTTTTCATCGCCCACTTTGGCGACCACATTGGGGTCATTATTGTTTCTTTGCAGTGAGGAACCTGCTCCCCATGCGATGAAAATGGTGGCCACGAAGGCGACAACCAGGCCCCACAAAACAATCTGCATCGTTTTTTTATCCCGTAATGTACTCAGCATGAAAATCCTCCAAAGTTTTGGAAAGTCTGTTGATTATTTCTCTGATAAACTGGCGCATTATAACAACATTTATCTTCATAACAACGCCGCAATCATTCAGAGTTTGCCATCGTTGACAGTCAAAGGCGATGACGTGATATAATCCGGCCAATTTCAATCAAGGCCTTAGGAAGTCGCAAAAAGCTTAAAAGGCTAAGAGATGTGCTTTCATCAAAATTTAGGTGGGTTTACGCCAAGGTTTTGTTGGCTATTCCGCCTCATGGTTCATCAACGCGGGCGTAATTCAGTGGTAGAATGCCAGCTTCCCAAGCTGGACGTCGTGGGTTCGAGTCCCATCGCCCGCTCCAATTTTTATCAAATATTCCAATTCCTGAAAATAAGCTTTTTTTTGATTGGTGCGTTTCCGAGTTTACTATTCGCGCAACTTTCATCGGATAAAACGCTGCCTTTTGGACAGGGAAGCGTAGTCAATCTTCCCGCGACCTCCGCCTACTTGGGCGATCTGCCTCATTCCATATCCCTGATTACCAACGATTTTCAATCGGATACCCTCGGTGGAATTCAAGTTCCTCTTGTGGGTTGGACGGACCCGTTGGGTCAGCCGTCCATTGGAATCCACACCACGGCTCCGGGTGTTTTATTCGAGGGGATACCCTATCCGCTGGGTTCTTCCTTGTCGTTAAACATTTTGCCCTTTAGCGGCACCGCTCAAGTATTCAATTTTCCCGCGGCGGCCTGGTGGGGCAATCAATTTTCTAATGGGGCTATTCAATTAACCGCGCCTGATACACAAGACAAAACATTTGATTCGTTTTCCATCGCGGGCGGAACCCTAGGTACTTTTAGTGACGACGATCAGTTTAAAAACAATTTTTTGGGCATGGATTTTAATTATCGGCACGGCAATTCTCAGGACTTAGGGCAAACCGATACTTTTAATTTAATTTCAAAAGAAAATTGGTTAAAGACGGAAAACCTCAATTTTGGATCGGGATTTTTAGGCACCCGAGGACTGGGAGGTGACTATTGGTATTCCGCTTATATGACTTTTGACCTTATGAGTCCAAACTTTCAAACGCTTCAATTTAAACCATATTATCAAACGGCTCAGGCTGGCTCCCAATCAATCCAGGAAGCGGGAGGGTTTTTAAATTACCTGTTCAATTTCGCCGGATTGGCCGAAAGCCATCTAGGTGCGGGTTTCAACATGGATAGCAGTCCCAACTATGGACTAACTAGCAATCATGGTTTTTTACAATCATCCAATTTGGTGGATGTACTGGGTAATTTAACGATGGATTTTGCCTTCCGCTGGGATTTTTCAAGCGTTTCCAACACGACTTTCAGCACCATCATTGGATTACAGGGAACTACGGATTCCGTGGTTTGGCTGGGCGATTACGATAAGGGTGTTACGCCAATTACTTTTCTCGATGTTCAACAATCAGATTTGGGATTTCGTTTTCAACCGAATGACAGTTGGAACGCGACTCTTAAATATATATATGAACAGTTGGGAACAGCCGCATACAACGGCGGGAGATTTCAGTTGCAGACGAATTCTTTTGGCGTTTTGTGGTTTTTACGAAATCTTCAGTTTGATTTTGAGGAACAGGCACTGGTAAATCAAAACTCATCGGTGTTTTATGACTCGGGACTGACTGTTAAGTTCAGTTTTACCCGTGTTGATGAATGGTGGGTGACGGGTCGTTGTGTATCTAATGAACCTGTTTTTTTAGAATCGGGATTGGCTTTTACATTGAATACACAGCTTAAAGTTTATGGTTCTATCGAAAATATTGATGGAATCGGCATTTCAGTTCCCAATTTCGACCAGCCAGTCGGAACGGTTATTTCTGCGGGCGCTCAATATAAATTTGACTGATAACTGTTTCTTGACCCCATACCATACCATCGTGTAGCTTTGTTTGGTGCGTAAACCTTTATATTTGATGACCTTTCTTTTGCTGACATGCCACTCTTGGGCCCAGTCGGAGGGCACCACGGGCGCGGATATTTTAAAAGTTCCAATTGGGGTGAGGCCGACCGCGTTAGGCGGGGCTTACTCCGCTTTGGGTGATGATGTCTATGTTATTGGTTATAACCCTGCGGGCTTGGCGCGTATTTCGCAATACAGCTTTGGACTTGATCACGTGATCAGTTACGCTGGTGTTGAAATTGACTCGCTTAGTGTGGCTGTGCCAACCAAGGATTATGGTATTTTTGGTGGTCAATTGGTGGCGCGTTTATTGCCACAGATTAACAATTCTCTGGCGACAGATTCTCCCATTTCAGCGAGTGATATTCTTTTTACCATTGCGGATGCGCAACAATTTGGAAAAATCTCCATCGGAGGATCTCTCAAAGCTATATATTCGAATTTAGGAGAAAAACAGGCGTTTACCGAAGCGGTCGATTTGGGTTTTAAAATTGAATTATTCGATACGGATTTTGCTTTTGCGATTCAAAATATTGGTCCGTCCGTTCAATATGAACCCAATCCGAACGGGCAAGATCCGCTTCCTCTAACGTTTAGGTTAGGCGCGGCCAGACCTTTAATTGTTTCACCATCTTCAACACTTTTGGCTAGCGCCGAGGCCTTTAATGTCAGTGATGAAGGGCTTCAAGAGGCTTTTGGTTTGGAATATTGGCACCGTAGTATCATCGCGGTTCGATTGGGCTATCGTTTTAGCGACGCTCAAAACCTTCAAGGCGGGTTAACCGCTGGCGCGGCAATTCGGTACAACTTGGGAAAATTAGAGTATGAATTGGGTTTTGCCTGGCAGCCGAACGCGATCAGTTCGGACTTTATTGCGAATACCTATTCTTTTGGCCTGCTTTTCTGGTTTTGAACCTTTTGACTCTCTGTTGACAAAAGCTTGACAACACCCAACCCCATCAATAAACTCTAATGCTCTTCGGGCCTTTCTTAAAAAGGCGCGCAATTTTAGGGAGGCATTTTTATGTACGCAGTGATTCAAGCCGGCGGAACACAATATAAGGTATCCGAAGGAGACGTGATTACGATTAACCATCTCAAGGGAAATCCCGGCGATGCGATTGAATTCGCACAAGTGGTGATGCTGGAAAACAACGGACAGCTTCGCGTGAAACAAAGCGAAGTGAAGGGTATTAAGGTTACGGGTAAAATCGTCGGCCAAACCCAGGGTAAGAAGATTCGCGTTTTCCGTTACACACGCCGTAAAAACACAATGAAAACAAAAGGCTCCAGGCCTAAGTACACGACCGTTTCGATCGAAAAGATCATTTCGGCTTAATTTCAGGAGGAAGAAGTCATGGGTCAGCATAAAGCGGGCGGGTCTACTACAAACGGACGGGATAGTCACAGTCAAAGACTGGGAATCAAAGCTTATGGCGGCAATTTTGTAACCGCTGGCAGTATTTTGGTTCGTCAAAGAGGGCGCCGCTACAAGCCTGGTCAAAATGTGGGTATCGGCAAAGACGATACTTTGTTCGCCAAAATTTCCGGACTGGTTGCTTTTAGAGAATTCAAAAAAGGCCTCAAAACTATTAGCGTTTTTCCCAAAGAAGTAGTTGCCGCTAAAGAAGCATAAAAGAACCTCACGCAACCACTAAAACCTCGCCTCCTAAGGCGGGGTTTTTTTGTTTATACTGATTTTCCTAACCATTCAAAATTATCAAAGAGGCTGTCATGATTGTTGATGAAGTCACCATCACGGTAGAAGCGGGAAGCGGCGGTAACGGCTGTTTGAGCTTTCGCCGTGAAAAATTCGTTCCCTATGGCGGTCCGGACGGTGGTAACGGCGGCCGTGGCGGGAATATCTTCATGGAAGCGCGTACCGATGTGGGAACCCTCGTCGACTTCATTTATAAACCCATTTACGAAGCCAAACACGGCGTGCATGGAAAAGGTAAAAACATGTACGGCAAGGCCACTGAAGATGTGATCATCCGGGTGCCGGTGGGAACGATGGTTTATGACGCAAACCATGAGCTGATTGTGGACTTAAACCAAAAGGACATGAAGGTTCTCGTGGCCAAGGGTGGACGCGGTGGAAGGGGAAACACCACTTTTACCACTGCCACCCAGCAAGCTCCCAAAATCGCCGAGCGGGGCGAGCCGGGTGAAAAGAAAACGCTTCGTTTGGAACTCAAGCTATTGGCTGATGTGGGACTGGTGGGTTTTCCTAACGCCGGAAAATCAACCCTACTTTCCCGCGTCACCCACGCCACTCCCAAAATCGCTGATTATCCTTTTACCACCTTAGAACCACAATTGGGCGTGGTCCGTATTTCCGAGGGAAGAAGTTTTGTTATGGCCGATATTCCTGGATTAATCGAGGGCGCCAGCCAAGGCAAGGGGCTGGGCATTAAGTTTCTCAAACATTTGGAGAGAACCAAAATATTACTGCATCTGGTGGAACTGGCGACTTTGACCAGTTTCGCGGATTTGGAAAAACGAATCAAAATCATTAAAAACGAGTTGAAACAACACAGTCCCAAATTTCTGGAAATGCCTCAAATTATCATTTTGACCAAGGCCGATTCTGCGGCCACACCGGACTATCCTAAGTGGGCTAAAAAACTCGAGAAAAAAGGCGTCGAGACCATGGTGATTTCTGCGGTCACGGGGTTAGGACTAAAATCCCTGATCGAAAAAGTTTGGGCAATGTTGACCGAAATAAAGGAAAAAGAGTTAAGCCAGCCTGTCGTCCTTGAGGAAAAGCTTTATCAGGCCAAAGTGCGGTTTAAAGTCGAAAAACATAAGGACTTCTTTAAGGTGTCGGGCCCGGAAATTAAAAAGTGGGTGGCTATGACCAATTTTGAAAATCACGACGCCACCGAGCGCTTTTACCGGATTCTGAAACGCATGGGCGTGATCAAAGAACTGAAAAAACTAGACGTGCACGAGGGTGATAAAATTATCTGTGAGGATTTGGAACTGACTTTTGAAAAAGAAAAACTAGGGGTATAGCCATGGCTTTAGAGAGAAGACAACATCTTTCAAAAGTGAAGCGCATGGTGATCAAAGTCGGCAGCAGTCTCTTGACTAACACGGCCAAAAAAACTATCCAAACCAGTTTTTTGAATCATCTTGCCTTTCAAATTGGTGTATTGCAGAAAAAAAACATCCAGTGTGTTGTGGTGACATCGGGTGCTATCGCGGCTGGGTTTTATAAATTGAAACTCAAAGAAAAACCCAAAGAAATCGCCCAGTTACAGGCCCTAGCGGCCGTCGGACAAAGCCACCTCATGCATTCTTACGAGCAAACCTTCAAAAAGCACGGTCTCAATGTTGCGCAGTTACTGCTCACGTGGGACGATCTATCCCATCGAAATCGCTATTCCAACGCTCACAACACGCTCAATGAACTCTTTCGCTATAACATTGTTCCGGTCGTGAATGAAAACGACACGGTGGCGGTGGAAGAAATCAAGTTCGGAAACAACGATACACTGGGTGTACTGGTCACACACTTATCTGAGTCGGATTTGCTGGTTATTTTAACCGACACTGACGGATTATATAACGAAGACCCAAGGCTCAACCCAAGAGCCAAATTGATCCACGAGGTCGACAGTCTGAATTCGGACATCGAGAAAAACGCTACCAGTTCCAAGTCGCTGGTGGGTACAGGCGGTATGAAAACCAAGGTGCAGGCTGCAAAAAGCATGATGCGTTCCGGCATTCCGATGGTGATCGCCAACGGTAAAGCCAAAAACGTCTTAACCAAAATTTTAAATGCGGAAACAGTAGGAAGCTTTTTTTATCCCACTGGCGTCAAGATGAATAGTCGTAAGCGGTGGTTGGCCTGGGGTGTGAAACCCAGTGGCGCCATCCAGGTGGATGAAGGAGCCCAAAAAGCCATTTGCGACAAAGGGAAAAGCTTGCTGCCGGGCGGCATCCAGTCGGTGGAGGGGCATTGGTCCGCAGGGGATGTTGTCAAAATTGTCAGTGTGAAAAACCGGGAAATTGCCAAGGGCGTCGTAAACTATTCATCGGGAGATTTAGAGTTGATCAAAGGCTTGAAAACCGAACAAATAGCCCAGAAGTTGGGCCGCAAATCGGCGGATGAAGTGATTCATCGGGATAATATGGTCAAGACGGATTATTTTTGATTTCAACTTGTTTCAATTTAAATTACAGTAACGCCACAAAGCAGATCACTGAGGTAAGGGTATGAAAGCTGTCGCCATTTTCGGTGGAACCTTCAATCCGATTCATTTTGGCCATTTATCCATCGCGGAAGAAATCAGGACTAAATTTAACTTGGATAAAGTCATTTTTGTCCCGACCAATTTGCCGCCGCACAAAAATCCATCCGATCTAGTGAGCGCCCGGCAGCGGTGGTTAATGACCCATTTGGCGACCGTGAGCAATCCTTGTTTTGAAGTATCGACTTTTGAAATTGATAACGGCGGGAAATCTTACACGATCGACACGATCAAGCATTTCAGAAAACATTTTGATGAAAAAGTTAAACTGTACTTTATTATCGGCGCCGATATGCTGGTCGAAATCGCTTCCTGGAAAAACGTTGGCGAAATATTACAGCTTTGTCATTTTATAGCGGTGTCCCGGCCCGGTTACGATGTCCAGAAAATTTTCAACCAATATTTTTTGGGTTCAAAGTACGCGTCCATTGCTTCCGAATTGATGGAAAATGTTCTGGTGGAGGATGTCGCCATGTTTGACGTCAGTTCAACCACCGTTCGTCAAAAGGTACGGGAGTGGAAAAGTATCAAGTACCTTGTGCCTGAACCCGTCGAACAGTTCATCCATAATCAACAACTTTACATATAAGAGGAGCATTTGATCCATTCATCGTTAATCAAAATCATTTTGGCTTTAGACGAAAAAAAGGCAGTTGATATGCAAATCCTGGACATGCGGGGAGTTGTTTCTTATACCGATTATATTTTAATTTGTACCGCCACCTCATCCACCCATAGCAACGCTTTGGTGGACTATGTGGAAGAGAATGTTAAAAACGAAATTAAACCGATTTATCGGAACAACTCCAAGGACAAAAGCTGGCTGATATTGGATTATGGCGATATTGTCATCCATGTTTTCAGCGAGAGCGCCCGTTTGTTCTACGATTTAGAACGTCTTTGGGGAGACGCGAAGAGGATCAAATTGGAAAATCTTAACTTGTCACAGGCGGGAAGTTAACCTAAAATGCCTCTTCGTTATTAACTAATAACTCTGCCAATTGGCGGGGTTTTTTTTTGTCCGGCAAAGATAATTGGAAATCGAAATGAAAAAACCAGTAGTTCAATCGAAAAAAAAGAAGAAAAATATTGTCATCATCGGTGCCCAGTGGGGTGACGAGGGCAAAGCCAAGATGGTCGATGTTCTGACCGAACAGGTAGATATCGTGGCCCGCTATCAGGGTGGCAGTAACGCAGGGCATACGGTAGTGACCGGCGGTAAAAAATTCGTATTTCACCAGATTCCCTCAGGCATTTTGCACAAGGGTAAAAAGTGTGTTATCGGAAACGGTGTGGTTCTGGATCCGGTGGCCCTGATCGGCGAAATCAAGTCACTGGCCTTTGAGGGCGTCAAGATTCACGACCGCCTGATTCTCAGCGATAGGGCCCATCTACTCATGCCTTATCACCGCCTGCTAGATGGGGCCTCGGAAGCCCGTAAGGGCAGCGGGAAAATCGGCACCACCAACCGCGGCATTGGCCCAGCCTATATGGACAAAATGGCGCGTGTGGGCGTCAAGGTGGTCGACCTTTTCGATCCAGTCTCATTCCGCCAAAAGCTGCGTATCATTGTGAAAGAAAAAAATTTCTTTTTGAAAAACTATTACGGTCGCCCCATGGTGAGTGCCGACAAGATCGCCGATCAGTATTTAAAATTGGGATCCATCATCAAGCCCCTCATTCAGGATACTACGGTTTATCTGGAATCGGCTTTGAAAAAAGGCCACGCGGTTCTGGCCGAAGGCGCTCAGGGGACCTTATTAGATGTGGATTTCGGCACTTATCCCTATGTCACATCTTCCAGCGCCAGCGTGGGCGGTGTCTGCACCGGGTTGGGCGTCGGACCCCGGTGGTGGGATGAAATTTATGGCGTGGCGAAAGCCTATGCCACCCGCGTGGGCGAGGGACCCTTCACATCCGAAATGGATGAGGTTTTTGGCGAGAAAATCCGCCAGCGGGGAGGTGAATTCGGTGCGACGACGGGACGTCCCCGTCGTTGCGGCTGGATGGATCTGGTAGCTCTTAAGTATGCCTGCCGGGTCAATGGCTTCACCGGCATTCTGTTGACCAAAATCGACGTGCTCAGCAATCTGCCCACACTAAAAATTTGTACCTCATATCAGATTGAGGGCAAAAAAGTTTCGGAATTTCCTGCGGGCCTTAACACTCTGTCCAAGGCCAAACCGGTTTACCGCGAGATGAAGGGCTGGCAAGGGGACTTAGCCCACGCCGAATCTATAAAAGATTTGCCTGTAGAAGCTCGTCGCTATATTGATGAAATTGAAAAATACATCCAGGTGCCCATTCAGTGGGTCTCGGTCGGCCCAGACAGGTCCCAGATATTCCCTAGAAGTTGAACGGGGTTCTCAAATATTTTTACCCTTGGGCATCATTTGCTTTGATTTTTCGAGCTAAACAGTATATTTTTTGTACCCGCTTAAAGCCTTTAGTGAGTCGTTAGCTCAGCTGGTAGAGCACCGCACTTTTAATGCGGTTGTCCCGGGTTCGAACCCCGGACGACTCACCAAAGGTTTTAATGTTTGAAAGCCCTCTTGTAATATCATCAGTTATTGGTAACAACCGTAGAACTCCCTAATTGCCGAGTTCTTTCACATCAAAGACTTGTCTGTTGTTAAAAGCTGTTTAAAATAGCTTTTGTAATTTTTCCGGGGAGGATCATATGAAAAGATCAATGATTTTTAGTTTTCTTTTTGTTGTTATTTTTTCTTTAGTTTTTTCAACTTATCCTCGGGTGGTTTGGAGTAATACAACTGATAATAAGTTAACCTCTCCTACCAAAACCCACAAAAAATCAAAAAAGAAGACTAAGAAAGACAAGGCGCAAAAATTAAAAGTTTCAAAAAATAGCTCTGGGCCTATGAATGATATATCCGATCAAACGGAAGTTTCACAGCAAGCCGATCAATCTGGAGCTAAAAAGAAAAAGTAGGTATTCTTATGTCCGTCCCGTCCACCATGCTCCCTTTGGGAACCCCAGCCCCTTCGTTTAATCTGCCCGATGTGACAACAGGTCAAAAGGTTTCGTTATCCGACGCGAGTAAAAAAGAACTGTTGTTGGTGATCTTTCTTTGCCAGCATTGCCCCTATGTGAAACATATTCAGGATGAATTGGCCCGTTTGGGCAAAGAATACAGTTCCAAAAACGTGGGAATTCTGGCGATCAGCTCGAACGATGTGAAAAATTACCCAGAGGACTCACCTGAACACCTAAAAAAGATGGCGGCAGAGTGCGGGTTTAATTTTCCTGTGTTATACGATGAAACGCAGGAAGTGGCCAAAGCCTACCGGGCAGCCTGCACGCCGGAGTTTTATCTTTTTGATTCGAAACGGGCTCTGGTTTACCGAGGCCAATTGGATGATAGCCGCCCCAAAAACACTTTGCCGATCACGGGGAAGGATTTGAGGAACGCTTTGGATTCAGCTTTGGCCCATCAACCGATAGAAGGCGAACAAAAGCCCGGTATTGGCTGCAACATTAAATGGAAGCCAGGACAAGCACCAGACTATTTTGACCCTTAATAGTCGAGTTGTTAAGGAACACTCAAGGCTCTTTTCTTAGCTGGTGGTCTCGAAGCTGAGCTAAGTTCTCGAATATGAGAGATTTTGGATGTATCATGAAGGTGCCCTAGAAGGTACCCACAAACAAAGGTAAGAAATTGAACATTCCTAACCTTCTGCATACGTCACTGGATCACGTTTTACTGAAAGCGATTAGCGATTTTGGTGAAGGTGTAGCGGTGTTAGACCTACCCAAAATCATTTACGCCAATGAGGCTTTTTCTAAAATGATAGGCTATTCCGAAAAGGAATTGGCAGACCTCGCTTCTTTTTTTAATTTGATCCCACTCGATAAAAAAAGTGCCATAAATGATTATCTAACCCTGCCCCCGAACAACAGTAAAGTCACACCAAGACTAGAGACAACCATCCTCAAAAAGGACGGGAAACAAGCCCAGGTTGAAATTACGACCAATTCAGTTTCCGAGGGGAATAAGACTACGGTTGTTTTGGTGATAAGGGACATTACTGATCAAAAGCGTATAGCCAACGCCTTGAAACACAGCGCTGAATTTGAAAAACTCATAACAAATCTTTCTTCCCAGTTCATCAACTTGGCCCCCCATTTAATTGGCGAGGGAATTAATAACGCGATCAAATCCATCGGCGAGTTTATTGGTGTTGATCGGATATTGATGTTAACGGTTAAGGATAATCAGGTTGTGAACACCACCTTTGAATGGTGCGCGCCCGGTATTGAGGGCGCGAGCGAAATAAGTAATGTTTTGTTTTCAAGATTTTCAGTTTTTTTTGAAAAAATCAAGAACTCAAAAGTTATGTATGTCTCGTCGCCGGATGAATTGCCCGCTGAAGCGGTCGCCGAGAAAGAATTTTTGAAATCTCGAGGCGTGAAATCCATCCTTGTAGTTCCCATGGTAACTGACGGTGTTTTGAATGGATTACTCACTTTCAGTACCTTGAAATTAACCAAAAAGTGGTCGGATGAAGACTTAGTGCTCTTTAAAATTACCGCCGAAATGTTCGCTAGCGTCATTGAAAGAAAATCCAATCACAAAGCGTTAAAACAAAATGAAGAGAAGTTTAAAGAACTTTTCAATAACGCCATAGACGGTATATTTATTTATGAGTTGTCCGACGAGGGATTGCCCGGAAAATTTATTGAAGTAAATGATGTGGCTTGCTTAAAGTTGGGATATACACGGGATGAATTACTAAACATGACGCCCTTGGATATCGCAGCATCTGAAACAGTTCCCGAAATCAGCAAAACGTTCAAAAAACTCCTCAGTCAAACCAATCTTACCTTTGAAAAGATTCATGTTACCAAAAGTGGTCTTAAAATTCCGATGGAAATCAACGCTCATATTTTTAACTGGAATAAACAAAGGGTGGTGCAGTCCATCGCTCGGGATATTACAGACAGAAAACGCGCGGAGGAAACCATTCGGCGGCAAGCTTATTACGATGTGCTCACAAACCTGCCCAACCGGACTTTGTTCAAAGATCGGTTGGAGCAGGGAATGAAGAACGCACATCGCAATAAACAAATGTTAGCTATTATTATTTTGGATTTGGATCGGTTTAAAAACATCAATGAAACTTTGGGACACCTTCTAGGGGACAAGCTATTAGTCGCGGTTTCGGAGAGATTACTTGGGATCGTGAATGAAAATGAGACGATTGCGCGATTTGGTGGTGATGAATTCGCCCTATTGCTGCCGCAAATAAACAAAATCGAAGAAGCTACGGATCACGCCCAGAAGATAATTGAATTGCTAACGACCCCTTTTAAACTAAACGAACATGAACTTCACGTGACGACTAGTATTGGGGTTTCCTTCTATCCGGATGATGGAACCAGTTCGGAATTGTTATTGAAAAATGCCGAAACGGCGATGTACCGGGCAAAGGATCAGGGAAGAAACAACTATCAACTTTACGCTTCTGGAATGAACGTTAGCGCATTTAAACAACTGTTGATGGAAAACAGTTTACGCAGGGCTTTGGAAAAAGAAGAGTTTGTTATCTATTACCAGCCGCAAATCAGTCTGATTACTCAAAAAATAATTGGCGCAGAAGCTTTAGTTCGCTGGCAGCATCCCGATTTAGGTCTGGTTTTTCCGAATGAGTTTATTGGGCTTGCTGAGGAAACGGGCTTAATAGTACCCATTGGCGAATGGATTATTAAGAAAGTTTGTGAACAGAGTAAAAAATGGCAAGCGGATGGCTTTGAAAAGATGTGTATTGGAGTAAATCTTTCCGCGCGGCAGTTTCAGCAATTAAACTTAGTTTCAACGATTGCGAAAATTATCGCCGATACGGGATTGGATCCGCAGTGCTTGGGTTTGGAAGTGACGGAAAGTATCGCGATGAAAAACGCCGATTTCACTATCGCGGCCCTCAATGAGTTTAAAAAAATGAAAATTCATTTATCCTTGGATGATTTCGGAACCGGTTATTCTTCCTTGAGTTATCTGAAGCGCTTTCCGCTTGAAACGCTAAAAATTGACAGGTCTTTCGTGCGGGACATAACTACCGACCCGAACGACGCCGCTATCGTTAATGCGGTTGTGGCCTTGGCTCACAGCTTGAAATTAAATGTGGTCGCAGAAGGTGTGGAAACGGAAGGGCAATTGACCTTTTTGAAAAGTCATCAATGCGATAATGTTCAGGGTTATATTTTCAGTCATCCTTTGTCTGAAATTAATTTTCTGAAGTTTGTTAAAGAATACAAAAAATAATCAGCGGGATTTAATTTTTTTGCCTGTTTCGAAGAGCCCTATCAATATCACGATTGGCTTCTTTTTCTTTTAACTTATCCCGTTTATCAACCGTTGTCTTACCCTTGGCCACTGCCAATAACATTTTAACCCTTCCGTTTTTGAAATAAAGCTTCACAGGAACGAGCGTGAGCCCTTTTTCCTGAACGCGGGAGGATATTTTATTTATCTCGCTGCGATTTAATAGTAGTTTACGGATGCGAGTGGGATCGGGGTTATATCGGTTTCCCTGTTCGTAGGGAGAAATATGCATGCCGTACAATTTGATCTCGGTGCCTTCAAGCCGCGCGAAACTGTCCTGAAGATTGGCTTTGCCGTTTCGGATGGACTTGACCTCGCAGCCTTCCAAAGCGATGCCCGCCTCATAGGTCTCATAAATGAAGTAATCGTGGCCGGCTTTTCGATTTTGAAGGGAAGGCGCCCGCTCAGCCATAGTTCTTCGCCAAAAGCAATCTTTGGAAAATCATATCGACGGCGAGAACCTTGACGCTCATCTTGTCCGTGATGCGGATAATCGTACCCCGTTGGCCTTGAAGCACCATAGTGTTGACGTCAAAACGGTAATCGTCATCCCGCATGTTTTCCATTGGGAGGAAACCCTCGATACCGTAAGGGGTTAATTCCACATAAGCTCCATAGGGAGTCAAATGCTTCACGATACCCTCGAAAATTTGATAAACCTTGTTTTCCATAAAGCGCAGCTGCATGACCTTTTGGCTTTCACGTTCGGCTTTTTCCGCGACCCGCTCTTTCTGGCTGCAATGAAGCGCCAGTTTTTCATACTTGATTGCTTTGCCGTCGCGGTTATTGGCTATGATCGCCTTCAAGGAGCGATGAACGATTAAATCCGGATAACGGCGGATGGGGGAAGTGAAGTGGCAGTAGGACTTGAGAGCTAATCCAAAGTGACCCGCGTTGCGGGTTGAATAAACAGCCAGTTTCAGGGACCGCAAGGCCAGGCTGGAAATAACGGTTTCCAGGGGGGTTCCTTTGACCGACTTAAGCAAACCCTGAAGGCCGATGGGTGTGGTTAAGTCAAAGTTCTTAAAGGGTACATGATAGGCTTTGAGGAAGTTTAACAAATCTTCCGTATCTGAATGATTGGGCGCTTCGTGGATACGGTAAAGGGTCGGCATTTCTTTTTGTTTGAGAAAGGTGGCGACCGCTTCGTTGGCCGAAATCATGAAGTCTTCAATCAGTTTATTGCTGTTTTGTCGTTCTTTTTTCCGGACGTCGACCACCAAACCGCTTGCGTCAATGACGGCGCGGATTTCGGGAAAGTCAAAATCCAAAGCGCCAGCGGCGTCTCTTTGTTTTCGGATGAGTTTGGATAAATTAACCATTTCTTTGAGTATAGGAAGCTGGGAGGCATACTTGGCCTGAAGGGCGTCATCCGCTTTGCCGTCCAAAACCGTCTGGACTTCCTCATAAATACCCCGTCGAGAGCTTTTAATGACTGAGAGGGCAAATTCGGTTCTCAACAGGGTGCCGGATTGGTCATAAGTGATGAAAGCGCTGGTGGTTAAACGGGGTACGCCTTCTTTGAGTGAGCAAAGACCGTCGGAAAGGGAATGGGGAAGCATTGGCAGAACCCGGTCGGCCAGATACATGCTGGTGGACCGTTCCTGCGCTTCTTTATCTAAAGGAGTTCCGCTTGAAACGTAATGGGACACATCGGCAATGTGAACCCCCAATACATAATTACCATTGTCATATTTATAAAGCGAAATGGCGTCGTCAAAGTCTTTCGCGTCAGCGCCGTCGATAGTCATGATCATTTCGTGGCGCAAATCTAAACGGCCAGCCCAATCAGCTTCGGTTGGGTTTTCAGGCAGGAGTTTAACCTGATCTTCGACTTCTTTAGGAAAGAAGTCGGGCCAGTTGTATTTGCGTATGATGGTTTTAATATCGATCGTCGGGTCTCCGGCGACCCCTAAAATTTCAATCAGGTGGCCTTCCATGAAATTGTCGTTTTCGGGCCATTTGACAATCTTTACGACGGCCTTTTTGCCTTCTTCAGGTTTGAGTGGTCCGCGCTGGATGTAAATGGGTTGTGTAATGCGAAAATCGTCAGCTTTCAAATAGAACTCATCATAATCCTTCACTAGGACTCCTACCATATTAGCGTGGGCCCGCTGGGTGACTTCGGTGGATTCCGCCACAAAGCCGCCCTCTTTGCGAGTGTCGGGAACCACCGAAGCCTTCACGGTGTCGCCATTAAGGACGCCGCGCATGGCGCGAGGGGGAATAAAGACATCGGGAGAACCGTCTTCTGGTATAAGAAACCCAAAACCCTTCTCGTTGGCTTGAACAATGCCAACAACTTCTTTTAACCCGGAGGAACTGGAGGATTTTTTGGATTTAAAGTCTTTTTTGGGTTCAAGCTTGAAAGGCTTTTTGTTTTTCGATCGGTTGAAGGGATTAAAACCTTTTTTGGATTTTTGCTTATTGTCTTTTTTCTTACGGTTAAACACACAATTTCCTTTGGAGAGTCTGGCTAGATGAAAATGGGATGTGCGGTGGTTTAAAAGACCCCTTTGGGCCCTTGCTTGACACTGTTTTGAGGCTACTTTATACTACGCCCCTCTTTGAAACAAGCTTTTCACGGTAATGCGCTGATCAGCGCGGAAGTGGCGAAACTGGCAGACGCACTAGCTTCAGGTGCTAGCGGGGGCAACCTCATGGGGGTTCAACTCCCCCCTTCCGCACCATTCTTTTTCCTGAGTTCCTAAAACAATGAAAAAAAGTAAAATGACGACAGACGAAAATGGTGTTGTCCGGTACAAGCTGGATAATGGCGCCATTCTTTTAATCAAATCAGATTCTTCCAGCCCAGTAGTTTCCCTGAATTTGTGGATTGAAGCCGGCGCGATTGATGAAAAAAAAGACGAAAGGGGAATGGCACACCTTATTGAGCATATGATTTTTAAGGGCACCAAAAACCGAGGTGTCGGTGTTATTTCCAAAGAAGTGGAAGCCGCCGGCGGTTATTTAAATGCCTTTACTAGTTTCGAGCACACCTGTTTTTATGTAGTTCTTCCGAGTGATCAAATTGAGAAAGCGCTTGAAGTTGAATTCGATGCTTATCTCAATTCAGTTTTTGACGCAGGCGAGTTAGAGAAAGAAAAAGAAGTGGTTTTTGAGGAAATGCGCATGCGACGAGATGATCCCTGGAGCTGGTCCTGGGAGCTGCTTTTTCGCATTCTTTATCAAAAGAATCCCTATCATTGGCCTGTCATCGGCGATATGACTGTTTTAAAACAAGTTCCGCGGGAAAAGCTTCTTAACTATTATAAAAAACATTATGTTCCATCAAACACGGTTATATCCATTGTTGGGGATGTTTCTTCGAAAAAGATTATTGATTGGATTACCTGGCATTTTGAAAATAAAACTACGGCAAAACCACCTCGACGTCAAATTGCTTTCGATAGCGAACCGAAAAAACTTCAGGTTTACATTGAAACGGGCGATGTTCAACAGGTCTATCTATCGCTCGGTTACCCCAGTGTTTCTATTACGCATCCAGACGCGGCGGCATTAGAAGTTCTGGATTCTGTATTAGGGGAAGGGCATGCCAGTCGGTTAAATTTAAGTATTCGAGAAAAAAGTCAATTGGCCGATGAAGTGGGTACGGAGTCTTTTTTTGGGAAATTTGGAGGAGCTTTTCTTTTTCAGGCATTAACGGACGTTAAAAGAATCGATAAACTTTTGGTGGAGATGATGAAGGAAGTTCGAGATCTTATTTCTAAAGGAGTGGATGAAAAAGAAC
>Ga0209483_1000728_pt1 | contig 26870 bp, 22 predicted proteins | sample NGEPerA_FD_184508 | JGI IMG/M metagenome (GOLD analysis project Ga0209483, IMG submission 184508) | Arctic peat soil microbial communities from the Barrow Environmental Observatory site, Barrow, Alaska, USA - NGEE PermafrostL2-A... | ecosystem: Environmental > Terrestrial > Soil > Wetlands >... | reverse complement strand
TCCTTATGCTGCAACTGCTGCATTGTATTTCATTTGCGCTAACATATCTTGCGCTGATGCATTTCATCCGTCTCAATGTGCCGCAAAACCTGCGCAACACGGCACAGGGCGTTTATACAGCTTTTGCATCAGGCTTGCTTTTGTCTGGCGCACAATGGTTTTCCGGCCCGCTTTTTGAATGGGCAGGCAGCAAGGCCTTTTTAGCGATGGCGGCAATTGCTAGTGTTGGATTGGCTGTAGCCGTTTTCAATTTGGTGAAGCTTAGCCCCATAAAGCAGTTGGCGGTGGCGTCATCATCCCATTGAGATAAGTGATGGCTGGGCTGCGGTCTTTAGCCAACAGCAAAGGCCCATCCAAATCCACATAGTCAGCATTCTGGGCGACGATAAAAGCCGGTGCCATGGCCAGCGACGTTGCCAACATACAGCCGACCATCACTTTGAAGCCATCGGCCTTGGCGGCAGCGGACATGCGCAGCGCCTCAGTGAGGCCGCCGGTTTTATCGAGCTTGATGTTCACTGCGTCATATTTGCCGCGCAGGCTTTTGAGCGAGGCCACATCATGGGCACTTTCATCAGCGCAGATGATGATGTCGCGCTTCAGTTTGAGAAGCAATTCATCTTGGGTTTGGGGCAGGGGTTGTTCCACCAGTTCGACACCGTACCGTGTGCAAGCTTTCAGCATGGCGGACAGGGTGGTTTCATTCCAGCCTTCGTTGGCATCCACAATCAGCCTGGCATGTGGCACAGCTTCGCGGATTTTGGCCAGCCGTTCTTCATCGCCGTCGCGGCCAAGTTTGAGTTTAAGCAGGGGATAAAGTGCTGCATGGCGGGCGGCCTCTGCCATGACGGCAGGTGTGTCCAAACTCAGTGTATAGGCTGTAACCAGTGGTTTCAGCATGGCTAAGCCTGCGGTGAGGAAAGCTGGCGTGCCGGATTGTTTGGCTGCCAAATCCCAACGGGCGCAATCAAACGCGTTTTGTGCGGCTCTAGGCAGAGTAGAGATGTCATCGTTGAGGGCTTCAAGTGCTGCAATACATTGCGTCACCGCTTCACCATAACGCGCATAGGGCACAGCTTCGCCACGTCCTGTGGTTGCACCTTCTTGGAGTTCAACCAAGATCACATCAGCCGAAGTTTTTGAGCCCCGCGAAATCGTGAAAGTTCCGGATATTGGAAACGATTGTGCTTTGACTGTGAGCTTCATTTCAAATTGAGAGCGGCACTCGTATCAGCTTTGATTTGGCATTCGGCCCGCAATTTCGGCCAGCATCACATAGATGCGGCCTTGATCGGAGGCGAGCACTTGTTCCATCACCTCATCTGCACCATCGGTGGCGGCAATCGTGTCGAGCAGTTTCTCGAACAAGCGGTTGTAGGCTTGCACACGGCTGCGCAATAAACGCTCTTCCGAATAGCGCGATTCCAATGCCTTGACCAATTTGCGGCTGCGGCTTTCAAACAAGCGTTTGGCGTAAGCGCCCTTATCTGAGTTGGCATAACGGCGCTCTAAGTCCCTCGGCAATTGGCCTTCAATGGCTTCGACAACATCGCGCGCTGACACATTCAGTTTGGCGTTGGCGCTTTCAATCTCACGACCGAGTGAAGCCAAACGTGGCGCTGCTATGGCCGCAGGTTCAGGCCTCGCCAGAACAGCCACTGGGGCGCTGGCTTCAAAGCGTGGGGCGCTGATGGCTGGACGTGGCACAGCATAAGTTGGTGTTGAATAATCAAGGCTGCCGCTCTGCTTGCGCACAACATCTGCCAGCGCATTGAGGGCGCCGATTTGATCGGCCACCACACGGCGCATGGCATCCGCATTGCTGCGGGTTTCTTCAGGCAGATCAATGACAGCGCGTTTCAATTCACCGCGTGCAACATCGATATCCTTGACCACCTGTTGTGCGGTGATGCGCATATCCTGTGCGGTTTGCTGGAAGTCAGATGCGGTTGAAGAGAGCATCTCATTCATATTGGAAAGTGCACGCTCATGCTGTTCACGCAGGGCGCGTGCAGCTTGTGCAATCTGGCCGCCAGAATTGGTTTCCAATTTGCGCAATTGCTCTTCCAAATTGGCCAAGGCGGCACCTGATTGATCAGCAACAATGCGGCCCAAATGGCGGGCGCGTTCTTCAGCAGCGCTTAGGCTTTCTTCAATCATGGTCATGTAGTTCGTCATGGTCTTGTCAACTTCGGTGGCGCGGCGATTGGCATCATTTACCAAACCGTCAAGCATATCGCGGCGCGATGTCAACATATGCTCCATTTCGAGGTTGAACTTGTCCATCGACTTATCAACCAGGCTCGATACATCATCCAGACGCTCGGAGATTTTGTTGCCGGTGGTTTCAAGCCTGCCGGTCAGTTGCAACGAAACGTTTTCCAAACGCTGGTCTATGTCTGTTGCAGCACTGGCAAGTTGATCGGCCAACAAGCCTTGCGTGCCTGACATATGCTTAGCGAATATGCCTGAAGCTTCTTGCAATTTGTCGCTTGAAGCTTTGGCAGCGGCGTTGAATTCGCCTACGGATCTATCAATGCGGTTGATAAGCAGGCCAGTTTCCTGTTCAAAGCGCCCTGAAATTTGCAACGTCGTTTCGCCCAAGCCTTCGGCGAATGCATCGCGCGCATTGCCCAAATCTGAGAAGATGCGGCCAGATGCGCCGTCCAGGCTTTCGACAAAGCGCTTGCCATGGCTGTCAAGCCTGGTGGTGGATTCTTTGGCAGCAAGATCCAACCGATCGGTGGCTTCATTGAATTGTTGTTCAATTTCCGACGCTGTAAAGTTCAAACGGTCATTGATCTGCGAAGTGGTGGTGTCAAAACGCTCGGTAATCTCTGAGCTGACGCGCTCTAGGCGTTCAGTTACGTCCGAATTTGTAGATTGCAACCGACCAGTGAGATCTGAACTGACGCGGATAAGACGCTCTGTTACGTCGGCGTTTGTAGATTGCAAATGATCGGCAAGCTCTGAGCTGACCCGGTCAATGCGGCCCGTCATTTCATTATTGGTTGAGTGCAGGCGGTCAAAGATGGTGATGCTGGTGTCTTCCAATTTGGAAATGAGTTCGCCAGACGCGCCCAAGAAGCTGGTGAGCAAACCTTCACGTGCATTGCCCAATTTATGCACAAATTCACCTGATATTGTGATCAGCTTATCAGTTAAATCACCGCTGGATTTTTCCATGTTTTGGGCCAGTGCAAAACCTGAATCCTGCATTTGGCGGCTAACGATGTCTGACGATTCTTTCAGATGGGCTGCAATGGTGCTGCTGGTGCTGACCAACAGTTCATTGACATTGGTGCCAGCGCTTTGCATTTCTTGAGTCAGTGCAAAACCTGCATTCTGCATTTGGCGGCTAGCGACGTCTGACGATTCTTTCAGATGGGCTGCAATGGTGCTGCTGGTGTTGACCAACAGTTCATTGACATTGGTGCCAGCGCTTTGCATTTCTTGAGCAAGCAGCGAAGTTGTGCGGTTGAGACTGCCCTGTAAGGTTGAGGTAAGAGTTTCTTGGCGCGCAGAAACTTCTGCGAGTGCCTTCGAGTATTCTTCTGCCGATTGCTGGATTGCGCCTATTACACCAGAGCCAGATGCACCAAGTTGGGCAACGAGATGGGTTGAGGTTTGATCCATTTGCGCAAATAATTGACTGGATGAGGTGTTGAAATTTTCGTGAAAGCGCAGGTTTGCACTATCCAGCTCAGTGATCATGTGACGACTTGAATCATTGAACTGGTTAAGGATTTCACCGCGTACGCCCTGCAGTTTCTCGACATAATCAGACGTGAGATTTTGCATGCCGACTTGCATAGCGGCATGAGTGCTGGCTAACACGTCGGTGTTTTGGCGCATGAGCTGCGCGATATTTTGCTCCATGTCTTTCATGTCAGAATTAAACTGGCGCGATTCATTGCCAAGGCCTGATGCCGTTGTGCTCAGTGTTTGCATTTGAACTTGCAAATCGCCGGAGAACCCACGGAAATCAGATAGCAGCATAGTGGAGATGCGTTCAAACTGTTGCGACTGTTGGCCAATGGCTTGGGTGGTTTCGGCTGTGCGCGCTGAGACATCGTCAATCGTGCGTGAAAGATCAGTGGTGGATGACTTCAAGCCTTCTTCAATGCGCCCAAAAGTGGTGAGTGCGACATTGACAACTTGAGTGAGGCCATGCGTGTTGGCTTCAAGGCGCTGCAACATGGGCTGGGCATCTGCTGCCACCTGAGTGGACGTTTGTAGCAATGCGGCACGTTGCGTTTCGAGGCCATTTACGAGGCTGCGGATACGCTCTTCGTTGGAGCCAAAGGCGCGTTCAACGGCGGAAACTTCTTTGTGGACGATTTCTTCAAGTGCTGAGGCACGCTGCAACGCGTGCTCAACGCCACCCACCAGCATATCAACTTCTTGGCGCACACTTTGTGCAATTGAAGTTAAGCCTTCAGTGGCGATATCTTGCGGGTTAATCAGGCGCATGGCCTGCTGCATCAAAACTTCGGAAGTGATGCGCAATTGTTGTGAACGCCACATATTAAATGCGATGGCAACAATGGTGACGGGTGGAAGAACCAGCCAAGCGACTCCTTGCATATAGCCCCACAAGGAAAGGACCTGACCATTGAGCAATACGTCTTTGTAACCAAAGAACCAGCCGATTGCCCAAACCAATGAGATAATCAAGGAAATCCAAATGCCATCATAAGACGGTGAGCGGCGCAGACGGCGCATCATCATGGCTGTGCTGGGGTCATTCTCATTGGCTGGGTTAGAGCGCAAAGGTGGCTGAGCTGGTGCATTGGCCGCAGATGCTTGCGAGGTTGCGCCCTCAATCAGGGGTGCTCTCGTATTGCGGCGTGTTTCAGTTGGTTGTCGAGCCATGTTCTACGCATCCTTATTTACGCCCAAATGGGGCTTGCTCCCTTACCTGTCGGTCTCTGCTTGACGCAAAGAGCCTCCCGACAGGCGCCAAGAGTGTTACTGACACATTAACCTATTTTTGCCTTGGCTTGAACCCACATGAGGGCCAAAGCTGTGGGTAATTGAAGATTTGGTTAAAATGATTCAATAGGTTGAATCGATTTGATAAAAACCATTTTGAACGGTTTGTGGCATTAACCTTAGTGAGACTATTCGTAAGGCTACACCATCTCAAGGGGAAAGTAAGTTGGGTTCACAACCTGAAATAAAGTCGCGGCCGCCGGTTTTTGATCGTTCTATCTTGCTGCATCAGGCAATGAATGACGAGGCGTTGGCTGATGAGGTTCTGGGTCTGTTTTTGCAACAGTTGGCAGATTTGGCCGCTAAGGACTGGGCAAAACTCGATTTACGTTTTGAGATGCACACGCTGAGGGGTTCAGCCGCCTCCATGGGTGCGCTAGAGTTGGAAGCCATTGGCCGCAATTGGCTTGAAATTGGGCCGGAATTGCAAATGCGCGTCATGCAGGCCATCGTTGCCTTTCAGGCAGCGGCAAAGTAGATCAGCATAACTTTTGAAGTATTATCCAACGTCAAGCTGATCTAAAGGCTGGCGTGAAAAGGAACGGACATGCCGAAGATTATATTTATTCAAGCCGATGGCAAAGAGATTGAAGCTTCTGGCGTTGCCGGAATGACAGTGATGGAAACCGCCCTCAAGTTTCAGGTGCCTGGCATTGATGCGGATTGTGGTGGTGCTTGTGCTTGCGCCACATGCCACGTTTATGTGGAGCCTGAATGGCGTGAAAAGGTGGGTGCGCGCAACCCCATGGAAGAAGACATGTTAGATTTTGCCTTTGACGTGCGCGACAATTCAAGGCTTTCCTGCCAAATTAAGGTTTCTGATGCGCTGGATGGTTTGCGCGTGAAAGTTCCCGCCAAACAATTTTGAGGTCTAGCGATGTCTGATGTGATCACTACTGATGCCGTTATCATAGGCGCTGGCCCGTGCGGCTTATTTTCGGTATTTGAGTTGGGGCTGCTCGACATCAAATGCCACGTGATTGACATTCTCGATCGGCCCGGTGGGCAATGTGCCGAACTTTATCCAGAAAAGCCTATCTATGACATCCCGGCTTTGGTGTCTGTATCGGGTGCGGAATTGACGACACGATTGATGGAACAAGCCAAGCCGTTTCATCCGCAGTTCCACTTTAATCAAATGGTGACGGCGCTGGAAAAGCGCGGCGAGAATGATTTTCATCTGACAACCGACGGTGGCTTACAGTTCAAATGCAAGGTGGTGGTGATTGCGGCAGGTGGTGGTTCATTCCAGCCCAAGAAGCCGCCGATCCCCGGCATTGAGGCTTATGAAGGCCAATCGGTTTTTTATTCAGTGAAGAAAATGGAAGCACTTCGCGGGCGTGATGTTTTGATTGTGGGCGGTGGTGATTCAGCTCTCGACTGGACAAACAATCTTCACCCTATCGCAAAATCACTGACGCTGATTCATCGGCGCGATGAATTCCGCGCCGCACCCGACAGTGTGAATAAAATGCGAGAGCTGGTTGCTTCTGGCAAGATGACGCTGAATATCGGGCAGGTGACCGGACTGAAGGGTGATGGTGGTGTGTTATCTGCGGCCACGCTGAAAGGCTCTGATGGCAGTATTGTCGATGTGGCTTGCAATGCCCTATTGCCATTCTTTGGCCTGACCATGAAATTGGGGCCCGTTGCCCATTGGGGCTTGAACCTCAATGAAAACTTAGTGGCCGTTGATACTGCTAAGTTTGAAACTTCGGTGGCCGGCATATTCGCTGTTGGCGACATCAATACTTATCCAGGCAAACTAAAGCTGATCTTATCTGGTTTCCATGAAGCCGCCTTGATGGCACAGCAGGCGTTTCGCTATATCAATCCGGGTGAACGATTGGTGTTTCAATACACCACTTCCAGCACCAATCTGCAGAAGAAGTTGGGCGTGGAATAGGCAATTGGCTTAATAGTGCAGCAGCTTTTGCAGCCTGCGCAAAACTGATTGTGGCAGTGCCTTGTAAGCTTTGCGCAACATAGGTCTCAGTGTGCCTACATAAAGGTGGCCATAAAGGGTGCCCAACGCAGTGAGTGGCAAATAAAAATCATTGACCGGCTCACAACGCGTTGCCCAGCTTTCTTTATGCGGATCATAAGGCACCATGAGGTCATAATTTTTGACACCATTTCGAAGCGCTTGTCGCTGTGACAGATCAAAGGCCAATCGGCTTGGTGAAAGATCAGTCAGATCCGCCACGTGCGAGGTGAGATATTGATACTGTGTACCTTGATAAACGAATCCGATTTCCCAAGTGACTGGCCTGTCACCTGCTGAAAGCCGCGTGGTGACGGTTTCTATGCTGGATGTTTGTTGGCGTGCCATGGCTTTGAGGAATTCGGCATGGGTGGAATGGCTGAAAACGCAATTATAGCGGCCACGTTGGGCCAACCACTTGCGTTTTTCTTCCAGCGCTTGATCGATGTTTGAACTCGCTTCCGCCGCGCTGAGTGTTTGATAGGCCACGACACCTAGCTTTTCGATTTTGGCGCGGATGCGGCGGCGGCGACGACGCTGATCACCATCATAGCGCGCATCATAGTCTGCTTCGGTTGCAAAGCGCGTGAGATCCATCGTGGGCGCTTGTTCATAAAGCTTAGCATCACACAAACGGGCCGCGGCGTAGGCACCAATATTGCTTGTGGCGCGCACGTGACGCAAACGGATGATATCGGCATAATAGTGATGCTTGATGAAATTGATTGCGGCCTCGGTCCACGCTGCTGCATCAAGGGATTTATCGCACAGAATATCGCCATATTGGGCGATGGGTTGCGTGAGCCAGGTGAGCATGCGCAAGCCACGATGCTTTGAGAGTGAAAGTGGCATGACATAAACGAGACGGTTATTAAGATGGCCTACGATTATGAACAGCTTTTCGTGGGCATGGGTTGTGAGATGAATGTCTGCCCAGGTTTTTACCCAGTCATACGATTGAAAGACCGTGGGCGGTATATGGCAGGTTTGCTCTAATTCGCGCCAAGCTTTAGCAAGGTGCATGAGCCCAAGCGGGTTGGTGATAAGGCTGATCTGCGCACCGATTGGCAAGCCGCCTTCGTCTGTCGCAGGCGCATAGTGCGACTGATCAGGGCTTGAGGCGCTGATGTCCATCACCTTGAGCAAACTGTTTTCCTTTTGCATTTGGGCCATGAACTTAGTCCAAGCAATGAGTCCTAAGGGTGAATGAACCGTCGCTAGAAGCTGGGTTGGTTAACGTCAGGTTAATTCATCATTTGATGAATTCAATCCTGCCAGTTCTTTGATCAGTGCACCCAAGGCTTCTTTGCGCGGGGTGGAAAATGCGATGGGGCGGCAAACATCGCAAGCCGCCAATCCGATGCGCGAGGTAAGAATGCCGTTGATGGCACCTTCGCCGAAGCGCGCTGATAGGCGACCCAACACACCCTTGCCCACAACCAGATGCAGCAAGTTATCAGTCAAAGCCAAGCCTGCGGCTACGGCTAAATGGGTTGCCACCATGCGGGTTAGTCGCAATGTGGCAATGAATGACGGCCTGCCACCATAAATCTCTGCCACTTCGCGGATCATAAAAAGGTTTTGGCTGCCGACCAGCAGCACATCCAAGGTGGCGGTGGGCATGACCGTGGTGAGCAGCGTGACACGACGTGCGCGTTTAGCGATGGCCATGCGGGCTTGCTCATCCAAAGTTTCAAGAAGCAGCCGTTCGGCCAGTCGCATGGCATCTGGCGGGTCGATGATATCGCTGGCGTGACTTTGCCATTGCGCCATTTGCCAGCGTAGTTCAGGCCTGCTGACATAAAGTCTTTGCAAGTCTTTGGTTGCTAGTGCAGCCGCGGCTTTATCATTCTGGTTGATAGCGCGAGCAGCGTGGAGTTGCAGGCGCTCAATTCTGTGCAGGCGCGCCAGCCCAATGATCTCATGCAGCCCAACCATGAGCAACGCAATGCCTGCAACAGACGCCAGCACCACAGAAATCCAGCCAAGAGACATTGACCAAGCGAAGGCATCACTAATCAATTTGGTAAGGGTTAGGTTGAACCACAATGTAATGAGGGCCAAAATGGCGACGATGAAAATATAACCCCAGCCGGCACTGCGGCGCTGTGGTTCGCTTGCTGCCATTGGCGTTGCCACTGGAAGGGAGCTTTCAGGCAGGGCGGTGAATTCAATTTTGGGGGCTGCTTTATGCGCAGTTCGCTTGGCGTGATCTAATGCAAAGGCTTGCGGCTTACGTGGGGCATTGCTCATGGCAGGCTGTCTCCAATCAAGAATTCGATGGCACGGTCTAGCCTGATATGGGGAAAAGTTTCACCCTGCATGAGGGGCGGGCGGAATTTGACAAACTGAATGGCACCTTGGCCTAAGCCTTTGAGCGCTTCGGCAGGATCAAGCGGCAAATCACCGGGGAAGATGGCTGCTTCTCTTTCACCATCAAAAACTTGATCAGCGATGGTTTCACCAGTTTCAGGAATGCCGGCGATGCATGAGAATTCCTGATGCTTTTGAGTGACCGTGGCTTCTTTGGTAGCGCGGACGGCGGAAAGTGCGAGAGCATCCGTTTGCGCTCCGCTAAATTGGGCTTTGGTGGATGCTTCGCGCACCAAGAGGCGCAAAATAGATTCCAATCTGTCATGATCTTTGTGGTTGAGCAAATCGGCCTTAGTGGCGGCGAAAAGAACTTTGTCGATACGCCGTCCGAAGAGCGTGGTGGCAAGCGTATTGGAGCCAAGCCTGAACGCGCCCATCACATCCACAAGTGCGGCGCGCAAATCATTTACCGCGGCTTCGCCTGCATTAAGCGCACTCATCACATCAACCAGAACAATCTGGCGATTGAGCCTTGCAAAGTGGCCAAAGAAAAAGGGCTTCACCACATGTGCCACATAAGAGTTGTATCGCCGTTGCATGAGGGCACCCAGACTTCCGGAGGTGAACTGTTGATCGGCTGTAACGGCCAGGGGCGCGAAGGACAACAAAGGCGAGCCCTCAAGATCACCCGGCATGAGAAAGCGACCCGGCGGCAAGCTGGATAGCGAAGTTTGTTGTGAACGACAGGACTTGAGATAGGCGCTAAAGAGCGAGGCCGATTTCATTGCGGTCAGTTCATCGGCTGTGTTGTCAGCTGAAAGCGTTGTGAGATGGCCCAGCCAATCTTTAGCTAATACGGCGCGCGGGCCTTGCGTTGCTGCTGTCAAAGTATTCGCCGACCATTGTTGATAGCTTTGATTTAGCAGCGGCAAATCCAGTAACCACTCACCGGGATAATCCACAATATCCACATGCAGACGGCCCGAGCCGAAATTGCGGGCGATAAAAGATTCCGGCGCATATTCAAGTGTAAGGCGCAACTGGCTGATCTGGCGGGTGCTTTCGGGCCAATGGCGGTTTTCACCAATCAATGCGGCGAGGTTTTGCTCATAAGCAAAACGCGGCAGATGATCGTTGGGTTGAGGTTCAAGGTAAACCTTGCGGATGCGGCCTTCAGTTTGCGTTTCAAACACCGGCAGGCGGGCATTTTTCAAAAGCGCATGAACCAGCGCCGTGATGAAAACGGTTTTACCAGAGCGTGACAAGCCAGTGACGCCCAAGCGCAGAGTTGGCGCGGAGAGACCAGCGGCAAAATCAGTCAATCCGCCAGCAGCAATGCGGGCGCTGTCTATGATGGAATTCCAGCTCAAAGTATTTTCCTTGTGGCTGAAAGGTGGGGCTTATGGGAGCTTAAAACAAGAGTGTTTATGGCTTGCCGATGTTTTTGAGATCAAACGGCGTGGTCTGGTAAACTTGGTTGATCCAATTGCCAAACAACAAATGGGCATGAGCGCGCCAGCTATTTTGCGGCACCTGATTGGGATCATTGTCCGGAAAATAATTGGCGGGCAGGTTGACTGGCTTGTGGGCCGCAACATCACGGCGGAATTCATCGCCCAAGCTTTCCGTGTCATATTCAATGTGGTTGAACATTAATAATTGACGATTTGCGGGATCATCAATCAGGCACAGGCCCATCTCCTCGGACTCGAGTAACACCTGAAGCTTTTTGGTTTTCGGCAAATCATGCCGTCTGACTTCCGTCCAGCGCGAGATGGGCATGGTAAAGTTATCAGAAAAACCTCTGAGATAAGGCGAGGCTTTGTCTAAGTTGCGGTGGCTGTAAATCCCAAGAGCTTTATCAGGCAGGGTATATTTGGGTACACCGTGGAAATGGTGAAGTGCCGCCTGGGCAGCCCAGCAGACATTAAAAGTGGAATGAACGTGGGTCTGCGTCCACTTATAAATTTCGGTGAGTTCGTTCCAATAATTCACTTGCTCGAAGGGCAGCAATTCCACTGGCGCACCAGTGATGATGAACCCGTCAAAATATTGCTCACGCACTTCTTCCCATGGCTGGTAAAATGCCAGCATGTGTTCTTGTGATGTGTTTTTAGGTGTGTGACTGCCAGTAGAGATCAACTGCAATTCCACCTGCAAAGGTGTGGCGCCAATAAGACGGGCAAATTGCGTTTCGGTTTTTATTTTATTTGGCATGAGATTGAGAAGGCCAATGCGCATCGGGCGAATATCTTGCCGGTTGGCGGTTGCTTCACTCATTAGCGAAACGCCCTCGTGCTCAAGGATCGCGCGGGCTGGCAAATTATCAGGGATACGAATGGGCATGGAGTTTAGGCCCGATCTATTACATGTGCGAGAAGTGCCGTGAAATCTTCTTGATTTTTCACTTTGGGAACCTCAGACATTGGAATGGTGTAGCCGTAACGATCAGCAATGGCGCGGTAAAGCGGCAGGCGGTGATGGATCAATTTTTCAAAGCCCCAAATGGCAAAACTGTCAGGATCAACTGCATCGTCGTCATTGATGTTTTGCGATAGCTTATACTCACGCCATTTTTCATCTAAGAAAGTTGGTTGATAATACATTGGCTTGGGATTTTTGCGGAACCGCTCAACCAACATCTTTGCGTGTTCAGGCGTGCCCTCAATATACAGCAGTAATGTATTGTCGGTGAGGGCCTGCAGGGCCTCATTTGGGTGAGCGGGATCAACCACCTCGCAGAGCGAGCCGCCACTGTCACAGATGAAATTATCATAGCCATAAATATCTTTGGCGCGACTAATAAAGGTTGGTACGTCCATCAGCGCATGAAGCTCAGCCTCGCGGTGTTGGTTTTGGCGCTTTTTATATTCAGCAAAGGCAATGCCGCCCTTGGCTGGGTTGCCGGCCTTTCCCAAATAAGTTGAGAGTGGCGAGAGATTATCAAAGCTGATGTTAGATTTGATATAGATCGAGTCACTTTTTAGCAGGCCGTGCAAAAACGGATTGCGCATGGCTTCGCGTTTGAAGTTATCGACAATGTGCTCATCCATGTATTTTGTGCCGATGCGGTAATCCACCGAATATTGGAACCAGTTGGCCTTTTGCAGGAGTGCGGCGAAAGTGGTTTTGCCAACACCTGACATGCCCATCACGGTGACGGACTTAGATGGCAGGTTTAGGAACTGATTGCTGGATTTAAAGCGCATGAACGGGGTTTAGCCAGTCTGTTGGCGCTTCACAAGCGCGGCGGGAAGAGGGCTAAAAGTTCTTGGTCAGGCTCAAATTAACACTGTTGCTGTCAAAGTCGTATAGCGAGATATTACTGAAATTACGTATGTAAGTGTAGTTCAGCGAAGGTGCAAAGCCATAGAGATTCCAGTCGCGCTTGGTCAGCGTGATGGAGCCGACCAGATTCTGGTCTTGGCGGGTGGAAAGAGTGAATGGGTTTACGTCATCAAAGCCAGCAAAACGCGCGGTGCCTTGAACTTGCGCCGTGATGCCATGCGAGAATTCTTTGTATGCGCCAAGTCCAACAGAAACGTCTTGGTATGAATTAAAGGCAAATTGTTGTGTGACGTTTTCGTAGCCGCCTAGGAGGGCGATGTTGGCGGTTGCATCCAGCGCATGGGTTAAAACCGCATTCACGGTAAGGGCGTTGCCGTTTGAAGTTGGGCTGGTGGCATAGTTGCGCCATTCATAAAGTGCTGAGGCGGTGAGTTGATCTCGCTGTGTTAACAGTTTGGCCATTGAGATGCGCGGACCAATGCTCGTATAGGCCAGATCCAAGTTTATCGGATCAGCGCTTTCTGAGGCGGCACCGCCAAAGCCCAAATAACCGTCCTTGATCAGATAACGTGCTTCGGCGGATTGGCTGGCGCTGAGTGAAACCGAACTCAGCGATGGATAATAAACACTAGACAGGCCAGCCGCTAAAACGCCCTGCCAATTGTCGTTCAATCGATGGGTGAAGCCGACATTGCCGCCAGCGATGATGCCCACGCCGCTCATGGCTTGGCCGCTCGGGGCAATTGTGCCTACAGCACTCACGCCATTCAAACCAGTTATGCCAGGTGAATAGACCGTTGTTTGGGATGAGCCCTGATTGATATTGGTGCTGGGCGCGATTGAAACGAAGCCTGAAAAAGTGAGCGGGTGGCGCGCGTCAAGGCTTTCCATGAACGAGCGCATGCTGGCAAGTTGTTGTGGGTCAGTCGTGTCGGCTTCCAGCAATTGTAGATGGTGTTTGGCGCTGTCGGTCTCATCAAGGTCAGCCAAAACTTTAGCGAGTTCAACACGCACCAAGGTGAGATGTGGATCGCTGGCCAAAGCGGAACGGAATTTGGCGGCAGCCTCGGTGAAATGGCCGCGCTTTTCAGCAATCAGGCCCTCAACATAAAGTGTGCGGTTGGCCGCAAGCGGGCCTTGCAGTGGAAATTGATGCAGCATTTGTTCGGCTGCATTTACATAGCCTGCCCCCAGCAGTCTGATGAGAATGCTAACGCGGTGGTCTTCATCTGCGGCCTGATAGGCTTGGATGTTTTGGGCAGTAACAGTGGGTTCGGCTTTGGCTTGCATTGGCGCGATAGTTATTGTGCCAAGAAATGAGACGAAAAGGGCGCTGAGAAATTTACGCCCTTTAAGAACTGGAATTGCTTTGTGGTTGTTCAAATCTGCTCGCTTATTGGCCGTTGAAAATGCCACTCATGCTGAGATAGCCATACCTATTGTTGTTGTTTGGGATAATGCCGCCGTTGGGATCAGTGATCGTGCCATCAACAGCGAAAGTACCAGTGACCTCTTGTGGCTTGGTTCCTGTCGAGGAGGTGGTTGGGGCGCTAACAATGCCACCAAAGAACCCAGCATACATTGGATTGGGGAGGGTTTTGCCGGTTGGGTCTGTGGAGGTGATCCAGCCGATTGATGGATCCAAGGTCGTAGTGCCGACGACCTGATTTGGCTTGGCGGTGTTGGTTGTGATGTTACCATTCAAGTACACCCTCGTGCTCATGTAACCCTGATAATTTGACCAGCTGTTGAAATTGGCAAGGGATTGCGCTGTACTGCCATCGCAGGCTGCCGTCTGATTGAAGCAGGCAACGCCATTGGTTTGGGCAGCGTTTACATTTATGTTGGTGAGGCCGCTATTTGAATTGAGGCCAGTCCAGTTTCTGGGCGTCAAAATGCCACTAAATGCACCATTGCCGAAATTGGCCGTGAGGACTGAAGTGCCGTTGATTTGCCAGTTGTTGTTGGCGGACACAACCTGAGCACCAGTTGGAGCACTGGCACCTGTGGCCAGAGGCCTTGTGACATCGACCCAATTTGATGTGTTTGCAGTTGCGGCCCATTCGCCAGTGTAAGTTGCCGTTCCGCTGGTTGGCATATTGGCCGTCGTTGTATAGTTGCCACCGAATGACCAAGCTTGATGAGGCGGGGCTGTGCCGCTGCCCAAAACATCACGATATTGGGTCGCGTAGGAATTATTCCACGTCCAAACTTGTAATATCTGATCTGATATGCCCTTGCTGTAGTTGCGATATTGCTTGTAATTTCCAGCAAGGCTGTTGGTGCTGCCTGCAGTGGTTATCAGACCAGTGCTTGTGGTGGTTGCAGGGTCTTGGCCTGTCAGAAGCCCTGTCGAAGGATCGACGACACCACCTTCAAGGCCTGTGCCGCCATTGCCATTTGCACACAATCCTCGTGTGGCGCCGACGCCTCCATTGTACACGCAAGTGCCAAAGTCATCGTAGGTCAACGTAGACGGCGCAAGCCAGGTGCCATTGCTTGCCGTATTCGTATTAAAAGTTATTTGCTGGTTCGCTGCACTGGCTAACGTGACGGTGAGTGGCGAATTGATGAGTTGGCTCAACCCCGTGGTGCCGGCTGTCGGCGTGTTTACGATGGATTTTTCAAGCGTGATTGTTGTATCGCCTGTGGAGATGTTTGTTGTATTGGTCGGAGTGGTGACGGGCGTTGTGGGGGTTGTGGGGGTTGTTGGCGTTGTGGGAGTCGTGGGAGGCGGCCCGCAGGACACCGAGCTTGTGCTCGTGGTGCACCCATTCTGCAAACTGGTCAAATTATCAAGCCCGCTGCTTACACAGCCGCTCAAAGCAAAAGTCATTAAAATTAAGGCCAATCCCGAAATGTTACGCATCATACTTTCCCGCAATCACACAGACGCTCAAATTGCAGCTATTCTTATAATTTTACGTTAAGGAAGCCGATCTGGCGGGGAGCCGTTTTGGGACGTTTGCTTTACTTATGAGTAACTATTGATGCGCAGCTTCATGCTGGCTATAAGCCGCCAAATTGTCTTCTCAAGGGAGAGAGCCTAATGTCGGTTACAGTAGAAAAAGATTACGTTCCTTCAGACAAAGAACCATTTATGAATGAACGGCAGGTGGCCTATTTTCGAGCCAAGCTCTTGACCTGGAAAGAAGACATTTTGCGTGAAAGCAAAGAAACAATTTCACACCTTCAAGATGAAAACCACATTCTGCCCGATGTGGCTGATCGGGCCTCATCAGAAACCGATCGCTCACTGGAACTTCGCACCCGCGACAGACAGCGCAAGCTGATCTCCAAGATTGATTCTGCCATGAAGCGAATTGACGATGGGACCTATGGTTATTGTGAGGAAACGGGCGATCCCATTAGCCTTAAGAGGCTTGATGCGCGCCCCATCGCCACGCTTTCAATTGAAGCCCAAGAGCGCCATGAAAAGCGTGAGCGGGTTTACCGCGACGAGTGACCGGAAGATTTAGCTGTGCTGTTCCATCTTTGTTGTGGCTTTGGTGTCAGGCAAAGTTAGATAGACCATCAGCGAAATAAAGATCAGTGCGCTGGCATAGATGTAAAATAATTGGTCGCCAGTAAAACCGCCAAGTGAAGTCAATGTCTCGGGCGAAAGCTTGTTGAGCGCAAGACCAATGGGTTCCACCGTTCCGCCCACCACTGCCGCAGTAATAGCATATGGCAACCCAACGCCGAGTGCGCGAATTGAGGTTGGGAACAGTTCAGCTTTAACGATGGCGGAGACTGAGGTATATCCACTCACGATTAACCATGCCGCGGAAATAATGAAGAAAGCGACGAGGGCACTATGTGTGCCTTTCAAGGCTGTGAGCAGGGGCCAAGTGCCAAGCACACCCATCACGCCAAAGAAGATGAGAAGCGGCTTGCGGCCCCATTTGTCACTTAAAGCGCCATAGATTGGTTGCAGGATGATGGCGAAAATCAAATAGGCGGCGACCACAGACGTGGTTTCACCGTCTGAGAGTTTCACCGAGAGCTTGAGAAATTTCTGCATGTAAATTGTATAAGTGTAGAAAGCTGAAGTGCCGCCAATGGTGATACCTATTACTTTCAATAATTCCCACTTGTATCGCAGCAGAGTTGCAAGCGTGCTTTCGCCGGATTGTGCCGCCTGTTTCTTGGCCTGCACAAAATGGTCGGTTTCTGGCATGCTGCGGCGCATGTAAAGCGCATAGGCGGCAAGCATAGCGCCAATCACAAACGGAATGCGCCAGCCCCAGGCTTTGAGTTGATCTGGTGTCAGCAAAAGTTTTTGCAGAACGAACAACACGAGGATGGCCGCGAGTTGGCCACCAATCAATGTGGTGTACCACACGCCGGAATAAAAGCCGCGGCGATTTGGATGAGACACTTCTGCGAGGTAGGTTGTGCTGGCGCCATATTCACCGCCAACGCTGAGTGATTGCAGAGCACGAGCCACGACGAGAATGACTGCGGCCCAGATTCCGATATCTGTGTAGGTAGGGCAAACGGCGATTAGCAATGCGCCAAAACACATGGTGATGACAGAGAGCATGAAAGCGCTGCGACGACCAATTTTGTCGGCCATGATGCCAAACAGAATGCTGCCAAAAGGGCGCAGAACGAAAGTGGCGGCAAAAACAATTGCAGCATTCAGGGCTTGGGTGAGTTCATCGGCGGGTGGGAAGAACGAGGCTTGAAAATACAGCGAGAAAGCCGTGTAGCAATAAACGTCATACCACTCGATGAGATTGCCGATTGAGCCTGTAAGGATCGCCTTTACGCGACGTCTCACATCCGCCAGATCATAGCCATCTGTGGTGTTGTCAAAATTGTTGCCTGCCGATGTCACCGGTGTTCTCCCCAGTATTTTATTATTGGAGGGACGCTAACATGGGCACTGGGCCTGGTCAAAGTTGCTGGCGTGGCAGCAGCGCTGTCTGAACAGCGATCCCTGTAGGGACCTTGCTTCTAAGCCGCCACAGAACAATGCCGTGCAGTATTAGGGCCAGCGGCACTGCGAAAGTTGGTATCATCACCAGTGGATAAGAAGACACAAGGAGGTTGGGGGCAGCAAGTGAAAAGAGATGCGCACGCCCGGGAGAAGTTAGCGCACCCATGGCTAGCGCCACAACAAGATCAGCCACTCCAAAAAGATTCCAGACGAACGCTGATCTGTTAGCGCCTGTTGTTTGTTTTGCAAGTTGGATTGCCACTATAATGGCGAGGAATGCAGTTGCAACGTCGCCAATGCCAGCGGGCATTGCGAATTGCCATGGCAAACGCCCATCGGCCCATAGTATGAGAAAAATCCCTCCCTCAACCCGAAATACCTGTGCGGCAACAAGCAAGGGGAGCGGTATTGCGAATACCAGCTTTCCGATGCCGGTTATCGCGAAGGCCAAAGCTGCAACGATCAACGGAACCAGCAGACCCAACATGAGAGTTGGAGGTGCTGTCTCGCTGTTCAGGAAATATGCGTTTGCTGAACCGAGGTAATAAGCAAGTGCGGCCCAAACAATTAGCGCCGCCGAAAGTGCGCCTGCAGTCAGATATCTAGTCAGCGCATTCCCATCCATCCGAGAAGCCCCAATCCAAATCAGACCGAGAGTTATGATGGGTAAGATGGGCTGGCTGATGATATCAAACATGTGCAGGTAGTTTGGAATTTCTGGCGACATATCAAGGCTCCTCTTGCAGTAACTTCGTTTATAGTAGTTACTTGCTAATATGTAGTCAATTGCCAAAATTATGAATTCTTGGTATGCTTGGCCATGGAAACACAAACCACGAGCGACTGTCCGGTTGCCAACACCCTGAGTGTCATTGGCTCAGCTTGGACCTGTTTAATTTTGCGTGAGCTTTTTTTGCATGGGCCGCGGCGATTTCACGATTTTCAGGAAGCTCTGGTTGGTATTGCGCCGACGACTCTATCGGAGCGGCTAAAGTCGCTTGAGTCAAATGGCATCGTAGAGCGGCGTTTCTACCAAATGGGGCCGCCGCGCGCTGAATATATACTAACCAGCAAGGGCCGCGACCTTGGGCCGATCATCAAAGCCATGCGGACTTGGGGACGTGAGCATCCGCGCCAGTTAGTGTGACACGGCATTAGCCACTGGCTGATGTGAGATGGTGCTCCCCCTCACACAAACAGCTCCACCCTCTCAAATTTTGTCACGTCAATCAGGCCCTTGTCGCTGATGCGCAAAGTGGGGATGACGACAAGTGCCAGAAGCGAATGTTGCATGAAAGCGTTATTAAGTGTGCAGCCGCAAGCCGACATTGCTGCGATCAATTTATCTGCTTTGGTAGCGACGATTTCTGGTGTTTCGTCAGACATCAACCCAGCAACTGGCAGCTCGACCAATGCCAGTTCCTTGCCGCCAGCAAACATGCACACACCGCCGCCAACTTCTCTCAGACGATTCGCAGCCAGCGCCATATCTTGTTTGTTTGTGCCCACAAGCAACATCTGATGACTGTCATGCGCTACGGTTGAGGCCAACGCGCAAGGGGTGTTGTAACCGAAGCCTGAAACGAATGCATTTGTCACTTGGCCGGTTGCGGCGTGGCGTTCAACAATTGCGATCTGGCAAATATCTGCGGTGGAATCCATCGCCACCAAGCCGGAGTTCACCGCGAGTGTGGCAATCAGTTGGCTGGTGGGCGCTTGGTTTTCAATCACCTTGATGACGCGGGCCTTGACTTGATTGGCACCCATCGGGGCTTTGATGTCAAAATCCGCCGCTGCAACATCGCGCTTCATGTGCACCGTGTTTTTGGCGGATGGCGGATAGGTGAAAGTTGGGAATTGCGCGGTGAGCTTGCCATGCTCGGCCACGACTTCGCCTTGGGCGATCACCAGTTCAATGGGCAGTGAAATGAGATCAGAGGTAAGCACCACATCAGCGCGGCGTCCAGGCGTGATGGAACCCAGTTCACGCTCCAACCCGAAATGCGTGGCCGTGTTCAATGTGGCCATTTGAATGGCGGTGATAGGTTTTATGCCTTGTGCAATCGCATGGCGCAAGACCCGGTCCATATGGCCTTCATGCACCAAGGTCGCTGCATAACAATCATCCGTACACAGAATAAAATTCCGCGAGTCCAAACCCATCTCGGTGATGGCCTTGACCTGCGTGGCCACATCATACCAAGCGCTGCCCAAACGCAACATGGCGCGCATGCCTTGGCGCACGCGGGCGACGGCATCTTCTGCGCGTGTGCCTTCATGATCGTCGGCTGGGCCGCCTGCCACATAGGCATGGAAGGGCAAGCCTAAATCGGGCGAGGCATAATGCCCACCCACGGTTTTGCCCGCCGCACGCGTATGCGCAATTTCGGCCAGCATTTTTGTATCGCCATTTATAACGCCAGGGAAATTCATCATCTCGCCAAGGCCTATTATATTTGGCCAAGTCATCGCTTCGGCCACATCTTCCGGCGTGATCGTGGCACCTGGGGTTTCAAGGCCGGGGGCCGATGGCACGCAGCTCGGCATTTGCACATAGATGTTGAGGGGAACGCTTGCCGCCTCATCATGCATCAGGCGCACGCCGGGCAGGCCTAACACATTGGCGATTTCATGCGGATCAATGAACATGCTCGTCGTGCCGTGAGGCGCTACGGCTTTGGCAAACTGCGTGACGGTGAGCATGCCGCTTTCCACATGCATGTGGCCATCGCAAAAGCCGGGGCAGGCGTAGCGGCCTGCCGCATCGATGATTTTGGTCGCGGGGCCAATGCAGTGTTTAGCTGATGGGCCGACATATGCGAAGCGGCCGTTGCTGATCGCAATATCTGTGGCGGGTATTATTTCACCGGAGTGTACATTCACCCATTGTGCTTTTGTGATGACGGTGTCGGCAGGTTTTCGGCCAGCGGCTACGGCGACGAGATCGGCCACACCTAAGGGCCACGATTTGAGATTGTTCATGGTTAGATTATTAAACAGGGTTGCGCTGAGAGCAAGTGGGCAATAGATTATTCCAAATTATAAAACGCGATTTTCAAGAATGGGTTACTGCGTTATTGTTGTATGTGTGCATCGCTTGGTGGTAGTGTTATTTGGTAGCGAACAGGATTGTAATTCAAATGAGCGAAACACGATTTTACAGCATGCAAAGTTCGGGCACAAAATACACAGTCGGTTTTGGTTCGGCACTAGCAATCGCAATATCGTATACCAACAATCATTCGATCATCTGGGCGATTATTGATGGCGTGCTGGGATGGTTTTATGTGGTCTACTTCGCTTTGACGTCAAGTTAATATTCATCCCGCTAGTGCGCGCTTGGCCTCATCAAATAATTCCTGACAACTCGCCATCATCACATTGCCGCCCTTGTTGATGTCGCCATCATCCCAACAGCCTACAATGCCACCTGCTGCTGTGACGATCGGGATCAGGGCCGCGATATCATAAATCTGCACGCCGGCATCAAGCGCTATGTCCATATGGCCAGCGGCAACCAGCGCGAAGAAATAAGCATCGCCGCCATAGCGCAGCAATCTTGTTTTCTTACGCAGATTTTCGATGTTATCTCCGGGTTGATAAAGGTGAGGTGAAGTTGTGCCCACCAGCGCTTGAGCAAGCGGCTTGGGTGCTGCAACTTTCAAGCTTCGCTTCTCGCCCCCGCGCTGAAAAAATGCACCTTCGGGTGAACCGTAAAAAACTTCGCCAACAAAGGGTTGGTTCATCAGCCCGATAAAAGGTTTGTCGTCTTTATAAAGCGCGATCAGCGTTGTCCAAGTTGGCATGCCGATGACAAAAGCCCTGGTGCCATCAATCGGATCGAGAATCCATGTGTAAGCGCTGGAGCCTTTTTTCTCACCATACTCTTCGCCGATGATGCCATGTGTAGGATAGGTTTTTTCGATGGCTTGGCGGATGGCGCGTTCGGCTGCTCTATCGCCTTCTGTTACTGGATCCCAATCTGCTGCCTTTTTATTATCCACTTTTAAAGTTGATCGAAAATGCGGCAGAATGGCTTGGCCGGAAAGTTCTGCAAGCGAGAGTGCGAAGCTGGTGAGGGTGGAAATTTCGCTCATCATGGGCTTTTCTTTCATGATTTGTATGACTTATTGTGCGTTGCAACATTACGGAGACAGGGTTGTTAAATTTGCATATCTACTATAACTATATGAAATACATCATTTTAAACTGAAATTTGAGTGAATTCACAAATCTGTGAGGTGAGGTTTCCGATTCAGGGCTTGTACAATCCATGTTGCAGTGCCAAATCATCCTTGTGAGATTGAGGGTTTAGGCCCTCTCTTGCAGCCCATCTTGGGCGTTTCCTCCCTAAACTTGGGGCCGATCACGAAAGTGCATCGGCCCTTCTTTTTGGTTGATGTGATATGTCGTTTTCCGCATCTTACACGTCGCAAGTGAAGAACTTGCTCGTCCGATGCTTTAGTCTATTCCGCCGCGCGTTGCCAAGGCAAGGGAGTGGCAGTGAGCAGCTTGGCCAAATTGGCGGCAAACTCATCAAGCACCTTTTTAAGACTGATAAATCCTGCACTGCGGCATTGCTTGCGTTCGTCCATATAGAGCCCCCGGTTCACCTCAATCTGCAAGGCGTGACGATCAAGATGGGGTGCGCCATGCGCTTCAGTGATGAAGCCGCCCGCATAAGGCCGGTTGCGCGCTATATGCAGACCCTTGCCAGCAAAGAATTCTTCTACAGCCACGGTGATCGCACTGCCACACGCCGCGCCGAAGCGGTCGCCTAACACCACATCGGGTTGGCCCGCTTTTGCTGCACCTTCGGCCTGCGGCATCGAGTGGCAATCAATCAGCAACACAAAGCCGCAAGCCTGGTGGCATTCATTCAGCAGGCCGGTGAGCAAACGGTGATAGGGCTTGTAGAAAGTTTCAACTCTGGTGTAGGCCTCAACCAAGCTGAGACGTTTGCGGTAGATCTCCATGCCATCACCCACAAAACGCGGGATGGTGCCAAACCCAGCGGCCACCCGCGTTGAGCCGGTGTTCATAAAGCCGGGCAAGCTCTCGCTAAACATCCGTGCATCAAGCTCATAGGGTTCGCGGTTCAAATCCAACCACGCTCTGGTGGCCAATGAGCGCAGCATGGGCGCGCCACAATCAACACAAGCGCCGAACAACTCGTCCACCAGATAATCTTCCGATTGGCGCAGCTGCGCTGCTGTGAGGCGGGTTTGGCCAAGAAAAGCTTGCGGTATCTGGCAGCCGGAATGCGGCGAATTAAATACAGCAGGCACGTGCCACTGGGCCGGGGCTTGCACTTCAAACAATGGGTTGCTGACTAGGTCAGGCGTAAGCGACATGATGGTTTAACTATGCGATTGCTTTAGCGCATTGTAAATGGCGGTTCATCAGCTGTTTACTACTGGGCCGTTATCTAGTCGCTTGCCCAAGCCGATTTGGGCGGAAGGTGCACATGGTCAAAATAATTCTGGCGGAAGACGACGACGATCTTCGCAAATTTTTAGTGAAGGCGCTGGAAAAAGCTGGCCATCAGGTGAAAAGTTTCGCTGAGGGCGCTTCAGCCTATGAAGAGATTAAGCAGGAAGCGTTTGATTTACTGCTCACTGATATTGTGATGCCGGAAATGGATGGCATTGAATTGGCCAGACGCGCGGCGGAACTTGATCCCGCACTTAAAATTATGTTCATCACCGGCTTTGCTGCCGTGGCGCTGAACCCTGACTCTAAGGCACCCAAAGATGCCAAAGTGTTGTCTAAGCCGTTCCATTTGCGCGACCTTGTGGATGAAGTGAACCGGCTGATTGCCGCTTAAATTCTGCCCTTGCCTTGGTGGCGGGTGGCCCTTATAGGCTCGCTCACCGCTTTTTAATGTGGGTGGTTAGCTCAGCGGTAGAGCATTACCTTGACATGGTAAGGGTCACAGGTTCGATCCCTGTACCACCCACCATTTTCCAAAGTCAGAACAGATAGTTGTGGGAGGCACGAATTTTCGTCCAAACATTTGTGCAAGCATTGTGCAAGCAAAACCCAATGATTGGGATCACATTAGGATATAATTCACGACAGTCCCCGCAACTTTGTGCAAGCACTGTGCAAGCAAAGGGCACAAAAATTCTGATGATTTGATCGAGGAAATTACGCTGGGGACGACAGCGTCTAGGCGATGGGTCCAAAAGGCTGCCTCTTACGCTGCACTTTGGAAGGCCAAACGCTTTTGATCCTTCAGTGTTGGCGGCACCAAGTCTCGTCTGGTGAAGGTGTCCAATTTTTCGAGAATATGGTCTGTTGCAATTGCGCATTCGCGCAGGTGTTCGGGGTCGTGCTTTTCGTACCAGGATGTCGTGTCCTTCCGGCCGTGGCCGAGCCAAAGGCTGCGTTGCTCACGGTCAACTCGCACTTCCTGAACTGCACGAACTTTGGTGGCCATGAAATGACGATAGGAGTAAGGGGTGATCCGTGGAACGCCGATGTCCTCTGCTTTCTTGATCGCAATGTTGAATGGCTTTCGAACCCCGTTCCGGGCCAGGCGGAACAACTCGTCGATTTCTTCTTCATGAAGCCCACTTTGGGCCAGCATCCATCTAAATGATCTGCGTTTAAATTGCGCGCGAATGTGGCTTGTCGTTTTGCGTTTCAATTTTCTGCCTTTGGCGGTCACTGTGAAGGTCAAGGGGGCGTCTTCTTCCCAATATTCCAGCCAACCTCGAAGATTAGCCGTGAGCCGGATGATCGGCCGATGCTTTTTTGTTTGTTTGCGCCCAGGCGGGTTGAGATCGAGAAGACTGCTTTCAAAATCGACCTGACCTTTAATTCTAAAATTCAAGACTGCTTCGGGTCGTGCCCAAGTGTTTAAGGCTATTAGGTCATAGCGCCTCAGCACCTCGCTGCCCGCTGTGTCGAGAAGTGACGCGAGTTGTTCAAAGGTCGGTACAACGTCACGGGGCTTTGGCTCAGGCTTGTTAATTACTTCAGCCAGCCATTTCGGGTCATAGCAAATCTCAGGCATCGTACTGAGAATTCGGCTCTCTGTGACTTGTCCGCTTGGGCCCAACTGAACCACGGTCTTGGCTGCAAAACGGCATGCTGCGGCAATTACTGAAAGGCAGCGAGAAATGTAGGCTGGTGAATGATTGAGTTCCTTCGACGCCCAAATGGCGTAGAGAGCTTGCACTCCTTTGGTGAATGCGCCGATTTTCACCTCTGGTCCGTAACCGCATTGACTTTCAAGAAACTTCAAAACCAGTTGGCCTGCATGAGGGGCCATGCGCGCAGAAACCTTCTTGTCAGAGTGACTGACGTAATAGTGGTTGAGTATTGCGACCAGCATGACCTCGTCGGGGTGTCGTGGGTCATGTGCAACAGTGGCAATGGCAATCTTCGCTAATCGCTTTTTGGCTTCTTCGAAATCATCTGTCTTAAGGCTTGTGCGTACAACCTGTCTGCTTCGGTTGTCATATCTGAAGGCGTAGTAGCCCGTTCGGCTTTCGACTTTCCCGATCCATTGACCGCCGATTTCAAATAGCTTGCCACGTGACATGAAGCTCCCACCTCTTTCTGGTGAAGCCACTCCATCAATTCGCGTTCCGTGACGAAGCGTTTTCGACCTTTGTGAATGTGCTGGAGTTGCCCGACGCGTGCCGCCCGGCGGAGCCCAATTGCCGTGAATAACTGAGGCCAGCGTTGGGCAGCAGACTCCAAAGTCATTAGTTCGTCAAGTTGAGTTTGCTTTTCTTCCAAGACTGCGATGCCATGCTCATTGATTACCCCACAAAGATTCATGTTTGCGGCTAGAAAGTTCAATTGGGAAAGCAAGGTAATCGCGGGAATCATTCAAAATTAACGGCAACTCCCTCAGTCGGAGCATGTGCAATATGTGTGCGGAAACGTAAAGACTTTACATGAACAGCAGTGCTACTGCGAGAATTCATATTTTGCTACAGCGTTCAGTCCCGTTCTTGAAGTGTCAAGCACTGGCACTCTTATGCACAAAATACATCCAGTGATGGATGGGAACGATACCTTAATAAAATCAATGAGTTAGAAACCGTCATGTGCTCTATGTGTGCAGTAAGGGAAAATGAGTTGCGCGAATTTCCGTGAAACCCTTCTTGAAAGCGGTCTTCTCTGATCTTCAATCTTTTGTGATTTGAATTTCAAAAACACTTTAACTCGCCGTCCGTGAAATCGGCAGCAGCTCACACCTATGCTGCACAGGTCGGCGTGTCAGGTTTCGTTGTTCGGGACTTACTACGGCACGCCAATATTTCCACAATCGGGCGCCGCGCTAATTTTGACGATAATCCGGTTCGCGACGTAGCGGACACAATGAGCGAGCGCATCCTTAATGGAAATTGAAAAACTGTCCTAGAGACCAGTAGTGCAGTTCAATATGAAAGTTTTGAGCACGAGGGGTGAAATCAAAACATGGTAAGTCTATACAATTGCAGATTGACCAAAAGTCACTGGCATGCTTGCTTTGAACCAAGCGCGGCGCGGATGGATGATGCGGCGAGATAAAACTTTCAACTGGCCCTGTATTCCAATAATGAACCCGCCCAAAGCTCCGCCCATTGCTAAGCCTCGCGTGTCACAACCCACGGACACACCAACACCAAAGGATTGGCGAACACTGACACGCAATGATTCAGTAAGCCTGCCACCATCCAACGACCCGTTTCAGGTTAGCACAGAATTCTCCCCCGGCTTTGCCGATTGGCTGGGCCGCAGCAATGTGAGTCTGGCCTGCACGACCTATGTGTCCAACCAACTCATTTTCCTTGGCCGCGATGCCAAAGGGGAAGCCTTAGCCGCAGGTGCCCCACTCAACCGCCCCACGGGACTTGCTCTCTTCGGTGGGCGGCTATTTGTTGGCTGCCACAATGACATCACCCGTTTTGAAAACATTCTCGGCCCCGATGAAATCGCAAGCGGCATGTTTGACCGACAGTTCGTGCCGCGCAATGTACAGATCACCGGCTACCTCGATATCCATGAACTTGTGATTGAAGATTCCGGACGGTTGCTCTTCACCAATTCGCAACATTCTTGCGTCGCCACGCTAAGCCAGCGCCAATCATTCAAGACAGTCTGGCAACCGAAATTCATTTCGCAGCTTGTCCCTGAGGATCGCTGTCATCTCAACGGACTGGCGCTCGAAAATGGACGTTTGCGCTATGTCACTGTTTGCGGCCTCTCTGATACTGAAGAGGGCTGGCGGGCGGATCGGCTGACGGGCGGAGCCGTGATTGATGTTGCCACAGACACGGTGCTGTCGGCCGGATTAGGCATGCCACATTCGCCGCGCCTGCACGGTGGGCAGCTCTATCTCCT
>Ga0209483_1000727_pt1 | contig 26895 bp, 22 predicted proteins | sample NGEPerA_FD_184508 | JGI IMG/M metagenome (GOLD analysis project Ga0209483, IMG submission 184508) | Arctic peat soil microbial communities from the Barrow Environmental Observatory site, Barrow, Alaska, USA - NGEE PermafrostL2-A... | ecosystem: Environmental > Terrestrial > Soil > Wetlands >... | reverse complement strand
GCCGCCACGGGTGCCCCCGCCGGCCCCTCGCACGGCGGGCACCGGGCCGAACGGGCGTGGTGCCGTCGGTCTCCCGCTCGTAGGGGACGGCGTCGTCGACTTCGTAGGGGACGGCGTTGTCGTCACCCGACGAGGCCCATGGCCCGCCACCGGGATCGGGTCCGCCCGGGTCGATCGGGTCCACCGGGTCGACGGGACCGGTCACGATGCCCGCCGCCCGTCGAGCCAAGCCATCAACAGGACGGCCGCGGCCGTCTGGTCCACCACAGCCCGCTGCTTGCGCCCCTTGGTCCCCCCGGCGGTCAGCGCCTGGTGGGCGCTCACCGTGGTCAGCCGTTCGTCGAACAGTTCGACGGTCACGCCCCGATCATCGAGCAGGGTCGACAAGGCCTCGGCTTCGGCTTCGGCCGCCCGGGCGGCCGGCCCACGGGATCCGTCGAGGGACAGCGGGTGACCCACCACCACGGTGACCGCCTCCTCTGCGACCACCAGGTCGACCAAGGCGCGGCGGTCCCTGGCGGCGTCACCACTACGGGTGAGCGTGCCCCGGGGCGTGGCCAGGGTGCCGGCCGAGTCGCTCACCGCGATCCCGATGCGCTTGGCGCCGAGGTCGATACCGACGGCCCGTCCCGGCCGGCCCGGTCGATCCGTGGTCACCGGTGGGTCAGGCACCCGAGGTCAGCCGGCGTGCCTCGTCCAGGGCCCGGTCGATTCCGGACGGGTCCTTGCCTCCGGCCACGGCCAGCTCGGGCTTGCCCCCGCCCCCGCCACCCAGCAGGGGGGCGATCTGCTTGACCAGCTCGCCGGCGTGGGCCCCGTTCCCGTCGGCCGCCACGGCCAGCGACGCCTTGGTCCCCTCCGGGCTCCCCCCGAGCACGACGACCCGCAGGCCGCCCTGGCTCCGAACGGACTGGGCCAGGTCCCGAAGCCGGTCGGGCACGAGGCCGTCGCGCCTCGCCACCACGGCCCCGTCGATGGCCCCGCCGATCAACGATCCGGCCTCGGCCGCCAACTCCCGCGCCTGTGCCTGCTCGAGCGACTTCTCCGCGGCCTTCTGGCGCTCCACGAGTCGCTCGATGGCCTCGCCCACGTGCTCGGGGTCGGTCCGGAGCAACGACGCAGCCTCGTCCAGGAGCCGCTCGCGCTCGGCCATCCGCTCGAGGGAGCCGGTGCCGGTCACCGCCTCGATGCGCCGGGTGTTCGAGCCGATGGACGCCTCGGAGACCACCGTGATCGGCCCGATCATCCCGAGTGCGCCCACGTGGGTGCCGCCGCACAGCTCCACCGAGTGGGGCCCGGCCCGCACCACCCGCACCCGCTCGCCGTACTTTTCGCCGAAGAAGGCCAGGGCGCCCATGGCCTCGGCGTCGGCCTTCGACGTCTCCCGGACGACCACCTCGGCGTCGGTCAGCACGTCGGCGTTGGCCAAGGTGGCCACGGCCGTCAGCTCCTCGGGGGAGACGGCCCCGTGGTGGCTGAAGTCGAACCGGAGGCGGTCGGGCGCCACCAGCGAGCCCTGCTGGCGGACCTGGTCGCCCAGCACGGTGCGCAGGGCGGCGTGGAGGAGGTGGGTCCCGGTGTGGTTGCGCCGCAGGGCGTCCCGGCGGGGCCCGTCGATGGTGGCCAGGGCGTCCTGGCCGGCGAAGAGTTCGCCGGTGACGGTGGCCCGGTGCGAGGTGAGCCCCGGGAGGGCCGACACCGTGTCGTAGACCAGCGCGGAGCCCGTCTCGGTGACGATGGTCCCGATGTCACCCATCTGGCCTCCGCCCTCGGCATAGAACGGGGTGCGGTCGAGGAACACCTCGATCTGGCCGGCACGCTCGGGGTCGTTGTCGACCAGCACGGCCACCACCCGGGCGGGGGCCGAGTAGCCGTCGGGCGACTGGCCGACGAACGTGGTGCGTCCCTCGGTGTCGAGCACCGAGCGGTAGGCGTCGTCACCGGCCGTGGGCCGTCCGGCCCGCGCCGCGGCCCGGGCCTGGGCGCGCTGGTGCTCCATGGCCACCTCGAACCCCGCCAGGTCGACCGTCGAGCCGACCTCCTCGGCGATCTCCACGGTGAGCTCGACCGGGAAGCCGTAGGTGTCGTGGAGGCGAAAGGCGACTTCGCCGGGCACGGTGGTACCCCCCGATGCCAGCACATCGTCCAGGATGGCGGAGCCGGTGGCCAGCGTGCGGAGGAACCCCTCCTCCTCCCGTCCCACCACGTCGACGATCAGGCGGTGCTGCTCGGCCAGTCCCGGGTGCGCGGCACCCAGCATGGCGACCGTGGTGTCGACCAGGCGCTCGGTGCAGGCCACCTCGACGCCGAGCTGGCGGGCCCGGCGCACGGCCCGGCGGATGATCCGGCGCAACACGTATCCCCGGCCCTCGTTGGACGGGAGCACCCCGTCGGCCACCAGCATGGACATGGCCCGGCTGTGGTCGGCCATGATCCGCAGGCCGACATCGGTCGACTCCTCCTTGCCGTAGGCCTGGCCGGTAATCGACTGGGCCGTCTCGAGCATGGGCAGGAACAGATCGGTGGCGTACAGCGAGTCGACCCCCTGGATGATGGGGAGGATGCGCTCGAGTCCGGCACCGGTGTCGATGCTGGGCCGCGGCAGCGGTGCGGTCGAACCGTCCGCATCCCGGTTGTATTGCATGAACACCAGATTCCAGATCTCGACGAACCGCTCGGAGCCGCCGAAGGCCGGGCCCCCGTCGGGTCCGTAAGCGGCGCCCTTGTCGATGAAGATCTCGCTGCTGGGACCGCAGGGGCCGGTGTCGCCCATCTTCCAGAAGTTGTCGTCACCCAGGCGCTGGATCCGGTCCGGGGCCACGCCCACGGCGTCACGCCAGATGGTCTCGGCCTCGTCGTCGGTCTCGTAGATGGTGACCCACAGGCGGTCGCTGTCGATCCCGAGCACTTCGGTGATCAGCTCCCAGGCGAAGGGGATGGCGTCGGACTTGAAGTAGTCCCCGAAGCTGAAGTTGCCCAGCATCTCGAAGAAGGTGCAGTGGCGCAACGTGGTGCCCACGATGTCGATATCGATGGTGCGGAAGCACTTCTGCACCGAGGTGGCCCGCGTCCATGGCGGGGTCTCGTCCCCTAAGAAGAACGGTTTGAACGGCACCATGCCGGCGATCGTGAACAGCACACTCGGGTCGTGGGGGATCAGACTGGCCGACGGCACGGCGGTGTGGCCGCGCTCCACGAAGAAGCGGGTGAATGCGTCGCGCAGATGATCGGCGTCGGGCGCCGTGCCGGAGGTCACGACCCGAAATCCTACTTGCCCAGGTAGGAAGGGGATTTGCGGCCGACCCTGCGGGCGCGCCGGGTCGGCACATGGGTGAGGGTCGGGTCGGGGGTGCCGGGGGAGCCTTCCGAGGAGGCGTCGGTTGGGCACTCGGGGTCGCCCGGCGACCGGTTGGTCGTCCCGTCGGCAGGCGATCCCTCGACCTTCGGGTGGAGGTCCGCCCACAACTCGGCCTCCCGGCGCCGCTTCTCCTGGCGTCCCGACGCCACCGCGTCGCGGACACGGTCACCGGTGGACGAGACGGCGTGGCGGGCGGTGCGGCCCACCTCGGCGGCCAGGGCGTCGGGCTGGAGCCGCGCCGAGGCGGCCTCCACCGTGCGACGGAGCTTGCGCTCGGCGTAGAGGGATGAGGCGGCACCGGCCACCACACCGGTCACCAACCAGACGGAGCGACGGGCCACCGCTACCGGCTCCGGTCGCGGGTGATCGTGCTGCCGTTGCGCTTGGCCGAGCCCTCGGCTTCGGCACCGGCCAGCCGCCGGATGCCCGATGCGGCCCCGGCCCGCACGGCGAGGACCTTGACCACGGGATTGGCGAACGCGCGGTAGGCGAGTCGGGAGGCCGAGTCGACGGTGGCGGCCACCGACTCGGTGGTGTCGAGCACGGCGCCGACCCGCTCCATTTCCGTGGCGGCCTGGTCGACCACCCGGTGGGCGTCGGCCACCAAGGGGACGGTCTGCCGCTTGAGCTCGTCGGCCAAGACGCCGACCCGGGCCACCTCGCGCCGCAGTGAGGCGATGGCCACCAGGAGGCCGACCACGGCGAGGAGGCAGGCCACGCTGGCCACCAGGACGGCGATCTGTCCGGAGCTCATGATCGGTTCAGTGTAGAGGGCGCACCCGGGACGGTGGGGCGAGGCCCCGGTCCCCTAGGCAGCGGCCATCCCCACGATCGGCTTGTTCAGGTGGATGTTGCCCAATGAGCCATAGAACGGGGCGGTCCCGAAGGCGAAGATGCCGCCGTCGGAGGCCACCAGCCAGTAGCCGGTGCCGGTCAGGTCGACCGACATCCCGACGATCGGCTGATTGAGCGTCATGGCCCCGGTGGAGCCGTGGAACTGGGCGTCCCCATAGGCGAAGATGCCGCCGTCGGAGGCCACCAGCCAGTAGCCCTGCCCGTCGAGGGTGGGCTCCATGCCCACCACCGGCCGGTTGAGGACGATGTTGCCGGTCGACCCGTAGAAGGCGGCGTCCCCGTAGGCGAAGATGCCCCCGTCGGAGGCCACCAGCCAGTAGCCCCGCCCGTCGGGGGTGGCCGCCATGCCGACCATCGGGTGGGCGAGCGTCAGCTGGCCGGCCGAGCCGTAGTAGGGGGCGTCCCCGAAGGGGAAGACCTGCCCGCTCGCCTCCACCATCCAGTAGCCCTGACCGCTCGGCGTCAGGGCCGTGCCCACCATGGGCGTCGCCAATCCGAGGCCGCCGGCCGAGCCGAAGAACCCGGCGCTGCCGAAGGCGAACACCCCGCCGTCGGAGGCGACCATCAGGTAGCCGGGGAGTGCGTAGTAGTACGTGCTCCCGGCGGTCACCGGGCTGGTGCCCATCGGCCCGACGACCACCACGCCGACCGGGGAGGACGTCGAGGTGCCCGCGGGGACGGTGGCGACGATGGTCGTGGGCGAGGTCACCTGGAAGGTCGGAGCCGGCGTCGACCCGAACGTGACCGCCGTGGCGCCGGTGAAGCCCGAACCGTTGATGGTGACCTGGCCGCCACCGGCCAGGGGGCCGTGGTCAGAGATGACCGAGGTGACCAGGGGCGACAGGAACGTGAACATCGAGGCCGCCACGACCGGGCTGGTACCTGCCGCGGTACCCGAGGTGGTGACTGTCACCCCGGTGGTTTCCCCGACCGTCACATTCGGCGTGACCACGGTCACCGACGTCGGGGTGTGGGCGGTGACCGGGACGACGATGCCTCCGAAGCGGACTACCGGGGTCCCGCTGCCGAACCCGCTCCCGGTGATGGTGACGGTGGTGCCCCCGACGGCGCGGCCGGACGAGGGACTGAGCCCGGTGACCGTCGGGCACCCGGCCGCCGACCCGGACAACAGGCCGAGCAGGGCGTCCGCCCTCGGACTCCCCCACCCGGTGGCGAGGTCGTAGCCGGGTCGCGCGTTGTACTGGGCGCCACCGAACAGGTTGTTGGTGCCCGAGGTGACGTCGTTGAGGGCCGCGCTGGCCCCGGGCGAGTACAGGGTCGGATTGAGGGCGCCCGCCGGCGTGGCGCAACCCTGGTCGATGGTGGCCACGACGGCGGCCCACAGGGGGGCCGCCTGACTGGTGCCGCCGAACGGGTACCAGGCCCCGTTCCAGAAGATGGCGTCACCGTGGTTGGGGTCGGCCGAGGCCGACACGTCGGGTACCTCGCGGCACTGCTGGGTTGCCGAACTCCCGCAGGTGAAGGACGTGTCCGCCGACTGGGCCGCCGGAACCTGCTGCCAGGATGCCGCCGCGAACTGAGTCGAGTTGCCGCCGCCTCCGGCCGCTCCGTTGCCGTTCCAGGTCGTCTCCGTCGGCGCTCCGGGATCCACCGCGGTGAGCGAGGTGCCCCCGACCGCGGTCACCCCGGGCTGGTCGGCGGGGTCGTCCACGGCGAGGCCGGTCAATCCCTGGGTGGAACGCGAGTAGCAGTCGCTCGACCCGGCGTCGCCCGACGCGGCGAGGATCGTCTGGCCCTGGGTGGCCGCCTGGGCGAACAGGGTGTGCTCGGTGGCCCGCTCGCTGGGGTCCATCATCGGCTCGCACTGGCCCCAGCTGACCGACAGCACCTTGGGCGGGTTGGGCGTGGTGATCATCTTGGCATAGGTGTCGATCGGCCCGGTCGTCCCGTTGTTGGGACCCGAGTAGACAGTGATCGAGACACCCGGGGCCAGTCCGGCCACCACCTCGATGTCCAGGGCGGCCTCGCCGGACTGGGGGCCGCTGGTCCCGCCGTCCACGGCCACGTCGGCCACCGGCACGTTGGTGCCGTAACAGCTCTGGTAAGCCTGGATGTCCGATGCCGAGTAGGGCTCGAGCTCGAAGATCCCGACCGTCTGACCGGCACCTACCCGTCCGTTGGCGTAGAGGCCGGGCAGTCCATAGGTCTGGGCCAGCTGGGTGGCCGTCCAGATATTGGAGAAGCTGCTGATGGCCGCACAGGCCTGGGGCGCGACAGTCCCGTGGGGTGCCGGCGATGGCACAGCGGACGGCACGGCCAGCGGGGCGTTGCGCACCACCGACGGGAGCGCGGTGGCCTGGTCCGACAACCCAATCACCCCGGTCAGCGTCGTCGCCAATCCGGCCGGAACCGAGGGGTCCCGCGTGCCGAGGCGGACCGTGCGGCCGTCGGCCAGGCGGGCCCGGACCAGCGGAACGCGGAAGGCGGCCTCGGCCTCGGCAGCGGTGCCGGTCACGGGGATGAGCAGCCCGCCCCCGGTTGAGGTACCCACGTGGAGCCCCGTCGAGGCCAGCCACGTGCGGACGGATGCCTGTGCGGCCGTCGTGGGCCCGAACACGGCGTCGAACTGACCGGCCGCCAGGTAGTGGTGGAAGCGGGGGTCCCCCGGGGTGGAGACGGCCAGGACAAACGCATCGAGTGCAGCGGGATCACGCGGGCGCAGGGCCACGTCGACGGTGATCCGATCCGCGGCGGTCGTCGGGCCGAGCACGGTGGTCCCGGCCGGCACCGCGGCCGTGGTGCCGACCAGGGGCACCATCGCCCCCGTGGCCGCAGTCGTGGCCGCAGTAGTGGCCCCGGCCACCGGGGCGCCCGCCACGGCGGCCGCGCCGACCAGGGTCAGCCCGGCGGCGGCCACGATGACCCGCCGGACGGGTCCAGGGATGGTCGGGTGGGTCCTGGTCACCTGTGCAGTCTGGCCCAGCTGCAGGTGAGGGTGGGTGCAGGGACGGTCACCCGGGGCCGTCCCCGGCGACCGGTGCGTCCGGCCCACTGGTCGTGGCGGGATCCCCGTCGGGCGGGGTGCCGTCGTCTCCACCGCGCCAGCGACGCAGTCGCTCGGCCACCACGGCCTCGTGGCCCCGGTCGCTCGGCTCGTAGTACCGGTGGCCGGCGATGGCCGCCGGCCGGTACTCCTGGTCGACGAAAGCGTCGGGATGGTCGTGGGGATAGGCGTACCCCTCGCCGTGCCCGATGGTCGCCGCACTCCGGTAGTGGGCATCGCGCAGGTGGGCCGGGACGTCCCCACGGGGCGCCTCGCGCACGTCGCGCTGGGCCCGGCCGAGGGCCACGGTGACCCGGTTCGACTTCGGGGCACAGGCCAGGTGCACCACCGCCTGGGCCAGGTTCAACTGGGCCTCGGGCAGTCCCACGAACTCCACGGCCCGGGCCGCGGCATCGGCCACCACCAGGGCGAGCGGGTCGGCTTCGCCCACGTCCTCGCTGGCCAGGATGACTAGCCGCCGGGCGATGAACCGGGCGTCCTCGCCCGACTCGAGCATGCGGGCCAGCCAGTACAGGCCGGCGTCGGGATCGGAGCCCCGGATCGACTTGATGAGCGCGCTGACCTGGTCGTAGTGGTCGTCCTCGCCGTAGTGCTGGAGCCGGGTGTGTCGGGCCCGCTCGACGTCGTCCAAGGTCACCGGGCGCTTCCCCGCCAGGGCCAGGGCCACCTCCAAGGTGGTGAGCACCGCCCGGGCGTCGCCATCGGCCAGGCCGACCAGGGCGGCCACCGCGTCGGGCTCGGCCGAGGCGCCTTCGGCCACGAGACCCCGGGCCACCACGTCGGCCAGGTCCTCGTCGGACAGGGGCTCGAGCCGCCAGAGGGTGGAACGGGACAGCAGCGGCGCATTGACCTCGAAGAAGGGATTCTCGGTGGTGGCCCCGATGAGGACGAGCAGGCCTTCCTCCACCGAGGGCAGGAGGGCATCCTGCTGGGCGCGGTTGAACCGGTGGACCTCGTCGAGGAAGAGAATGGTGCCCCTGCCCTGCTCCCCCAGCAGCCGACGGGCCCCCTCGACGACCTCGCGTACGTCCTTGACCCCGGCGGTCACCGCCGAGAGCGGGACGAAGTGCTTGGACGTGGCCGTGGCCACCACCGTGGCGAGGGTGGTCTTGCCCGTGCCCGGAGGGCCCCACAGGATGGCCGAGGTCAGCCGGTCCGACTCGATCAGGGCCCGCAGCGGCGCGCCGGGGCCGACCAGGTGGCGCTGGCCGATGATGTCGTCGAGGGAGCGCGGCCGTAGCCGGGCGGCCAAGGGCGCACGCGAGGCCAGTCGGTCGGCCGCTGCGCCGGAGAAGAGGTCCTCGCCGGCCACCGCCGCCTCAGTCCAGCTTCGGGATCGGTTGGAGGCCGAGGTCGCGCAGGGCCCCTGGGGACAGGGGCTTGGGGGCGTCGGTCATCGGGTCCCACCCCGACTGGGTCTTCGGGAAGGCGATCACCTCGCGGATGTTGTCCTCCCCCGCGAAGATGGCCACCAGCCGGTCGAGGCCCACGGCGAAGCCGGCGTGGGGCGGGGCCCCGAATCGGAACGCCCCGAGGAGGAACCCGAACCGCGACGCCGCCTCCTCGTCGCTGATCCCGAGCACCGAGAAGATCCGGCTCTGGATGTCGGCCCGGTGGACCCGCACGCTGCCCGAGCCGAGCTCCCATCCGTTCAGCACCAGGTCGTAGGCCTGGCTGCGCACCGACGCCGGGTCGGACTCGAGCCGGCCGAGGTCGTCGGGGTGGGGCATGGTGAACGGGTGGTGGGCGGCGATGGGATTGCCCTCGTCGTCCACCCCGTCGAACAGCGGGAAGTCGACCACCCACAGGTACCGGTAGGGCCCCTCGGAGACCGGCCGGCCGCCGAGTTCCACCCGCAGGGCCCCGAGCACCGTGCAGGTCAGCCGGTACTCGTCGGCCACCGTCAGGACCAGGTCCCCCACCGACGCCCCCGTGGTGGCGATCAGGCCGGACTTCTCTTCATCGGACAGGAACTTGGCCACCGGCGAGTCGACCTCGGGTTCCCCGCCGTCGTCCTCGACCACCCGGAACCAGGCCAGCCCCTTGGCCCCGAGCGCCTTGGCCCGGTCGGTCAGCGCATCGAGCCGGGACCGGGTGGCCGTCGCCCCCTGCTCCACCACGATGGCCTTCACGCAGGGGGCGGCGAACGCCCGGAACCCGGTGGCGGCGAAGACCTCGGTCAGGTCGACGAGCTCCATGGCGAAACGGATGTCCGGCTTGTCGGTTCCGTAGCGGTCCATGGCCTCGGCCCACGTCATCCGGGGCACCGCTCCCGGGCGCTCGCCCGTTGCGACCTCGGCCGCGTCCAGCACGGCCTCGGACACGAAGCCCAGGATGTCCTCCTGGTCCACGAACGACGCCTCGACGTCGAGCTGCGAGAACTCGAACTGTCGGTCGGCCCGCAGGTCCTCGTCGCGCAGGCACCGGGCGATCTGGAAGTAGCGGTCCACCCCGGCCACCATCAGCAGCTGCTTGGCCAGCTGCGGGCTCTGGGGGAGCACGTAGCAGGCGCCGTGGTGGAGACGGCTCGGCACGGCGAACTCCCGGGCGCCCTCGGGGGTGGGGGCCCACAGCAGCGGGGTCTCCACCTCCACGAATCCCTGGCGGTCCATGGCCGCCCGCAGGGACGCGTTGACCTTCGCCCGCAGGCGCAGGTTGGCCTGCATCTTCGGCCGTCGCAGGTCGACGAAGCGGTGCTTGAGGCGGATGACCTCGTCGACCTCGACCCGATCGTCCACCGCGAACGGCGGCGGCTCGGCCGCATTCAGCACGGTGACGGTGCACTCCCCCAGCTCGACCTCGCCGGTCGGCAGGTCGGCGTTGCCGGTGCCCGCCGGACGGAGGCGGACGGTGCCCTCGACGGCCACCACGTACTCGCTCCGCACGTCGACGGTGCCCGGGACGACGCACTGGACGATCCCGGTGTGGTCCCGCAGGTCGACGAAGGCCAGGTGCTCTCCATGCTCTCGCCGCTTGGCCACCCAGCCGCACACGGTGACGGTCCGGCCGACATCGGAAGCCCGCAACGTCCCGCAGAGGTCGGTCCGCAGCGAGGTGACCCCCGGTGACGGGGTGGGGGGCTCGGAGGGAACGGTCACGTCGGGTCCTTTCATGGTGCCGGCGGTTACGGGGCCGGGAGTCATAGTGCCCCGTTTACGGGGCCGGGAGTCATAGTGCCCCGTTTACGGAGCCGGGAGTCATGGCGCCCCGCTCACAGGGCCGGAGGGGCAGCGGAGGCATCGTCCCGGGTGACGGCGCGCACGGCGTCGACCAAGTCGGCGACCGGCACCGTCCGCTGGTCCCCGGCACCCCGCAGAGGCCGGAGTGCCACCGTACCCGAGGCGGCCTCGTCCGGACCCACGATCAGCACCCACCGGGCGCCCGACTTGTCGGCCGCTTTGAACTGGGCCTTCATGGACCGGTCGTCGAACGCCCGGTCGGCCGACAGCCCGGCGGCCCGTAGCGAGGCGGTCAGGTCGCGGGCTGCCGCCCCGCCGGCGGTATCGACCACGAAGGCGTCGAGCGGTGCCGGATCAACGGCGAACACGCCCTCGGCGTCGCAGGCCAGCAGGATCCGCTCGATACCCATCCCGAAGCCGATGCCCGGGGTGGGCGGACCGCCCAGCACCTCCACCAGGCCGTCGTAGCGCCCGCCCCCGCCGATCCCGTTCTGGGCCGACTCCAGGGCGGTCGAGGCGAATTCGAAGGTGGTGCGGGTGTAGTAGTCGAAGCCGCGCACCAGGCGGTGGTCGATCTCGAAGGCGACACCGACGGCGTCGAGGCCTTGGCGCACCCGGGCGAAGTGGGCGGCGCACTCGCCGCACAGCTGATCGGCGAATCCCGGGGCGTCGAGGGTTGCCTCCCGGCAGGCGTCCCGCTTGCAGTCGAGGGCGCGCAGGGGGTTGGCCTCCAGACGGGCCCGGTGCTCGTCGCACAGCTGGTCGCGGCGCTCGGACAAATAGGCGGTCAACAGGTCGAGGTAGGCCGGCCGGCACGTGTCGTCGCCCATGGAATTGATGCGCAGGCCAAAGGCGGTCAAGCCGAGCGACCGGAAGAATCCGTCGGCCAGGGCCACCACCTCGACATCGAGGTCGGGGTCAGCGGGCCCGAGCGCCTCCACCCCGAGCTGGTGGTGCTGGCGGTACCGGCCGGCCTGGGGCGCCTCGTAGCGGAAGGCGGGTGTGGCGTACCAGGCCTTCCATGGCAGGGGCGGACGGTGCTGCACCCAGGCCCGGACCATCGGGGCGGTTCCCTCGGGCCGAAGCGCAAGCGTCCGGCCACCCCGGTCCTCGAATTCGTACATCTCCTTGCCCACGATCTCGCTGCCCTCGCCGATCCCCCGGCGGAAGACCTTCACGTCCTCGAAGATCGGCGTATGGGCCAGCCCGTAGCCCGCCCGCTCCACCTGGTCGGCGAACCGGACCAGCAGCGCCTCCCACCGGGTCGACTCCGGCCACAGGACGTCGTGGGTGCCTTTCGGGGCGCGCGCGGCCACCACCTTGTCAGCCACGGCGCTCAGTCCTTCTTTCCGGGGAGGATCCGGTACACGTCGTAGACGGCGTCGAGGTGCCGGATGAGGTTGAGCACCGACTCGAGATGGGCGGGGTCGGCCAACTCCACGTCGAACCGCATCCGGCTGATCCGGTCGGCGTCGGTCTGGGTGTTGGCGCTGACGATGTTGAGGTGGTGCTCGGACACGACCTTGGTGACGTCGGCCAACAGGCGCGAGCGGTCGATGGCCACCACCTCGATGGTGGCCACGAACACGCTGGACGACCGGTGGTCCCACTCGACCTCGATCAGGCGCTCCCGGGACCGGCTGGCCAACGAGGCGGCATTGGCGCAGTCGGCCCGGTGGACCGAGACGCCGCGGCCCCGGGTGACGAAGCCGATGATCTCGTCCCCGGGCACCGGGGTGCAGCAGCGCGACAGCCGGACCATCATGTCGTCGAGGCCCTCGACGTACACCCCAACCGAGGAGCCCTTGCCCGGGCGGGCGGCGATCGGCTGCTGGCGGGCGGTGACCGGCAACTGCTCCTCGTAGACCCCGCCGCGCAGGTCCCGCAGGATCCGCTGGGTCACGGCCCGGGCGCTGATCCGGTTGTCGCCGATGGCGGCGTGCAGGGCTTCCACGTCGGCGTAGTTCATCGACTCGGCCAGCGTGGTGAGGGTGTGGTCCGACACCAGCTTCTGGATCGGCAGCCCCTCGCGGCGCAGCTCCTTGATCAGCTCGTCGCGCCCGAGCTCGATGGCGTCCTCGCGTCGCTCACGGGAGAACCACTGGCGGATCTTGGAGCGGGCCCGCGAGGAGGCCACCATGTGGAGCCAATCCCGGGAGGGTCCGGCCGTCTCCGCCTTGGAGGTGAAGATCTCGACGGTGTCGGCCGAGTTGAGGCGGGTGTCGAGGGGGACCAGGCGCCCGTTGACCTTGGCCCCGATGCACTTGTGGCCCACCTCGGTGTGGATCGAATAGGCGAAGTCGACCGGGGTGGCGTTGGCGGCCAGGGCGATGACCTTGCCCTTCGGGGTGAAGACGTAGACCTCGTCCTCTTCGAGGTCGAGTTTCAGCGCCTCCAGGAACTCGATGGGGTCGGTTGTCTCGTTCTGGAAGTCGACAATGCGCTGCATCCACTCGATCTCGGCCGTGGTGGACGAGGTCTCCTTGGCCAGCGCCAGGCGCTCGGCCCGACGGTCCCGCTCGACCATCTCGGCCCGCTGGGCGGGGGTCATGCCGGACGCCTTCTTCTCCGACTTGGCCTTGGCTTCCTTGTTCTTCTTGGTCCGGGTGCCGGTGCCACCGGTGTCGGCGCGGGGGCCGTGGCTGCCCTCGGACCGCCCACCACCCACCTTGTAGCCCCAGTGGGCGGCGATCCCGTACTCGGCACGGCGGTGCATCTCATGGGTCCGGACCTGGACCTCGATGGGCTTGCCGTCCAATCCGATCACCGTGGTGTGGAGCGACTGGTAGAGGTTGAACTTCGGGGAGTTGATGTAGTCCTTGAACCGCCCTTGCACCGGTGGCCAGATGGCGTGGATCGACCCCAGCGCGGCCCAGCAGTCCTTCTCCGACTCGACGATCACCCGGATCCCGACCAGGTCAAAGAGTTCGTCGAACTCCTTGCCCCGGACGACCATCTTCTCGTAGATGCTCCACAGGTGCTTCGGGCGCCCAGTCACCTCGGCGGCGACCGCCGAGCTGTCGAGACGCTCCCGCACCGCCACCAGGACCCGGGCCAGGAACTCGTCACGTAGCGGGGCCCGGCTGGCCACCATCTGCTCGATCTCGGCGTAGCGCTTGGGGTGGAGGGTGGCGAACGCCAGGTCCTCGAGCTGCCACTTCACGCCCTGGATCCCGAGACGGTGGGCCAGCGGCGCGTAGATGTCGAGGGTCTCCTGGGCCGTGCGGCGCTGCTTCCACTCGGGCATGACCGACAGGGTCCGCATGTTGTGGAGCCGATCGGCCAGCTTGATGATGAGCACCCGCCAGTCGTCGGCCATGGCCACGAGCATCTTGCGCACGGTGGCCGCCTGCTGGGCCTCCTTCGAGTCGAACTGGAGGCGGTCGAGTTTGGTGACCCCCTCCACGATCAGCGCTACGTCCGCGCCGAAGTCGCGGTCGATGATCTCGGTGGTGACCCCGGTGTCCTCCACCGCGTCGTGGAGCAGGGCGGCCGCCACCGTCTGGGCGTCGAGACCGAGGTCGGCCACGATGCCGGCCACGGCGATCGGGTGGGTGATGTAGGGCTCGCCCGAGCGCCGGGTCTGCCCGGCATGGGCCAGGGTGGCTGTCTCGGCGGCCCGGACAATCATCGACGTGTCATCGCCCGGGTGGCGGCGCAGATAGGCGGTGAGGACCGGGACGAGCAGCTCCGCCTCGGCGGCGGGCAGGGACGAGCCGGCGAGCATATCGTCGACTGCGTCGGTGGACCCCTCCGCGGGGACAGGGGTGGCCAGAGCCATGCTTACACGGTACCTGGAGCGGCCGAGTCAGCGGTACGACCGTCAGGGGTACCCGCGGCAGGAGATTCCGTAAGCACATGACTCACGCCGGCGAGCCGTGGCGCGTGGCCACGACGTCGTGCTCAGCGCCGCTTGCCCTTGCCCTTGCCCTTGCGGGGCCGAGGAGGGGGCCGGTTGCCGGCCGGACGGGTGGAGCCCTGCGACGTGCGCCCGGCGCCCGACCCCGAGCCTGCCTGCGGCGTGTCTGGCGTCGCCGTCCCACTCGCCGGGGCTCCGCCCTTCCCCTTCGTCGACGACCCGGCGCCCGGCCGGATCACGCCGGTGGATGTCCGGGACTTGCTCGAGCCTCGTCCCGGGCCCCCGGCGGAACCGGCCATCGCCGCGGCCATAGCCGGCGTCAGGGCCGGGCCCCGGTCGCCGCCGCGGGCTTCGATGCGTTGACGGATGGTCACGTAACGGGGCTCGCGTTCTTTCATCCACGCCAGCAGCGGCGAGGCGATGAAGATCGACGAGTACGCACCGCTGGTCAGGCCGATGACCAGGGCGACACCGAAACTCTGCAGCGAGGTGGCACCCAGGAGGAGGGAGCCGACGAGCAGGACGGACAGCACCGGCATGATGGCGACCAGCGAGGTGTTGATCGACCGGGCCAGCGTCTGGTTCATCGAGAGGTTGACCATCTCGGAGTAGGTGATGCGCCCGGACGCGCCGAGGCCCTGTGCATTGTCGCGTATCCGGTCGAACACCACGACGGTGTCGTACAACGAATAGCCGAGCACGGTCAGCACGGCCACCACCGTGTCCGGGGTCACCTGGAGCTGGAACAGCGAGTAGATCCCGACCACCACCAGGATGTCGTGGATGACGGCCACGATGGCCGCTATCGCCATCTTGAATTCGAAGCGCAGCGATATATAGGCCGTGACCAGGACGAAGAAGATGACGAGGGCCTGGATGGCCTTGTTGGTCACGTTCGATCCCCACGTCGACCCCACCTGGTTCAGGCTCACCGAGCTCAGCGGCACATGGGCGGCGGCGGCCAGGGCGGCCTGGACCTTGTAGAGGTCGGCCTGCTGCTGGTCGGACGGCACCGCGGCGAGCTCCGCCGTGACCTGGATCTGCTTCTGGCCGTTCAGCTGATTGGTGAGCTGGACCACGGTGGGCGAGGCCACCCCGGCCGACTTGGCGGCATCGGTGGCCTGGGCGACGGTCATCGCCTGGGAGGAGACGATCCACGAGCGCCCGCCCTTGAAGTCGATGCCCTCGTTGAGTCCCTGGGTGAACAGCGAGATGATGCCCACCAGGATGATGACGGAGGACACGCCGAACCACCACCGGCGGTTCCCGATGAAGTCGAACGACGTCTGGCCCCGGTAGAGCCGGAGGAGGGCATTCGGGCGCTTGGCCCCGGCCTCCTCGGCTGCCTCGAGCTCGGCGGCGTGCTCGAGTTCGCCCTCGAAGGCCTCCTCGAGTTCGCCCTCCGGATCCTGGGTCGCATCGGTGTCGTCGCGGTCGTCCGGACTCACGCGTTCACCTCCGAACGGATGCCCAGCCCGCTGGCCACGCCCATGCCCTTGGCCTCGGACGCCGATCGGTTACGGCCGAGCAGAATGACGAAGGGGCGGGTGAAGAAGTAGGTCACAGCCACGTCCAGCACCGTCGAGAGCCCGAGGAAGAGGGCGAAGCCCTGGACCGGGCCGATCGAGAATTTGTAGAGCACGAGGGCACCGAGGAACGAGACGAAGTCGGCGGCCAGCACGGTGCGGAAGGCGCTCTTGAAGCCCCGGTCGACACTGGTGCGCACCGTGCGACCCGAGCGCGCCTCGTCCTTTAATCGCTCGAAATAGACGATGTACGAGTCGACGGTGATGCCGATGGACACGATGAGGCCGATCACCCCGGCGAGGTCGATGGTGGTGTTGAACGCCTGGCCCATCCAGGCGATGATCGCCCACAGCAGGCCGCCGGTCACGGCCAGGCCGGACACGGCCACCAGGCCGAGGATCCGGTAGTAGAAGACCATGTAGAGCATGACCAGCAACAGGCCGATGGCCCCGGAGATGAGGCCGGCCTGCAGGGACGACTTCCCGAGCGAGGGGGACACCGTCTGGACCGTCTGCTGGTCGAGCTTGACGGGCAGGGCACCGAAGTTCAGCTCGGTGGCCAGGGCCTTGGCCTGTGCCTCGCTGAACTTGCCCGAGATCTGGACCGTGCCGGCGAATGACGTAAACGTCCCCTGGGACGGCAGGGTGATCGGGGCGGAGATGATCTGGCCGTCGAGGTCGATGCCGATGATGGCATGGAACTGCTGCTGGGCCAATGCGTCCCACGCCGTGGCGCCCGCCCCATTGAACGTGATGTTGACCGTCCACTGCCCGGTCGAGTCGACCTGGGCAGTGGCCGACTTGATTTGCGATCCGGTCACACCGGCCGGCCCCAGCACGTACCGATAGGGCGCCTGATTGGACACGTCGGGCAATAGCACGGTGGCGTTCTTGGTATCGGCCGACGAAGGCGTCGTCGGGTAGGTGGCGAACTGCGGATCGGGCGGCGGCTGGGCGGTCGCCTGGCCGGTGCTCGTGTTGACCGCCAGATTTGTCGCCGTCAACTGGGACGTTGCCGCACACTGGGGCAGAGGGCCGACCGTGGCGGTCTTCCCCTTGGGCACCGAGTACAGCGCGGCGTCACACAGGGCCGGCCGGAAGAAGAGCTGGGCGGTCTTCCCGAGCTGGTTGAGGATCTCCTGGGTGTTCTTCTGCCCCGGAATGGCCGCGCCGATCAGCGCGCACGTGTGCTTCCCGTCGGGGCACTTGGCCGAGCCCTGACTCGACACCGTGGCGCCGCTCGACGAGCCCACCCGCTCGTTCAGGATGGTGGTGATGGTGTCGAGCTCGGCCTGGCTCACCGGGGTGTGGGTCTCGTAGACGACCGACAGGCCACCGGCGAGGTCGAGGCCCAGTTTGGGCGACCAGCCGGCCGCCAGGATGGCGGACAGCGACACCACGGCGATGATGACCACACTCAGCAGGCTGATCCAGAGGCGGCGCTTGTCTCGCATGGTGCTCAGATGATCGGCGGGCCGTCGGCCCCCGACGCATCGTGGCCGTCTGGATCGTCGGCGGGCGGGGGCGTCGTCGGTCCCTTGGCGTCCGGGACCTCCTTCGACGGGACCTCCTTCGACGGGGAGTCCTTCGACGGGGAGTCCTCTGACGATGCATCCGCCAGCGCGGGCGGTGCCGACGGCGGCTCCGGCTCATGGTCGTCGTCGGGGCCGTCCACCACGTCGGACGGCGGCACCACGGGCTCGAGCTTGCGCAGCACATAGGGACGGAGCACCACGAACGAGGCACCGACGCTCGTCTCGAGGGTCACCCGGTCGTCGGAGATGTCGAGCACCTGTCCGACGATGCCGCCGGCGGTCACCACCTCGTCCCCCACCTCGAAGGTGTTGCCCAACTCCCGAGCGGCCTTCTGCTTGCGCTGCTGGGGCCGGTAGATGAGGAAGTAGAAGGCGGCGCCGATGACCACAAAGATCAGGATCGTGGGGTTGAACCCTTGCTTGGCGGGCTGGGTGGCCGCGCCGAGGAGCGGGCCGAACGCCGCGGAGGCAGCCGTCATCGTGGGCACGGGGAGGGGGTGGGGGTGGTCACAGCGCTCAGACTGTAGCCCAGGGCCGTCCGGCGGTCGGGACGCGCCCCGGCTGATGCTGCCGATCGGATCACCGAATCCAGGTCCCACGGGTGCGGGCAATGAGGGCGTCGAGGGTTCCGTCGGCGATGGCCGCCCTGGCCTCGTCCATCAGCCCGAGCACATAGGTCAGATTGTGGATACTGCACAGGCGCCAGACGGTCGGCTCCCCAACGGACAGCAGGTGGCGCAGGTAGCCACGGGACCACCGGGCGCACGTCGGGCATGGGCACGCGGGATCGAGTGGCCCGTCGTCGCGAGCGTGGACGGCGTTGCGCAGGTTGAGGGGCCCCGCCGACGTCCAGATCGAGCCGTGGCGGGCGGCCCGGGTCGGGGCCACGCAGTCGAACTGGTCGACGCCGAGGGCGATCGACTCCACCATGCCCACCGGGTCGCCCACTCCCATGAGGTAGCGGGGCCGGTCGGACGGCAGATGGGGCACGGTGGCAGCCAGTGCCGCCAGCATCTCGGGGCGGGGCTCCCCCACCGACAGTCCGCCGATGCCGTAGCCGTCGAAGTCGAGCGCCACCGTGCGCGATGCGCTCTCCATCCGTAGGACGGCGTCGGTGCCCCCCTGGACGATGCCGAACAGCGCCTGGCCCTCGGGACGGGCCTCGACCCGGTCGTGATGGTTCCGGGCCCGGGCGGCCCAGTCGGCAGTGCGGTCGACCGCCACCCGCAGGACCTCGGCGGTGGCCGGCATCGAGGCGCACACGTCGAGCACCATCTGGATGTCGGCTCCCAGCAGGCCCTGGACCTCGACCGCCGACTCCGGGGTGAGCCGGGTAGGTGCCCCGTCATAGACCGAGGCGAAGGTGACGCCGCCGTCGTCGACCTTCGGCCGGAGCGAATGGACCTGGAAGCCGCCGGAGTCGGTCAGGGTGTGGCCCGTCCATCCGGTGAACCGGTGCAGGCCCCCGAGGGCGGCGACCGTCTCGGCACCGGGACGCAGCATCAGGTGGTAGGTGTTGGCCAGGACCACCTCGGCGCCGAGGGCCTCGAGGTCGGTGCTGTCCAGGCACTTGACCGCCCCCCGGGTGCCCACCGGCATGAAGGCCGGCGTCCGGTACGACCCCCGGGGGGTGACCACCCGACCGGTCCGGGCCGGTCCGTCGGTGGCGGCGATCTCAACGACGAGTGGGTTCACCGGCCGTCCACGCCGTCCCACGCCGGCACAGCCTTCGGCCCCACCCGTCCGACGACCATGGCGTCGCCGAAGGACAGGAACCGATAGCCGGCGGCCAGGGCGCCGGCGTAGAGCTCGCGCCAGGTCGGACCGCAGAACGCCTCGACCAGCAGCAGGAGGCTCGATCGGGGCAGGTGGAAGTTGGTGACCAGGACGTCGACCACCCGGAAGCGGTAGTCGCCGTGGATGTAGAGGTCGGTCCGGCCGGACAGCTGACCCGTAGCCGCCGCCGTCTCCAGCGCCCGCACCGCAGTGGTGCCCACGGCCACCACGCGTTCGGCGGCGGCACACGCGGCCACCGTCTCGGCGGGCACCGCGTAGCGTTCGGTGTGGATGACGTGCTCCTCGGGACGGTCCGCCGTGATGGGCCGGAAGGTGTCGAGCCCGATGGCCAGGTCGACCCGGGCCAGGGTGGCCCCGGCCCGGCGGCAGGCGGCCAGGAGGTCCGGCGTGAAGTGGAGCCCGGCCGTCGGCGCGGCGGCCGAGTGGTCGACCAGGTCCCGCTCCTTCGAATACACGGTCTGGTAGCGGTCGGGGTCGGCCAGGGTGTGGCGGATGTACGGCGGCAGTGGCATCGAGCCCGCCCGCGCCACGACCGACGGATCGATCAAGCGCACCCGGCGGGTCCCCGGACCGTCGGGGTCCACCGCCCCTTCCACCACCACGACCGGCGAGCTGCCCCCGACCTCGTAGAGCGGGGTGCCGGGGGGCAGGCGCCGGCCGGGGCGCACCAGGGCCTCCCACTCGGTCACGCTGGCGTCGTCCCCCGGCCCATTCGTCCCGTCATCCGATCCCCCGCCGACGGGCTCGACGAGGAGGACCTCGGCGTGTCCCCCGGTGGCCTTCACCAACGACAGGCGGGCGGCGAGCACCCGGGTGTCGTTGACCACCAGGACGTCACCGGGCCGGAGGAGTCCGGGCAGGTCGGCGACGGTGGCGTGGTGCGGGACCGACCCGTCGCCAACCCCCGGTCCGACCAGCAGGCGGGCCGACGAGCGGGGCTCGACCGGGTCCTGGGCGATGGCCGACTCGGGGAGCCCGTAGTCGTACACGTCCATGGGGGTGGGCCGCGTCACGGGCGTCTGCAGGCGGAGGGCGGGCGGCACGCCTCCATCGTGGCAGACGCCACCGGGACCACGTCCCGGCTACCATCCGGTCGGGCGCGGTCCGTCAGAGCAGCGTGGCGTCGAGCGGGGTCAGGCCCAGATGGGCCCACGCTCTCGGCCCGGCCATCCGGCCCCGGGTGGTCCGCTGCAAGAGGCCCTGTTGGAGCAGGTAGGGCTCGTAAGCGTCCTCGATGGTGTCCGGCTCCTCGCCGATGCACTGGGCCAGAGTGGTGAGCCCCACCGGTCGGCCCGAGAACCGCACGCACAGGACGTCGAGGATGGCCCGGTCGACCTTGTCGAGGCCGAGTTCGTCCACGCCGAACACCTCGAGACCGGTGATGGCGGCCTCGGCGGTGATCGAGCCCTCGGCCCGTACCTCGACAAAGTCGCGGACCCGGCGGAGCAGCCGGTTGGCGATACGCGGCGTGCCCCGCGAGCGTTCGGCGATCCGCCGGGCCCCCTCGACGTCGATGGGCACGCCCAGGATGCCGGCGGAGCGCATGACGATCGACTCGAGCTCACCGGGGTCGTAGAGATCGAGGCGACCGACGAACCCGAAGCGGTCCCGCAACGGCCCCGCCACCAGCCCGGTCCGGGTGGTGGCACCGACCAGGGTGAACCGGGGAAGGTCGAGGCGGATGCTGCGGGCCGTCGGGCCCTTGCCGATCAGGATGTCGAGCTTGAAGTCCTCCATGGCCGGGTAAAGGATCTCCTCCACCGAGCGGTGCATCCGGTGGATCTCGTCGATGAAGAGGACATCGCCCTCCTGCAGGTCAGTCAGGAGTGCGGCCAGGTCGCCGGCCCGCACCAGTACCGGACCGGATGTCACCCGCAGGCCCGCACCGAGCTCGGCCGCCACGATGCCGGCCAGCGAGGTCTTGCCCAGTCCCGGCGGCCCGGCAAACAACAGGTGGTCTGCCGGCTGGTCCCGCTTGATCGCCGCCTCGATCACGATCCGCAGGTGTTCGGTCAACTGACCCTGGCCGACGAACTCGGACAGGGTGTGGGGGCGCAGCCCGGCCTCGTCCGCCTCCTCAGCCGGCACGGCCAACGGGTCGACCGGTCGGGTCGGGTCGCCCTCGGCCTCGGCCCCGGGGCCGACGCCGCGCTCGATCCGGGTGTCGGTGCCGCCAGGTGCCAGCACCTCCTTGCGGGCGTCGGGCGTCATCGGTTGCGCACCAGCTCACGCAAGGCGGTCCGGACCATCTCCTCCACCGGAGCGTCACTTTCGACGGATTCGAGGGCCCCCGAGATCTCGTCGGGACCGTACCCGAGCTCCGCCAGCGCGGCCCGGGCCTCACCCCGGGCCGAGCCGGCCGCTCTCGACGCGGTGCCACCCCCATCGAGCGACGGGAGATCGAGTCGCGCCTTCAACTCCAACAGCAGGCGGGCCGCGGTCTTCTTCCCCACGCCGGGGACCCGGCACAGCGTATCGAGGTCGTCCTCGATCACGGCGGTCGACAAGGCGGCCGGTGACAGAGCGGACAGGATGGCCAGGGCCAATGAGGGACCGACCCCGTGCGCCCCGAGCAACGCCTCGAAGCACCGACGCTCGTCGGCATGGGCGAAGCCGTAGAGCACGATGGCGTCCTCGCGGACGTGGGTGTGCACGTGGAGGAAGACCTGGCTACCTGCCGGACCGAGGGCGGCCAGGACCGAGGTGGGCACCGACGCCCGGTAGCCCACCCCGCCAACCTCGACGATCACCTCGCCGGTGGAGGGACGGTCGAGCAGGGTCCCCCGCAGCGAGCCGATCACCGGACGGCCCCGTCGCCGGTGGCGGCCGCGGCGGTGGCGGCGTCGACGGCCCGGCGCAACGAGTGTGTCGTGAGGTGGCAGGCAGCCAATGCCAGGGCGTCGGCCACGTCCGGGGGTCGAGGCGGCTCGGCCAGTCCGAGGACCGAGGCCACCATTCGCTGGACCTGGTCCTTGGTGGCGGAGCCGTACCCGACGATGGCCTGTTTCACCTCATTGGCGGTGTACTGGGCGACCTCGCACCCCGACTCGGCCGCCGCCACCAGGGCGACCCCTGCGGCCTGACCCGTGGCCATGGCCGTGCGGGCGTTCACCTGGAAGAAGACCCGCTCCACGACAACGGCGTCCGGACGGAACTCGGCCACCAGGGCGCGCAGCTCGTCGGACAGTGTGCGTAGGCGGTCAGGCAGCGGCATGCTCGGCGGCGAGGAGATCACCCCGCCGGCCACGGCCGCCAGTCCCCCGTCCCGCCTCGTCACCACGCCGTAGCCGCACCGCGACAATCCGGGGTCGATGCCGAGGACGAACATGCGTTCGATGGTAGTCCGGTCGCCGACCACGTGTGGTGATCCCCGGGTGGCCAGTCAGCCGTCGTAGGCGGCCATGATCTCGTCGGGGATGTCGAAGTTGGCGTACACGTTCTGGGCGTCGTCGTGGTCGTCGAGCGCCTCGATCAGGCGCAGTACCCGCTTGGCCTCGGCCTCGGTGGCGACTTCCACCGTCGAGGTCGGGACCATGGTGAGTTCGGGGACACCGGGCTCGAGCCCAGCCTCTTCCAATGCGGTGCGCACCGCCATCAGGTCGGCCGGGTCACTGGTCACCACCCACCGCTCGCCCTCGTCGGCCAGGTCCTCGGCACCCGCCTCCATGGCCACTTCGAGGATCCGCTCCTCGTCGTGGGCCCGTGGCACGGCGATGACACCCTTGCGTTCGAACTGCCAGCTGACCGAGCCGGGCTCGGCCATGGCCCCTCCGTTCTTGCTGAAGAGGTTCCGGATTTCGGCGCCGGTACGGTTGCGGTTGTCGGAGAGGCACTCGACGATGACGGCCACCCCGTCGGGCGCGTAGCCCTCGTAGGAGATCGATTCGTACCGCACGCCCTCCAGCTCGCCCGATCCCCGCTTGATGGCCCGCTCGATGGTGTCGATCGGCACCGAGGAGTCCCGGGCCTTGGTGTACATGGTGCGCAGGCTGGCGTTGGCCGTCATGTCGCCACCGCCCTCACGGGCCGCCACCTCGATTTGGCGGATCAGCTTGGCGAACACCTTGGCCCGTGCCGCGTCCTTGGCGCCCTTCTGGTGCTTGGTGGTCGCCCACTTGGAGTGTCCCGACATGCCCTAACGCCTTTCCTCTTTGGTCATCTCCACGAACAGCCGTTGCAGCCTACGGTCCGCAGTGAGCTCCGGATGGAACGCCGCCACCAGGACCGGCCCCTGGCGGCACACCACCGGCCGCCCGGGATCTCCCCCCGGACCCGGCAGCGTAGCCAGGACCTCGACCCCCGAACCGGCGGACTCCACCACCGGGGCCCGGATGAAGACGGCCGGCACCGGCTCGCCGCCCAGGCCCGCCACCACGACCTCGCCCTCGAACGAGGCGATCTGGCGCCCGTAGCCATTGCGGCGGATCGTGAGGTCGATCACTCCGAAACTGACCTGGTCGGACCGTCCGTCGAGGACCGTGGTGGCCAACAGGATCATCCCGGCGCACGTACCGAACACGGGCAACCCGTTGGCCAGGGCCGCATCCAGTGGACCGGTGAGCCCCGAGGACCCGAGGAGGAGCGAGAGCGTCGTCGACTCGCCGCCCGGCACCACCAGACCGGACAGTCCCTCGAGGTCGTCCGGTCGACGCACCTCGCGCACCGGCTCGCCGAGCTGCGCGAAGGCGGCGGCGTGCTCGCGCACGTCACCCTGGAGGGCGAGCACTCCGATGGTCATCGGTACGCCGTCACCGGAACGGCGCGCCGGTGGGCGCGGTCGGGCCGCGGCTACCAGCCACGATCGGCCAGGTGCACGCCCAGTGTGCCGATCTCCTGACCGGGCATGGCGTCGCCGAGCCCAGTGGACACCTTGGCGACCAGGTCGGCGTCGGTGAAGTGGGCGGTGGCCTCGACCACGGCGCGGGCCATCTGCGAGGGGTTGGAGCTCTTGAAGATCCCGGAGCCGACGAACACCGCCTCGGCGCCGAGCTGCATCACGAGCGATGCGTCGGCCGGGGTGGCGATGCCACCGGCACAGAACAGCGGTACGGGCAGGCGCCCGGTGGTGGCGATCTCCTGGACGAGGCCGATCGGGGCGGCCAGTTCCTTGGCCCATCCGTACAGTTCGGCCGAGTCGGCCTCGGTCACTTTGCGGATATCCCCGAGGATGGAGCGCAGGTGGCGGACGGCCTCAACGATGTTCCCGGTACCGGCCTCCCCCTTCGAGCGGATCATGGCCGCCCCTTCGGAGATGCGCCGCAGCGCCTCACCGAGGTTGGTGGCGCCGCACACGAACGGCACCTCATAGGCCCACTTGTCGATGTGGTGCGCCTCGTCGGCCGGGGTGAGCACCTCGCTCTCGTCGATGAAGTCGACCCCGAGGGCGGCGAGGACCTGCGCCTCGGCGAAGTGGCCGATCCGGGCCTTGGCCATGACCGGGACGGTCACGGCCGCCTTGATCCCCTCGATCATGGCCGGGTCGCTCATCCGGGCCACCCCGCCGTCGCGCCGGATGTCGGCGGGCACCCGCTCGAGGGCCATGACGGCCACGGCGCCGGCGTTCTCGGCCACCTTGGCCTGCTCGGCGTCGACCACATCCATGATCACGCCGCCGCGGAGCATCTCGGCGAGTCCGCGCTTCACGGTGAAGGTGCCGGTCGGGCGGTCGGAGCGGGGGGAGTCGGTCATGTCGTCATTCTACCTGCGGCCACCGGGAAGCCTTGCGGCGACGGGTCCCGTGGGGCCGCGACGACACCACCACGTGCACAGTGACCGCCCCGAAGGGCGGTCACTGTGCACGGCATTCGTGGCATCGGCGGGGGGAACTGCCCCGCCCGTGTGCCTAGGCCCGGAGGGTTGCCTCGACCTCGAGGTCGATGTCCACCTTCTTGCCGACGACCATACCACCGGCCTCCAGGGCGGCATTGAACGACACGCCGAAGTCGTCACGGATGATCGACGTGGTGGCACTGAAGCCGACCCGGTGCATCCCGTACGGATCCTGCACGACACCCTCGAGGGAGGCATCCAACGTCACCTGCTTGGTGACGCCGCGGATCGTCAGGTCCCCGTCGACCTGCCACTCGGTGGCGGTCACCGGACGGATCGCCGTGCTGGTGAAGGTCCAGGTCGGGTGGTTCTCGACGTCGAAGAAGTCATTGGTCCGCAGATGGTTGTCGCGGTTCTCGTCCTTGGTCTCGACGCTGGCGGCCTGGAGGGTCACCTGGATCTTGGAGTCGACGGGGTTCTCGGCCAGGTCGAGGGTCCCGGAGAACTCGGTGAACTCGCCGCGCACCTTGGAAACGGCCATGTGCCGTACGGCGAAGCCCAGGCGGGTATGGCTCACATCGATGTCATAGGTGCCGACTGCCGGGTAGTCGACGCCGTTCACGGTCCTGCTGGTCACTGTGGTCTCTGCCATGACTGCTCCTTGGATAGCGGGGTTCGGTCGCCCGTGCCCTGGAGGCCCGGACTGATTGTGTATACAACTATACCACAACTATTTGCACTCGCAAGTATTCCCCACGATCTATACAATGGACCCATGAGCACGCCCGTGACCTCGCAGTCCAGCGACGAGCGCCTGACCACGATGGGGCTCCTCTTCGAGTCGGCGGCCGGGCTCCGGCGGCTGTTCCATCGCCAGATGGAGATGTCCGGTGCGACGGCCAACCAGTCCTTCGACATCCTCATCCGGCTGGCCCGCAGCGACGGCGGCCAGCTGCGGATGAGTGAGCTGGCCACTCAGGCCTCGTTGACCCCGAGCGGGCTGACCCGGGCCGTCGATCGGCTCCAGCAGCAGGGCCTCGTCACCCGACGCATCTGCCCCGACGACCGGCGTGGATCGTTCGCCGAGCTGACCCCGGCCGGGCAGGCACTCATGGACCGGGCGATCCCGGACCACCTGTCACACATCGACGAGGTGCTGGGCGGCGTCTTCACTCCGGAGGAGGAGGCCCAGCTCGCCTCCTACCTGCGGCGCCTGCGCGACTACGCCCAGGAGCAGAACCGGGTGGCCGGCGTGCCCTGTGACGAGGTGGTGGACCTCTGCCCCACCGAGGCCTGCCCCACCGACAGCTGATCCCGGTGCCGGGCCCGGGTGGTGGGCACCGGGTCGGTCACCCGAGTGCCAGTGCCGCGGCCCGCACCCGGGTGTCGTCGAGGTTGCCCTCGGACGATCCGTCCCGTGGTACCCCGGCCATCGGGTCGACCCACAGCCACCGGGTGAGTGCCGCCACCCGACCGGGTGCCGGGGGCCATCCCGTGCCCGTCGGGGGCGCGGTCACCATCGCTTCCAGTGCCGAGCCGATTCCCGTCGGGTAGCGCACAATGAGGGCGGCCCGCTGGTCGGCCGAGAACTCGCGACCCCGTCCCACCAACTGGTGGACGGTGGCGATGCCGACCGGCGTGCCCCGCACGATCGCCCACGGGACGGCGACGACCACCGCCACCGCCGACAGCACCGTGTCGTTGCGCTTGATGTGTACCAGCTCATGGGCCAGCACGCCCTCGAGCTCGACCAGGTCGAGGTACTCCTCGAGTCCGCTCGTCACCACCAGGGTGGCCGACTTCTGGTCCCGACCGAGGGCGAGTGCGTTCGGCACATCGCTCGCCACGATCCGGATGGCCGGACGGTCGAGACCCATGGTGGCGCACAGTCCGTCGACGAGGTTGTGCAGTCTCGGATGGTCGTCCTCCGTGCTCGCCAAGGCGCCGAGCGACTCCAGCACCGTTCCCGGTGCACTGCGCCAGATCCAGGCC
>Ga0209483_1000725_pt1 | contig 26920 bp, 23 predicted proteins | sample NGEPerA_FD_184508 | JGI IMG/M metagenome (GOLD analysis project Ga0209483, IMG submission 184508) | Arctic peat soil microbial communities from the Barrow Environmental Observatory site, Barrow, Alaska, USA - NGEE PermafrostL2-A... | ecosystem: Environmental > Terrestrial > Soil > Wetlands >... | reverse complement strand
GTTGCAACGCCGACTCATGGCGTTGCAACTGCGCTCGTGGCAATTTGATCGCGACGACGGGCTGTTGGACGCGGCTCGGCTGACCCGTCTGGTCACCCACCCGCTTGAGCCACTGGCCTATAAGCAGGAGAGAGAAGCAGCCTTTCCCGATACGGTGATAGCGCTCCTTGTCGATAACTCCGGCTCGATGCGCGGCTCGCCGATTGCCACCGCTGCCATTTGCGTCGAGCTGCTCGGCCGCGTGCTCGAGCGCTGCGGCGTCAAATCGGAAATACTGGGCTTCACCACCGGCGACTGGCGCGGCGGTCGCGCGCGCGCACACTGGGTGGCTGGCGGTCGCCCGGCTCAGCCGGGACGCATCACGGAGCTGCGTCACATCGTCTACAAGGATGCGGATGAACCGTGGCGGCGCGCCCGTGAGCGGCTGGGATTGATGCTCGAGCCCGACCTGCTGAAGGAAAACGTTGATGGTGAGGCGTTGTTGTGGGCACATGAGCGTCTGCTGCGGCGCTCGGAGCGGCGACGCATGCTGCTGGTGATTTCCGATGGCGCACCGCTCGATGAAGCGACCGTCGAAGCGAACGACGCGCTGTATCTGGAACGACATCTGCAGAGCGTCATCGAGTGGATTGAAACCCGCTCCACGGTGGAGCTCGCGGCTGTCGGGATCGGCCACGATGTCGCGCGGTACTATAGACGCGCCGTGACTCTGCCCAGCGCCGACGATTTAGGTGAGGCGCTGGTGGTGCAGTTGCTCGATCTGTTCGATGTCAGGAGTATGCAGTGATTCGCCATGTTGTTATCTGGCGGCTGAAGCAGGAAGCCAAGCGCGACGGTCAAATCGATGGCATTAATTCGATCCAGCGCAACCTCGAGGCGCTACGCGCGCATGTGCCGGGTCTGCTGCGGTTGGAGCTGGGAATCAACGAGGTGGTCCAACCAGACGCTGCCGACCTGCTGCTATATGCAGAATTCGCAAGTTGGGAGGCGTTGCGCGGTTATGAGATCCATCCGCTGCATGAGGAGCTGCGTGCACTGATCGGCCCGATGCGCAGTGAGCGCCGAGTAGTCAACGACGAAATCGAGACATAATTCGCCCGGCGATGACTAATGACAAGCCCGCCTTATGCGCCGCCGGCGCACCAGAACGGCGACGCTTCAGGCCCGTGCCCGCGGCAAAGCACGGCTTCTACTCTCTCAGCGAATTAGGGCAGTCAGACTCGGGATCTTGCTCAGTGCCTTATCCCACTCCGGCTTGCCGGAGAAGCGCTTGCGGATGAATTCGACGAACAGCTTGACTTTGACGGTGCGACGATGTGTTACGGGATAGATAGCCAGCAGCTCGAGTGCCGGTAGCTCGTAGTCAGTCAGCAGCGGTTGCAGGGCGCCGCTCACCAAATCCTCGCTGCACACCAGGGTCGGCAGACAGGTGATCCCGCCATCGCTGAGGGCGAAATCGCGCAGCAGGTGTACGGAATTGCTGCGCACTCTGGCCGGCAGCTCAATCGTCACTTCCTCGTCCCCGCGTTGAAACGTCCAGCGGTTGCGGGTCGGATAAGCCGAGTACACGCCTATGGCATGCTTGAGCAGGTCGGTCGGGCGCGTGGGTGTGCCAAAGCGCTTGAGGTAGCGTGGTGACGCACAGAATACGCGATTGACGTGGAGCAGCCGCCGCTCGATCAGCACTTCCGCACCGGGCCGGAAGATCTGCAAAGAAACGTCGTAGCCCTCGTCAATAGGATTGACCGTACGGTCGCTGACCGTGATATCCAGATTGATGTGCGGATAGCTTAGGCTGAAGTCCTTGAGCGCGCGTCCCAGATGGCCGACCGCAAAACCTGGCAGGACCTGCACCCGCAGCAGCCCCAGTGGAGTGCCCTCCACCAAGCGCATGCGGTCGGTGAGCGAATCGGCTCGTGCTAGCAGGTCGGCGCATTCCTCGAAGAACAGCGCGCCGACTTCGGACAGGGCCACTTTGCGGGTCGAGCGATGGAACAGCGTGGCTTGCACGAAGCTCTCCAGCTGCTTGATGCGGCTGGTGATAACCGATGGCGTAACGCCTATCTGCCGGGCGGCGGCCGCGAAACTCTGGCTTTCCGCCACCCGCACAAAGGCCTGAATAGAAAGGAATCTATCCAAGCGCCAATCTCAGTATTCGTATTCCGCGAATAATAACGCAATTGCCTCAACGTTAGAATGTAGTCCGTTTCCTTTTGGCGGACAACCATTAATGAGCAGTACCATCAGTAGCATAGAGCGCGCGCAGCAAACAGCGGGCCTGAAATCGCCGATTCGGCACCAATTGTTCATTGGCGGCAAATTTGTCGATGCCGCGAGTGGCGAGACCCTGACGAGCTTCAATCCGCATGACAATTCTTCGATCGCGGATGTCGCGATGGCAGGAAAAGCCGATGTCGATCGGGCGGTGGCCGCGGCGCAGGCGGCCTATCCGACCTGGAGCCGCATGGGGGCAGGCGAGCGTGGTCGTATCCTGCTCAACCTCGCCGATCGAATTGAGGCCAATCTCGAGGAACTCGCGCGGCTCGAGTCGCTGGATACCGGCCACCCGTTGCGCGACTCGCGCGCGCTCGATGTGCCGCGTACCGCGCTGTGTTTCCGCTATTTCGGCGGCATGGCCGACAAGTTCGAAGGTTCAGTGGTACCGGTTGAACCGGGCCTGCTCAACTATTGCACGCGCGAGCCGTTGGGTGTGGTCGGCCAAGTTGTGCCTTGGAATTTTCCGCTGATGTTCACCAGCTGGAAGATGGCCCCGGCGTTGGCCGCTGGCAACTGTCTGGTCATGAAGCCGGCGGAGATCACGCCGCTGAGCTCGCTGAAGATGGCCGAGCTCATGGCCGAATCCGGCATGCCGCCCGGCGTAGTCAACATTCTGCCAGGTCTGGGCTCGGTTGCCGGCCAATACATCGCCGAGCATCCGCAGATTGCGAAGATCTCATTTACCGGTTCGACGGCTACTGGCCGGCGCATTGTGCAGGCGTCGGCTGGCAATCTGAAGAAGGTGCAGCTCGAGCTTGGCGGCAAGGGTGCCAACATTGTTTTCGAAGATGCCAACCTGACCGCGGCCGTCAACGGCTCGGCATGGGCGATCTTTCATAATCAGGGACAGGCCTGCATTGCCGGTTCGCGTCTGATGCTGCACGAGCGCATCGCCGAGGAGTTTCTGTCGGGTTTCATGGCACTGGCGAAGTCGATCCGCCTGGGCAATCCGCTCGAGCCGGAGACAGAGATGGGACCGCTGACCAGTACGCAGCACCGCGATCGCGTGCTGTCCTACGTGTCCATAGCGCGCGAACAAGGCGGCGAAGTGCTGCTCGGCGGAAAGCCGCCCGCGGATTTGGCTCTTGCCAAGGGTTGCTACGTGGAGCCGACGGTGGTACGGGTCAAGTCCTATCTCGATCGCGTGGCGCAGGAAGAGGTGTTTGGCCCCTTCGTGACCGTATTGACCTTCTCCGACGACGAGCAGGCGCTCAAGATCGCCAACGGTACAGACTATGGTCTGGGGGCCGGACTGTGGACCCGCGATTTGTCGCGCGCGCACCGGTTCGCGCGCGATATAAAGAGCGGCATGGTCTGGGTGAACTGCTACAAGCGCGTGCATCCGGGCTCGCCATTCGGCGGCGTCGGGCTGTCCGGGTACGGCCGCGACATGGGCTTTGATGCAATGCGTGAGTACACCCAGGCCAAATCAGTGTGGATCAATGTCGATGCTCGCATACCGCCTTGGTATCCGCGCTGAAGCGCGGGACCGATGACGCCCACGATGAAGGAGTTTGTCTACGTCGCCCAGCCAATGCGGGTGCTGTTCGGTGCCGGCGCGCTCAATAAGTTGGCAAGTGAAATTGAATTGCTCGGAGCGCGCAAGGCGCTGGTACTGTCCACACCTGAGCAGGCAGCAGATGCCGAACGCGTCGCAGCGCAGCTCGGCGCGCGCGCAGCGGGGGTCTACGCTAAGGCTGTTATGCACGTGCCGATCGAGACGGCGCGCGAAGCCCGGGCACTGGCGCAGCGCCTGGGGGCAGATTGCGCAGTGGCCATCGGCGGCGGGTCCACGACTGGCCTCGGCAAGGCGATTGCGCTCGATTCCGGCTTGCCGATCCTCGCCATTCCGACCACCTACGCAGGCTCGGAGATGACGCCGATCTACGGCTTGACCCAAGGCGGCGAGAAGCGCACCGGCAGGGATGTGCGCGTGTTACCTCGCACCGTAATCTATGACCCCGAGCTCACCCTTTCACTGCCGGTTGGCCTGTCTATCACGAGCGGTATGAACGCTATCGCGCATGCCGCTGAAGGACTGTACGCCAAGGACGGCAATCCCATCATGGATGTGATGGCAGAGGAAGGTATCCGCGCCATGGCTGCGGCGCTGCCCAGGCTCAAGGCCGATCCGGGAGATCTCGACGCGCGCGCCAACGCCCTGTATGGGGCGTGGTTATGTGGTGTTGTGCTGGGAAGCGTCGGCATGGCGCTACACCACAAGCTCTGTCACACACTCGGTGGCAGCTTCAATCTGCCACACGCCGAGGTTCACACGGTGGTGCTGCCCCATGCGATCGCCTATAACGCGCCGGCCATCCCAGCAGCGTTAGCGCGTCTGTCGCGCGCACTGGGAGCCGATCGGCCGGCCGCGGCGCTGTACGACTTGGCGCGCAGCAATGGCGCACCTTACGAACTGCGCACTCTTGGGATGGCCGAGCGCGATTTGGACCGGGCGGCTGAGCTGGCGGTGGCCAATCCATATTGGAACCCGCGTGCCATTGAGCGCAATGCAATCCGTGCTTTGCTGCAAGATGCCTGGGAAGGCAAGCGCCCGAGCTGAAGAGCAGCGGCACGCGCATTTACGGCGACATCATGTGGAACCAGGACGAAAATACCATCACCGCTGAAGTGCTCAGCCGGTTGCAGAACACCGCCAATCCGCGCCTCAAGCAGATCATGACCAGCTTGATTCGTCACCTGCACGAGTTTGCGCGCGAGGTAGAGCTGACCGAAGCGGAATGGCTCCAAGGTATTAAGTTTCTTACCGATGCCGGTCACATTACCGACGACAGGCGCCAGGAGTTCGTGCTGCTGTCAGATACCCTTGGACTGTCAATGCTGCTGATAGCGCAGAACAATCGCAAGCCCCAACGCTGTACCGAGGCCACGGTGTTCGGACCCTTCCATGTCGAGGGCGCGCCCGAGTACGCACTGGGCGAGGACATCGCCAACGGTGCGAAGGGTGAACCGTGCTATGTCAACGCAAGGGTAATGGGTCTTGAGGGCGAGCCGGTCGCCGGCGCACGCGTTGATGTGTGGCAGGCGGACGAGGCCGGCTTCTACGATTCACAATACGCTGACAACGAGCAGATGCGCGCTCGGGGCACGCTGCATACCGACCAGAACGGCCGCCTGCAATTCAGGACCATCCTGCCTGTGGCCTACCCCGTTCCAAGCGACGGGCCCGTGGGCCGCATGCTCTCCGCGACGGGGCGGCATCCGTGGCGGCCGGCACACATCCACTTCATGATCGAGGCGCCCGACTATGAAAAACTCGTGACGCACGTGTTTCGCGACGCCGACCAGTATCTGCGCTCCGATACGGTGTTTGGCGTACGCTCGTCGCTGATAGCGCACTACCAGCAGCACCCGGCGGGTGGGACGACGCCGGCGGGCGAACGCAGCGACGAACGCTTCTACACGCTCGATTTCGATTTCGTGCTCAATCCGTCGTCGAAGGTGCCGTAGCGCTCGACGCGCAGCAGGCGCCGCACAATAACCAGTAGGTGGGGAACATGAAAGATCAGAGCTGGGACAGCTCATACGAATGGAAGGCGGTGACGCTGCTGACGCTCGGCTTCGGGCTAGTCGGGCTGGATCGATGGATCATCGCGCCGCTGCTGCCGACGATGTCGCGCGATCTGCATCTGAATTATCAGGACGCCGGCAACATCATTGCGGTTCTGGGCCTTGCTTGGGGGGTGTTTGCCATCATCGGTGGCGGATTGTCGGACCGCATCGGCCGCAAGAAAGTACTGATTCCAGCCATGGTTGCGTTCTCGCTGCTGTCGGGGTTCAGCGGGATGGCCAACGGCCTCGTCAGCCTCTTGCTGATCCGCGCAGTCATGGGAGTCAGCGAGGGGACCTTCTGTCCGACGAGCTTTGCCACCACCAATGATGCCTCCAAGCCCGCGCGCCGCGGACTGAACATGGGGATCCAGCAGAGCACCTTTCCGCTATTCGGTCTGGCCTTCGGTCCGATCGTCGCGACCCAATTGCTGCGCTTCATTACCTGGCGCTGGGTATTCGTGCTGGTTGCAGTCCCGGGGTTGATTCTGGCTGTGCTGCTGGCGATCACCATTCGCGAGCCGCCGAGCCTGGGGACGACCGATCACGTACAGCGTGCACCGATGAGCGAGATGCTCAGGCACCGCAATGTGCCGCTGGCCATGCTGGCGCTGTTCTGCGCCATGGCCGGGATCTTCACGCTCAGTGCGCTGGTGCCCAGCTACCTGGCGGATTACCTCAAACTCGGCAACACCGAGCAGGGTCTGGTGACATCGGCGATCGGCTTTGGCGGATTTCTCGGGCAACTGGTGTTGCCGGGCGTATCGGACGTAATGGGACGCAAGAATGTAACCGTGCTCAGTTTTATTCTCGGCGCGGTGTTCGTCTACGCATTCGCGCAAAGTGTCACCCTCGGTGCTTTGTTTGCCACGCTGCTCGTCGGCTGCTTCTTCTGCTTCGGCCTGCTAGGGTTGATCACCGGGCCGATCGCGGCTGAAGCCGCGCCACTCGGTCTGATCTCCTCAACCACCGGTATCATTGTTGGTTCAGGCGAGATCTTCGGCGGCGGTGTGGCACCGATCATTGCCGGTCGCGTGGCGCAGAGCTTCGGCATTCAGCACACACTTACCATGGCCCTGGTCGCGCTGATCATCGGCGTACTGGTGACAGCATTTCTGCGCGAGACCGCTCCGCGTCGGCTCGCGGCCCTGGGCGCCCCGGTCCCGTCGCCGAGCCGGTCCGAAGGCTAGGCGCGGCATGAAGCGACCATACACAGAGCCGTCGCTATATGCAGCGCCGAGCCGCAGTAGAATACCAATACGATGATTGACCAATTACTACGTGCTATACAGCACAGTGCATTCGCGAACTGGGTGCAGCAAAGCGCTTATCCGTATGTGCTCACGCTGCACTCGGTCGGTCTCGCACTGTTGGTAGGGCTACTGGTGGTGATCGACCTGAGGGTGCTCGGGTTCGGGCGCGGCCTGCCGCTCCCGGCGCTGCGCAAACTCATGACTGTGATCTGGATCGGATTTTGGACAAACTTCGCGTCGGGGATCATGCTCTTTTCGATCGATGCCAAGAAGGATTTTTACAGCCCATTGTTTCGCATCAAGATGTCGTCAATCGCTGTCGGCTTGATTCTGGGTGCTCTCATTAATCGCCGCGTGCTGGGGCGCGACAGCGAGTACGCCGCCGTGGATGCACGCGCGCCCCAGAGTGCCAAGGTGCTGGCGCTGTGTTCGCTGCTGTGCTGGATCAGCGCGATCGTCGCCGGCAGGTTGCTGGCCTACTTCACTTTCGGCGACGTCGGTGTCGACGACTGACACAAAATGATGGATACGCAAATCATGGACATCGCAGCAGCCCATCCGACGCTCGAATGGATCAAGCACACCTGGATCGGCGAGTTCGTGCGCAGCAGTACGTGGGCGTTTCCGACGCTGCAGTCGCTGCACTTCATCGGCATGACGCTAGTGATTGGAGTGGTGGGCGTCATCGATCTACGCGTGCTCGGAGTTGCGCGAGGGCTACCTCTTCGTCCGCTGCACCGTTTTCTGCCGCTGGCTTTCTTCGGCTTCGGTTTGAATCTGCTAACGGGCATCTTTTTCTTCTGCCATGACCCTTATGTCTACGCCTTCAATGCGAGTTTCCGGCTGAAGATGCTGCTAATTCTGTTGGCTGGCCTGAATGCCCTGTGGTTCCGTCTTGGCGTATTCCTGAATGTGGACAAGTGGGGCCCGGACATCGAAGCTTCGCGGCTGGCCAAGATCATCTCGGCGCTGTCGCTGTTGCTGTGGGCCGGTGTGATCACCGCGGGACGCTTCATTGCCTTCACCAATTCGCATCAATGAAGGAGCACACCGATGTATCGCTGGCTGCTGATCGCGCACGGCCTCTGGCGCTGGGCGGTGATCTTGGCCGGCGTGGCGGCAGTATGCAGCGCGCTGTGGGGCTGGCGGCGTGGTCAGCCCTGGCACGGCCCGGCCACACTCTGCGGCCGACTGTTTGGCGTTGCGGTGGACATTCAGGTTCTGATGGGCGCTGCCTTATACCTGGTGTTCAGTCCCATGACGACGGTGGCGTTGAGCGTCAATGGCGCGGCGCCATCCGGCACGGATATGGCGTTCTTTGGCGCCACTCACGCGCTGATCATGATCGCGGTGCTGTTCGCCGTGCATCTGTCGGCCGTATTCGTACGCCGTGGCCGCAACGATGCGGCCCGGCTGCGTCGCAGCGTCTTGTGCTATGGCCTGACGCTGCTGTTGCTGCTCGCCGGGGTGCCGTGGTGGCGGCCGTGGCTGCGCCTGTAGGAGTGACGCTGTGGTTCGCAACGGCCGGATCGGTCGATCGGTAATGTAGGAGCGGAGTAACGAGCATGAGCGCTGCAGGAAGTCGAACGGTGTTTGGGTCGTTGGAGGATTACCTCAAGGGCGATCTTGAGATCATTAATGACAATCCCAAGTACTATGCGTTTTCGAACGTATTCGAAGTGGCGGATAAATCTGCCCCCTACGAAAAGGTGGTCGTCGCACTCAATCTGGGGTACGTCCTGGAAACGTTGCGCGCCGAGGGCCAATCCCCCTGGTTTGCCGCATCGCATGATGAGTTCGCGATCGTGTTGGACGGCAACGTGCGTGTGGATTTGGTGAAGCTCGCCGATCCCGACAAGTTGGTCGCACATGATAAACAAGGTGCCGTTAAGGTCCCAGGCGAGCCTGTCGGGAAGAAAATGGGACACATCAAAGCCTCTCGTGGCCATCAGGTTTTGTTGCCCAAGGGCGCAGCGTACCGCTTTGACGCTAAGAAGCCAGGGGTGATTCTGATGCAGACGATTCTTGGGGAGCTGTCGGTGCAGAAATGGTCAGAGATATGCTACAAGTGAACAACTGGAGGTGGTTATGAGCACTCAATCGATCCCGTCGCCTGACGTGCAAGCCTCGGCGGCGAGCAACCGTACTGGCTACCGCAGCTTCACGCTCGGCAGCTTCCAATTCAGCCGAGATGAATATTTTGTGCATGTCCACTGGCCCGCCAAGGACCAGACGATGTCGCACACCATCTCGGCTGACGCTTTTCTGCGCGCAATGATGCGTGATGTCGCCTGGGGCTTCTTCTATGGCTGGGTGAATTTCGATGCCGTCATTGGTACGCGCAATCTCTACGGCAAGGTAGAGATGTATGCCGGCCGCTACCACCCCGCCTATAAGAACAAGGAGCTGGATCACACCGAGACGTTCGACAGCCCGCTGATCATGGCGACGTTCAAGGCGATTCTCGATGATTGGACCAATGAAGGATTCGATCCGTTTGCCGCTCCCGATGAAACCGGCAAAGGCTGGCTGGGCGTCAAGAACGGTAACAACCGCGCGGCGATTGAGCGCGAGCGCCAGGCCTGCAAGCGCATGCCCGGTTTGCCTGGCGACACGCCGCTGCGAAGCGATAGCAACGGCTACCCGGTCAATCGTGCCTTCGCGGACGTGCCGCAGGACGAACCGGAAGTCCATGCCGAGGAAGGCTTCGAAGACGAAGTACAAGGCTTCAGTCTATTTAAGTACCTTTCGCGCTCGGATGTGACCTGGAACCCGTCAGTGTCCTCGGTGTGCGGACGCAGCCTGTGCTGCCCGACGACTGAGGAATACATTCTTCCCGTCAAGCACGGCAATGACCGTGTCGAGTGGTTTATTCAGCTCAGCGATGAACTCGAGTGGGAAATCGAGGATAAGAATACCGGTGCACCGCGTGCCAAGGTCCGTATGAAGGCGGGCGATGTGGCGGCGATGCCAGCAGACATTCGCCATCAGGGCTATTCGCGCAAGCGCTCAATGCTGCTGGTGTGGGAAAACGCCACCCCCGGTCTGCCGGAGATGTACGAAAGCGGCAAGCTCAAGCCCTATCCAATCGAGTTCTGAGCGCGCGGCACACGCCGGTCGATGGATTCAGCCGCAGCGCACGTGCCTGGCGACGGGGTGCGGCTGATATATCCGCGGCTTTGTCGTTGCCGCCAGGCTCGCAGTCTCTATGAATCAAGCCAATCCCGTGTTCGTTTGCGACGCCCTGCGTAGCCCATTCGGCCGCTACGGAGGTGTGTTGGCCTCGGTGCGGCCGGACGATCTGGCGGCGCACGCGATTCGGGCCCTGGTCAGCCGCGCGCCGCAGCTTGACCCGGCCGCGGTGGAAGAGGTATTTCTCGGTTGCGCCAACCAGGCGGGTGAGGACAATCGCAATATAGCGCGCATGGCGAGCCTGCTCGCAGGTATGCCTGAGTGTGTGCCGGGGGCGACCATCAACCGTCTGTGTGGCTCCGGGCTCGACGCTGTCGCGCTCGCTGCGCGCACCATCGCCAGTGGCGATGCCGAAGTCGTGATCGCCGGCGGAGTGGAGAGCATGACACGCGCACCGTTTGTCATGGGCAAGGCTGATTCGGCCTTCTCACGCAACGCCAGGATCGAGGACACGACCATCGGTTGGCGCTTCATCAATCCGCTCATGCGCGAGCGCTTCGGCGTCGATTCAATGCCCGAAACCGCCGAGAACGTCGCCGAACAGTTTAAGATCACACGTGCCGATCAGGACGCGTTTGCGCTGCGCAGTCAGCAGCGCTGTGCCGAGGCGCAACGCGCCGGCTTTTTTGCGCGCGAGCTCGTCGCCATTGGGGTCGCGCGCGGCCGCGGCGCGACGCTGCAGGTTGAAGTGGATGAGGCGCCGCGAGCCGACAGCACGCTCGAAGGTCTCGGAAATCTGAAGCCGATCGTCAGGAGTGGCGGGACGGTGACCGCGGGCAATGCCTCGCCGGTCAACGACGGCTCGTGTGCGCTGCTGCTGGCAACGCAGGCCGCCGCGCATCGCTTTGGTCTCACGCCGCGCGCGCGTATCATCGCCACGACCACGGCCGGAGTCGCGCCCCGCATCATGGGGATCGGTCCTGCGCCTGCGATCCGCAAGTTGCTGGAGAAGTCAGCCATCGCACTGCCGCAGATCGACGCCATCGAACTCAACGAGGCATTTGCGGCACAGGTATTGGCGGTGATGCGCGAGCTCGGGCTCGCTGACGATGATGATCGCGTCAACCCCAATGGGGGCGCAATTGCGATCGGCCATCCGCTCGGGGCGAGCGGCGCACGCTTGGTAACGACGCTGATCAACCAGCTCGAGCGCGGCCACGGTCGCCACGGCATTGCCAGCATGTGCATCGGCGTCGGCCAAGGCATCGCCATGTTGATCGAGCGCGTATGAGTGTGCGTGCACGCATACTGCCGCTGAGCTCGGCGATCGAGGAGTGTGTACGCGACGGCGACAGCGTGGCCATGGAAGGCTTCACTCACCTGATACCGTTTGCCGCCGCGCATGAAGTCATCCGCCAGCAGCGCCGGCATCTGACGCTGTATCGGATGACGCCCGATTTGATCTATGACCAACTCATCGGCATGGGGGCGGTTGATCGGTTGGTGTTCTCTTGGGGCGGGAATCCCGGTGTCGGCAGCCTGCATCGCCTACGCGACGCAGTCGAACACGGCTGGCCGCAACCGCTGGAACTCGTTGAGCATTCGCATGCGGCGATGGCCAATGCCTACGATGCCGGGGCCGCCAATCTTCCGTTCGCCATATTGCGCGGCTACATCGGCGTCGACCTGCCGCGTGTCAATCCGCAGATCCGCACCGTGACTTGTCCTTTTACGGGAGAGCAGCTCGCGGCAGTACCGGCGATCCGACCCGACGTTGGCATCATCCACGCGCAAAAGGCTGACGCCCAAGGCAATGTGTTACTCGAGGGCATCGTCGGCGTACAAAAGCAGGTGGTGCTGGCGTCTGGCCGTGCATTGGTTACGGTCGAGGAGCTGGTCGAGGATTTCGGTCCGCGCTCCAGCAACGCAGTGATCCTGCCAAGCTGGACAGTGACCGCTATAGCAGTGGTTCCCAGAGGTGCGCATCCCTCCTATGCGCACGGCTTCTATCCTCGCGACAACGGTTTCTACATTGCCTGGGACAAGATCGCGCGCGAGCGCGACAGCTTCCGCGACTGGATGCGCATCCATGTGCTACAGCAACCGACATCCACGCAGGCGAGCGCATGAACGACTACTCCGGCGGCGAGGTGATGACGGTAGTCGCGGCGCGCGCCCTCAAGAACGATGATGTTTGCTTCGTTGGCATCGGCGCGCCATCGGCGGCTTGCAATTTGGCGCGATTGATGCACGCACCCGATATCACCCTGATTTACGAGTCTGGCACGATAGGGACTCGGCCAGACGTACTGCCGCTGTCGATTGGAGACGGCGAGCTATGCGACACGGCGTTGACCACGGTGTCGGTACCCGAGACGTTCCGTTACTGGCTTCAGGGAGGCCGCATCAGCGTCGGCTTTCTCGGCGGTGCCCAGATCGATCGCTTTGCTAATCTCAACACTACTGTGGTCGGCGACTACGCGCACCCGAAGGTGCGTCTGCCTGGGGGCGGCGGGGCGCCGGAAATCGCGACGCAGTGTGGCGAGGTGTTCATCACAATGGTACAGAGCAGTCGCTCCTTCGTCGGCAAGCTCGACTTTATCACCTCGTTCGGCCATGGCAGCGGCGGCGATCATCGCCTGCGCCTGGGCCTTACCACTAAGGGGCCGACGCGACTGATTACCGACCTGTGCGTGATGGAACCAGATCCAACGACGCGCGAAATGTACGTCACCGCAATTCATCCCGGCGTGACGCGCGAACAGCTGCAGGCCAATACCGGCTGGCCACTGCGCTATAGCGATGCAATTACGCAGACGCCGCCGCCGAACGCATCTGAGCTCGCCACGTTGCGTGAGCTGCAGGAGCGCACGCGCCGGGCGCACGCCCAACAGTGATCGCCACTGAAGGGACTCCCCCTCCCTGAAGCGCTTAATCCGCGTATATGACATCGCGCCAGCCGCAGGCCGGCGGGCGGCATTACGAGGATGAATGGGGAAGAAATAAGAAAAAAATCAAGGAAGTGATGACTCACCGGTATGAGCCTACACCCAGATCGCGCCTGACACCGGTATTTGCGAAACGCGAATACTGAGATTGCATAGCAAAGGCGATGGCGGCGAGTCTTCGGGCTAATTTCGTGCTTAAATCGTGAGCGCTGGAGGTTATCACCAACTGACATGACGTACAGAGAAAATAGTTGCGCGGGGTGATCTTTCAATTGGGGGCATTGTAAAAGCTGACTGTGCCCATATGTAAGAGTGAGATCACGTCAGTTTGACGGAGGGGACATGAGCAGGCTAACAGCGGTATGGATGAGTGTGATACTAGCGGGAGCCAGCGCTCCGGCGCTGGCCCATCATTCCTTCCCCGCCACGTATATTGTAGATCAAACAGTGACGATCAAAGGAACGGTCGTGCAATTTTTATTCCGCAATCCGCACTCGTTCGTGCATGTCGAGGCACCAGACAAAGATGGCAAGATGATTACGTGGGCAGTGGAATGGGGCGCCGGCGGTGCACTCGGTTCGGACAATGTCACGAGCGAAACAATCAAGCCGGGCGACAAGGTGATCATTACGGGTAATCCGGCTCGCGACTTATCTTCCCACCGTCTCCGTATGCACTCGATCCTGCGGCCCTCGGACGGGTTTAAGTGGGAAGGTACATTTGGGTGATTCGAAACAGTTGGAGAGCCATACATCTTCTGCCTCTGTCCTGAAGCGCAGCTGAGCGTCGACGCCGCTCGCGAACGGCTGCTCAGTGGCACGGATTCCATTTCCCGTGAACTCAGGGAGGTAGTAATGACGGCGGAGCACAACGCAGAGATTTCGCATGATAAGGAACCTTTATGGCCGAGGCGACGCTGTGAGCGACGGCGGCTTGCAACCGCAGGGATTAGCGCCGTTTTCAGCCGGGCAGGTGCAAGTTCACGACCGATGAGTTTTCCGTGCACGTGCGCAGCCGGCAAAGGGCCGTACGGCCACGCTGTCCGCCGATGCCTTTCTGCGGGCGAGGAAGCGCGAGGTGACTTGGGGCCTCTTGCAGGGCTGGGTCAGTCCGGACGCGATCATTGGCAGTCGCAGCCACTACGGAAAGGTCGAGGCGTATGCCGGTCGCTGTCACCCGGCGTTTCACGACAATTTGGCTGTGCGGACAGTTAAGATGTAGCTACAGGCAGGATCATCGATCGCGGGTAATGTGAAGATTTATCAGCGTCATCCACGTTGTCGTCGCAGTAATTCTTGCTTCGTGCTCATCCTGAGTCGCATAACCCATGGGAAAACGCAATCGAACGGCTATATGGGTTACAACGGGTGTCGTCGCCACGCTGAGTGTGTTGCTGCTGCGGTTGGGTCGCCCGCGGCCCCCACCCCAGCCACCGGGCCCGGTTTCGGTCGTCGTGGCACACGTGAAGCGGGCGGATGTAGCGCGGCTCGAGAGTGCGGTCGGCACGGTTCAGTCGCTGCAAAGTGACTTGCTGCGGTCACAGACGGATGGTGTGCTGACGCGGGTATTGGTTCGCGAGGGCCAGGGGGTCCAGCGCGGGCAGCTACTGGCGCAAATCGATGACCGACAGCAGCGTGCGGCTTTGGCGCAAGCGCAAGCGACGCGCGAGCGCGATGAGGCCAATCTGCGGATTGCACAGCTCAATCTTAACCGCGATCAGAATCTCTTGACGGGAGAGGCGATCGCGGGTGAGGTGGTCGACGAGCAACGCGCGCTCGTTGAGCAATTGCGCGCTACTGTGAGCGCCGATGTGGCAGCGATCCAAGCAGCGCAGGTGCAACTCTCGTACACGCGCATCGTCAGTCCCGTTACCGGTAGAGTTGGTATGCGCCGTGTCGACGCAGGTAACGTAGTGCATGCCAGCGATGCGACTGGTCTATTTACCGTCGTGCAGATCGATCCGATATCCGTTACGTTTTCGCTGCCGCAACAGGACTTAGCCAGCGTGCAGCCGCTGCTTGCCCATCCAGAGCGAGCGCACGTGGATGTGCTCGATCGCGATGCGGGGGTTCTGCTGGCGAATGGCGAGCTGATGGCGTTCGACAATCAGATCGATAGCGCGAGCGGTACATTTCAGCTACGTGCGCTGATGGATAACCGGGGAGGCACGCTTTGGCAGGGTGAGTTTGTCACGGTGAACCTGACCACGGGCGTGGACCACGACGCGGTCGTGGTGGACGCGCGTGCCGTGAAGCAACGGGAGGCGGGTGACTACGTGTTTCGCGTTCGCGACGGAAAGGCGCAGGTGGTTCCCGTCAGTGTGCGCTACCAGCAGGCTGACATTGCGATCATCGGAGCAGGCCTCGCCCCCGGCGATACGGTCGTCATTGATGGGCAGTCTGGGCTAACCGACGGCGCAGCCGTTCGGATGGCTGGCGATACCTCTGACGCAGCCGCGGCGGGTGCCGATCCGAGGGCATCGCTATCTCATCGTGAGCGTGTGATCTTGAACTTCGGGGCCGCCGCGTGAATGTCAGATCGTCATTCTCGAGCTGGTTCATTCATCACCCAATCCCGACAGTTCTGCTGACGGTCGCGATACTGCTGCTGGGGGCGGTGGCCTATCCGTTGTTGTCGGTGGCGCCGCTACCGGACGTTGATTACCCGACCATCAGCGTGCAAGCGGGGCTGCCGGGCGCGAGCGCTGAAACGATGGCCTCTTCGGTGGCCACGCTGCTGGAGGTGCAGCTGAGCGCCGTTCCCGGCATCACTGAGATGACGTCCACGAGCACCCTGGGCTCGACCTCGATTTCCTTACAATTCTCGCTGGACAAGAACATCGATACGGCCGCCTTGGAAGTGCAGGCGGCGCTCAATGCCGCGTCGGGACGACTGCCCAAAGGAATGCCGAGTGCGCCGACTTGGCGCAAAGTCAATCCCAGCGACCCGCCAGTGCTGGTCTACAGCGTGTATTCGGATCTGATGACGCTGCCTCAGCTGAACGATGCGGCCGAAGTATTGCTTGAGCGCCCACTTAGCCAACTCAGCGGCGTCGGCCAGGTTGTGATAAATGGACAGCGACGGCCGGCTCTTCGTATCCAGGCCGCGCCCGCAAAACTGGCCGCCTACGGGTTGACGCTGGCTGATGTCCGACAGGCCTTGGTGGCCACGAGCGTCAACGAGCCCAAGGGCGCGCTCTATGGCGCTCACCAGATGTCCACCCTCGACACCAATGATCAGATCTTTCAGCCCGAGCAGTATCGAAGTATGGTAATCGCCTACCGCAATGGGCGGCCGGTGCAGCTTGGCGACGTGGCGCGCGTGGTAAACGACGCCGAGGATATCTATCAGGCTTCGTGGCAGGATGGCCACTCGGGCTTGCAGCTCGGAATCAATCGGCAGCCCGGTGCGAACGTTGTGGAGACTGCGCGGCGCATCACGGACGCCATGCGGACGCTCGAGAAGGCACTGCCGGCGAGCATGCACATTCAGTTGATCGACGACCCGACCCGCACGATCCGCGCGACACTGCAAGATGTGGACATCACCCTGGTAATCACGGTGGTGCTTGTAATTCTAGTCATGAGCTTCTTTCTGCGTGAGGCGGCCGCGACGCTGATCGTAGCCTCGGTGCTGTGCGTATCGCTGCTGGCTACCATTGCAGTGATGTACGCGCTCGGGTTCAGTCTTAACAACCTCACTCTCGTGGCACTTGTGATCGCGGTGGGTTTCATTGTTGACGATGCCATCGTGGTGGTGGAGAACATACATCGGCATCTAGAACTCGGTGATTCCCCCATCGAGGCGGCGGTCAAGGGAGCAGCCGAGATCGGCTTCACAGTGCTCACAATCAGCTTGTCGCTAATCGCCGCATTTATTCCGCTGCTGCTGATGAGCGGCATCGTGGGGCGTCTGTTCCGACAGTTCGCGCTGACCGTGACAGGCGGAATTCTGGTGTCGGTGCTTACGGCGCTGACGCTGGCACCGATGCTGGCTTCCCGCTACATGAGGGCACCCAAAAGAACGCACCCAGGGGGCGCACAATCCGGCGGCACTACTGAGGCGGCAGGCCAATTCGAACGGCCGGTCGAACGCGGCTTCGCCTCTACCCTCGAGCGTGAACCCAATGCGGAGCTGGCCGGATACCTGTTAGCGCGCTATACGCGCGCGCTGGACTGGGTACTTTCTCATCAGAGAGCGGTGTTGATTGGATTCGCCGTAACCATCGCGACGAGCGTTGCCGCATATGTAGCAATACCCAAGGGCTTTTTCCCAAAGCAGGACATTAGCTTCGTGTTCGGCGCCACTCAGGCGACCGAGGATATTTCTTATTCGGACATGGCCACCAAGCAGCAGGCCTTGGCGCGCCTGATCGCCGCCGACCCTGCAGTCGAGCACTATGCCAGCCACATCGGGGCGGGCAACTTCGGCGGCGCCTTATCGCAGGGGCAGTTCTTCATCACACTCAAGCCTAGAGGCGAGCGCGACGTGTCAGCCGACGGATTCATTGAGCGCATGCGATCGAAGCTTGTCAGTGTGCCGGGGATTCGCACGTTTCTGCGCGCCGGGCAGGATATCAACCTGTCGGCATTCGGTGGGCGGGCCCAGTACGTCTATGTCTTGCGCAGCACCGACAGCAAGGCGCTCTACCAGTGGGCGCCGCGGTTGACGCAGGAATTGGCAGACAAGCCGCAATTGCGCGATGTGTCGAGCGATTTGCAGCTGGGAGCACGCGTTACCGGCCTTCGCATCGATCGCGGCGGCGCGGCTCGCTTCGGCATCAGCACCGATGATCTGGATCAAATGCTTTACGATGCCTACGGTCAGCGCCAGGTTGTGCAGTATCAGACTGATACCAACGAGTACTACGTGGTCCTGGAAATCGATCCATCGCTGCGTGGCCAGCCGGAGAGTCTAAATTATCTTTATTTTCGCTCACCGCTTACGGGACAAATGGTGCCACTGCGAGCCGTGGTGCACACGCAGCCGCCCAGTGAGGCTCCGCTCGCCGTCAACCACATCGGTATGTTTCCGGCAGTTAACATCTCCTTCAATCTCGCGCCCGGGACCCCTCTGAGTAAGGCGGTCAAGGTGGTCCAGGACACAGAGACGGCGGTGGGTATACCGGGATCGATCACTGGCGTATTTCTGGGTAATGCGCGGGCGTTTCAGGATTCACTGCGCACTATGCCGCTACTGATTCTGGCAGCGCTCGTCTCCGTCTACCTCATCCTAGGGATTCTTTACGAGAGTTTCCTGCATCCACTCACGATCATATCTACACTGCCCTCGGCGGGCATTGGGGCGCTGCTGCTGCTTTGGCTCTGGGGGCTGGATTTTTCCATCATGGCCTTCATAGGGATCGTGTTGCTGATTGGCATCGTCATGAAGAACGGGATCATGATGGTGGATTTCGCTCTTGATGCGCAGCGGCGTCTCGGCCTGACGCCGCTGCACGCCGTGCGAGCTGCCTGTCTGGCGCGATTCAGGCCGATCCTGATGACCACAGTTGCAGCGATGCTGGCCGCGGTGCCAATCATGGTCGCTTTCGGCGTAGGCTCGGAGCTGCGCCAGCCGCTGGGTGTGGCAGTATTCGGTGGGCTGCTGCTCAGCCAGGCGCTCACGCTCTTCACGACGCCAGTCGTTTATCTCGCCCTCGACCGCGCTTTTCACCGCCGAGAGCATGCGACACCGGCGCACACCACGAGCCTGGCATCGTCCCAGGCCGAAACTTAACGGAGTCGGTAGTGAGCGGCTGTTTGCGGATGAATCGCCGTGGCGCATTACCGCGCAGCCGCGGTCAAACGGCCGCGCTGCGGCGCCTTCGGCTGAGACTGACCGGCGCTGCAGTTCTGTTGTGCTTGCACGGCTGCGCGGCTCCGCGGCCACTGCGGCCGGTAATCACGACGCCGCTACAGACGGCCTGGCAGGGAGCGCCGCCGCAGCTCAAACCGACGGCGTCCCCCCCCCTGCAGCTGGCTTGGTGGCAGGTATTCCATGATCCGGTGCTCGACCGTTTGATGGACATTGCACTGGCGCGAAATCTCGATCTCAAGCTCGCGCAGACACGCATCGCACAGGCGCGCGCGCAGCAGCGTGCTGCCAGCGCTTCGCTGTGGCCGGATTTCACCGTCTCGGGGAGCGACGTGTTCACCCGCAATCCGACGTTGCCCGAGGGCTTTTCCCAGAGGACGCTGGACGCCGCGCTCGACGGCAGCTGGACCGTGGATCTGTTCGGCCTGCAGCGCGATGCGCGCCGCGCCGCGATTGCCGCCACGCGCGCCTCGCAGTTCGATCGCGACGCGACCGAGGTAACGCTGCTGGCCGAGGTCGCCACCGAATATATTCAATATCGGCTCTATCAGCTCGAGTACGCAATTTCAACGCGCAACGCCGCCTCGCAAGAGGAGACTGTGCGCATTACGCAGCTACGTTTTCAGCAGGGCGCAGCGAGCCGTCTGGAGGTTGAACAGCTACGCTCGCAGCTGGCGATCACCCGCGCCGCAGTGCCGGCGGCGTTCGAGCAGGCCCAAACGGCCCGCCATACATTGATCTTGCTGCTTGCGAGCACACCGGCGGAACTCGCTCGAGAGCTGCCGGAAGAAGTGCCTCAGAATCCGGTGCTGCCCGGCGCCGACCCGGCCGCCGTGCTGCTCACACCCGCGCAGCTCATTGTCCAACGACCAGATATCCGCGCGGCTGCAATGCGCGTGACGGGTGCTGCGGAGAGCCTCCGGGCTGCCGAGGCCCAACGCTATCCCCAGTTGTCGCTGGCTGCCGCGTTCGGCCAGGAGGCCACCAACTGGACCGCCTTTGCCGGTGCCGGCGCGCAAGCCTGGAGCTATAGCGAGGGACTACTGCTACCTGTCTTTGACTTCGGGCGCATCCGCGCCGCCATTGATTTGGCTGATGCGCAACAGCAGCAGGCCTATTTGACCTTCGAGCAGACCGTGCGCTCGGCGCTCGAGGCGACGCAAGCAGCCGTCGTGCTGTACACCCAAGGGATGCTACGAGCCGAGCAGCTGCAGACTGCGCTGCGCTCGGCGCAGACCGCCGCACAGTTGGCGCGCCGACAATATCAAGAAGGAGCGCTCGCCTTGCTCGATGTGCTAGATGCGGAACGCACGGCATATTCCACTGAGCTCACCTGGGCGGAGGCGTCGGCCGCGGTAGCGGTGCGGCTGGCGACGCTATACGAAACGCTCGGAGTGCTGCCGCCGCCTCGTGCGGCCGACTGTCGCGACCAACAGGCACCTGGGACGGGACTAGTGCCGGCCGACTGTCGAATGGCTCAACCTGTTAACTGAACGAATGATTATGCGTCGGCATTTGCGAAACGCGAATACTGAGATTGCAGAGCGGAGGTGATGGCGGCGAACCTTCGGGTAAATTTCGTGCTTATATGAGCGCTTGGGGTAATCACCAACTGACATGAAATGATTGTGCGGGGAATGATCTTTCAATGAGGTGGGACGGCGTAAAAGCCGCGTGTGCCCATATGGAAGATGATGGATGAACAGCAGTCAGAGGAGCATTGCGCACGCGCGGCTTTGCCACAGAAAAATTTGGAGGGAGGGATAATGATCGTACAGCGTTACCGGCCAGTTGCCGGAGGGATCTGCATGGCGGTTGCAGGAGTAGCGGCCGTGGCCTTCGCGCAGCCGTCCCATGGCAATGCTATCCAATCAAGCGACGGAGGGCCCCTACTCGCGCAGGCAGACGCCTCGCCGTCCCGTGGCTCTTCGCCGACACAAGCGGACGCGGCAGCTGCCTCGCCTGACGAGGGGCTGCAGGAGGTTGTAGTCACGGCCGAACGGCGGACTGCGGATTTGCAAAAGACTCCGGTGGCCGTCAGTGTTCGCGACGGCCGAGAACTACAGGAGCAGGGCCGTTTCTCTACCGCGCAGATCCTCGAGGATGTGCCCAGCGTCTCGTTCCAAAATTTTGCCCCGGGTTCCTCGGCTAACGATACGCCCGCGAACACGATCGCGATTCGGGGCATCATGGCGAACAGAGACGTCTCGGGCAGCTTTTCGTCAGTCGTGCCGGCCGCCGCGTATTACGTGGACGGCGTAATCAATGGCATTGGTGGCGACTACGACATCAAAGAAGTCCAGGTGCTACGCGGCCCCCAGGGCACGCTCTACGGGCGAAGTGCAACCGCGGGCGCAGTCATTATCAACACCGGCAGTCCGGTCCTCGGTCAATTTGGTGGCGACGCGCTCGTCGAGGTGGGGAATTACGCGCTGCAGCATTATAGCGCCGCAGTCAATCTTGCTGCGGGCGATACCGTGGCCTTGCGCATATCGGGTAATACCTACGATCGCTCGGGCTTCTACGCGCCTGAGGGTGGCAAGGTCGAGACTGACGATGGCCGCGTCAAGCTGCTATTCCAACCAAACTCGAGTTTCTCCCTGCTGCTGGGCCTTGCGGCGCAAGACAACCGCGAGCACAGCGGTCAGTTCACAGGGCATATCAGCGGCCCCGGCACGGATGCGGTCGACTATAATCTGCCGTCGCCAATAGGGAGCGGCTACGATCAAACGCGCCAGTACTGGGCCCAACTCGATTGGAACCTAGGTCCGGCCACTCTGACCTATCTGCCGGCGTTGCGCGACTACCAACAGCATGCCATAGCGTATTCGGTGCCCTCGGCGGTTGCGTCCATAAAAACCGACCTGTCAGTCCCGAGCGACTCGGTTCATACCGAAGAATTGCGGCTCGCATCCAACTCGACTGCGCCTTGGCAGTGGCAGACTGGCGCCTTCTATTACCGCAATGACCTGAATATTCAGGATTCCGGCGATCTCGTGCTTCCTCCCATTTTTCCGCCGCCCGGCATCGTGTTGTACGCGGCGCAGCCTGAAAGGAGGCTCACGGAAAGCGTCGGCGCATTCGCGGAATCCACCTATACATTTTCCAGTAACACCCGGCTGACCACGGGTTTACGCGGGGATTACACCAAGATTGCGACGCAACAGGTCAGTTGCGTAGGCCCATTCACCACTCCACTAAATTGCCCTTTTGATCTGACCGGTGCGGAGGGCACGCGTATTTGGCACAACCTGACCTACAAGCTACGCGTCGAACAGGATTTGACACCGAGCAATTTGGTGTACACGTCAGTGTCCAGCGCCTTCCTGCCGGGCGACGTGGCGGTTACCACGGGTCCGAACGGCGCTCCGGTCGCCGCGCCATACGAGCCGGAAACGTTGACGGCCGGGGAGATCGGGTCGAAGAATCGATTCCTGGACGATAGGCTGCAGCTCAACGGCGATGTCTTCTACTATCGCTATGGCGGCCATCAAACGCCGGTGGTAATCGGACAGCTCGGCGGGAAGGGTGGCCCGCCGCTCTACACCACCATGAACAGCCCCGCGCGAATGGTAGGCGCTGAGCTGGAAGTGCTGTTTCAAGCGACAGCGGCTGATCGCTTCGGTTTGAATGTGAGCTATACCGACGGTTACTACGTCGATAAACCGGCGATATTTGAGGCAGGGGTGGCCAACACGCACATGTCGGCGGTAATCCCCTGGCAGGTGGATCCAAGCTACCAGCACGTATTTTCTTTACCGCGCGACCAGAGGCTGACGTTTAAAGCCGAAGCCCTCTATCGCTCATCGTGGTTGGTGACGGACTATGGTCCGACTTCAGCGGCGAACTACGGGCCCCTGATTCCGTACCTCGAGAACGGCAGCACACTGCAGGGTAACTTCAGCTTAATGTACAATTTCCTGCGACAGGCTTCTTTGAGCGCCTACATCCGCAACGTGTCCAATGTCGTCTACAAGACCCAGATATCCCTGACGTCGGCAACGCCGACTCAGAATCAGGCGCAGTTGTCCGAGCCGAGGACGTTAGGCGTGGTGTTGAGCGTGCATTTCTGATGCTGAGGCAAACCCGGCCGCGTACGCAGCGAAGGCATCAATCATTCGATGAGAGAGCAATGAAATGCTGATAAATCGCTCTGCTGTCCTTGGCGCGATGGCTTGCGCGGCCATGCTGGTCAGTTGGTCGGCGCAGGCGCAGATCAATCTGACGGGATCGTGGCGCTCCTGGGTCGACCAAGACAACAAGATCCGTCTCCCTGGTCCCGACTTCGACACGTTTATGGGCCTGCCCATCAATGCAGCGGCTCGGGCTGCGGCGCTGAGTTATACGCCGGAGAACATCAGCGAAGTCGATCGTCAATGCGCGCCGTGGCCGGTCCATTACATCGTCGTGGGGCCGTTTCCTCTGGAAATCTGGCCGACCAAGCGACTCGATGGTTCGGTTTTGGCGTGGAATATCGGCGGCTCAATCGATCGACTGCCGATGACGATTTGGATGGATGATCGGCCGGTACCCGGTCCCCAGGCTGCCAATTCAGCGAGCGGCATGACGATCGGTCATTGGCAGGGTGACACTTTGGTGACCACCACGACGCACATCCATGATGGTTACATCTATCGCAACGGTGTACCGAACAGTAATCGTGAGATTTTTACAATGTTCATCACGCGGCACGACAATTGGTTGACAGTCACCGGCATCGTGCACGATCCGGTGTATTTGACGGCTCCCTACGTGCTGAGCGCGGTCTTTTCAATTGATCCCACGCTCGTGGTGGGTTCCCCTTCCAGTATGGATTCCACGTGCACGCCGGAGGAGGAAGCTGATAGTGCCATCGGCAATCGGGTGCCCTCGTATCTGAAGCCACCGCCAGACATTCTGAACTATACAACCAAGCTCTACGGCATCCCTCAGGAAGCTACCCTGGGTGGAGAGCAGACGATGTATCCGGAGTTCATAAGTAAGATCGCGGGGCAGTACCGGCGACCGCAGGGATATTGCACCGTAGACTGCTGCGGATCACAGGGATCGGATGGAAAATCGCTGATGGGCTACAACTTGAAAGTGTTGATGTGCAATGAAACCAATCCGTGAGTCACACCCGGGCCCATGGCTCAGGGCGATGACCACGCGCGTTGGCGCTACGGTCATGTTATGGGGGGCTGGGCTATCGGCGGGCCTGCCTTTGGCCGGGCAGGCGGCAGAGCAGCCACCGGATACTCCGGTAGCGGTTGCCCCGTCCCTCCAGCTCCTCGCCCAGCCGATGGCCGGCGATCAGGCCACCTGGCAACTACCGGCTGAGTATTCGTCGTCCATCGGGCCGGTCAGCGTGCTACAGGTGAGACCGGATATCTACATGCTGACGGTGGCCGGAGTCAATGTCGCGGTGGAGACCGGCTGGCAGGCCACAGTGGTGATCGGGACAGCCCCTGCCGAGACCTGCGACGCGTTGATCGCAGCGGTGAAGACGATCGCGCAGGCGCCGATTCGCTATGTGGTAGACACCAACGTCCGTGCCGATCGCATCGGTTGCAATGCGTCGCTAGCGCAAGCCGGGCATGGCTTCGTGCGCACGCCGCTTGGATTCGCCGCCCCTGTGATTGCGCAGCAAAACGCGCTGATGGAGCTCATCCGGTCGGGGCCACAGAGCTATGCAGCCGCCGCCATCCCCAGCGAGGTCTTCACCCTGCCGGTGCGCAACATGTATCTCAACGATCAGGCCATTCAGATTTTCTGGATGCCTGCGGCTCAGACTGACGGGGATTCGATGACGATGTTTCGTCGCTCGGATGTCGTGGTTGCGGGCGACATCATGGACGAGCTCGGCTTTCCGGTCATCGACCTGGCTCATGGGGGCAGCATCCAGGGAGAACTTGCGGCATTGAACCGCTTGCTGGATGAGTTTGCGGTGTCTGTCAGCCCGAAGTGGCAGGGCGCTGGTGGCACACTGATCATTCCGGGACGAGGGCAGCTGTGCACGCAAACCGACGTACTCAATTATCGCGATATGGTCACAGTCATTCGCGACCGGGTTGCCGACCTGGTTGCGCATGGTGCCAGCCTGGATCAGGTGCAGAAATCCGAACCGGCGCGCGGCTACGACGTGCGGTACGGGGCGAACAGCGGCAAATGGACGACCAGTGATTTTGTCGCTGCCATCTATCAAAGTCTGATGGCGGAGAAGCGGGGAGTAAAAAAGTGAGGTGCGGATTGATAGACCAACTGTTAGTCCGCCTAAGCGAGGCCAAGCATCCGATGGGGTCGCAGGTGTTTCTGCGCAAGCGGGCTTTTGGGGCAACCTTGATAATGGCCGCCCTATGCCTCTGCGGGGCCGATCTGCTGCACGCACAGGGAATACCGCGTAACGGCGGTGCGCAAGTCGGTGCTGGCGCCACCCCGGGGCAGGAACCGGCGATGCCGGGGACTCCGCCGGCCAGCCCCAGGGCGCAAGTGCCCTTCGATCCGAGCGGCTATTGGGTGTCGCTGATCACGCGTGACTGGCGTTTCCGCATGGTGGTGCCGGGACGGGGCGAATACCAGGGAATACCTTTGAGTCTTGCAGGGAAAACGTTCGCAGAATCCTGGAATGCGACAGCGGACGAGTCCGCCGGCAAGCAATGCGAAGCGTACGGGGCTGGGGTGACGATGTTGGTCCCTGAGCGTCTGCTCATCAGCTGGCAGGACGATCAGACGCTGAAAGTCCAAACAGATGCGGGCATGCAGACGCGACTATTGCACTTTGACGCTTCGGGCGGATCACCCGAACCCCCTCGTAGCTGGCAGGGTTATTCGACGGCAGCATGGATGCTTCACCACCTCAGCGCGCTCGGGCCGGGGGAGTCTGTGCCTGTCGACACTGAACCTTTCGGATCCTTGAAAATTACGACCAACGACATGTTGGCGGGAATCCTTCGTAAGAACGGTGTTCCGTACAGCGACCAATCAACGCTCACTGAATACTGGGAAGTGCAGCGCGACCCTGTCTCTCAGTTGCAATACCTGATCGTGACTGCGGCGTTGCATGATCCCGTCTATCTGGTGGGCGACTATTACTACACGGCGACGTTCCAGAAAGAGACGGACGGCTCGAAGTGGCACCCGATGCCGTGTAGCTTGACGGCGACGCCGTGATGGCGCAGGTCCATTGGCGGCTTTATTGCGTATTCAGGCTTTATTACTATTGGGGTGATGCTTCAATGAACACGCACACAACGAATGGATTCAAGTCCACTGTCAATCGCCGCCGTCTGATCGCCGCACTGACTGCCACAGCCTTGGTGACGGCGATCTGCATTGCCGGTGGGCCGCTTCGTACCGCGAGCGCCGCTAACGCACCGGTTAAGATAGGGATAATTGGTGCCGGGCGCATCGGCAGCGCGCTTGCCAAGCTGTGGGTGCAGGCAGGACACCCCGTGATGCTTTCGTCGCGCCACCCCGATGAGCTACGACCCTTGGCGCAAACGCTCGGTCCGTTAGCCAGCGTCGGAACGCCGGCGCAGGCCGCTGCCTATGGTGAGGTCGTACTAGTGTCCGTGCCGTACGAGGCGCTGCCGGAGGTCGGCAAGGAGGTCGGTACGGCACTGCAGGGCAAGGTGGTGCTCGAGACTGGCAATCCCTTTCCCCCGGGGAGCCCGTTGCAAGTGCAGATCGCGCAGCAGGGCGGCACCGGCGTTACATCCGCGAAGGCACTCCCCGGAGCGCTGCTGGTACGGGCCTTTAATAAACTCGCTTTCACCCAGCTACCCGCGTTGGCTCACCGTAGTGGTTCACTCGTTGCGGTTCCCATCGCCGCCGATGATCCGCATGCCGTCGCGGTGGCTGAGCAACTTGTGCGCGATGCCGGCTTCGAAGCGGTACTGGTCGGGCCACTAGCCACAGCGAAACGCTTTGATATGGGCGCGGATCTG
>Ga0209483_1000724_pt1 | contig 26922 bp, 29 predicted proteins | sample NGEPerA_FD_184508 | JGI IMG/M metagenome (GOLD analysis project Ga0209483, IMG submission 184508) | Arctic peat soil microbial communities from the Barrow Environmental Observatory site, Barrow, Alaska, USA - NGEE PermafrostL2-A... | ecosystem: Environmental > Terrestrial > Soil > Wetlands >... | reverse complement strand
GGATCTCATCGCAGGGTCGCAAACTCGGCGTTCACGGTTCAAGTCGGTGACACGCAAAATCATGAAAAAGGTCTTTTCGTTCCTTGGCTTACGAGTCGTTCGCTAGAAAACGTTGGGACACTACTGGTATGGAATCGGTCCTCACAGTACGATGCCGACAGGGGGAAGGTCAGCGCATGGATTGCAGGAATCACGCAACACACGGCACTCGATCTACTGCGCGAGCGGACGCTAATGCGACACATGCATGTCCAGCCAAGATTGGACGCAGAAGACCCTTATGCGGGCGTACCCTCGACCGATCCGCAGCCGATCGACAACGTGCTGCAGGCGCACACGATCGATGCCGTGCGGTGTTGTTTACGCGCTCTCCCCGACAATGAGCGGAAAAGTGTGCATCTCGCGTTCTATGGCGACTTGAGCCATCGCGAAATCGCGCGCGATCTCGGCACGCCGCTGGGAACGGTGAAATCCTGGGTCAGAAGCGCATACGAGGCCTTGCGGCCAACACTAAGAGATTATCGCCCATCGTAAATGCGCTTGCACGCCGATAACCGAAGCGTTCCAGGCGTTGGATGAGACCGGCAACTACCAACTGATGAAAAGCTGGTAGCCGCGGTAGATGAGGAACACGACCAGACCGATGACAATGAGCAAGACCGGCAACACTGCCGGGTCAACGAGCCGTTTTCCATTCGGGCTTGGTGACGAGTTTTGGTTCGAGGTGTTGGCTTCCATGGGAATCCATTGATTAACGCCCGAGGCAAGCGGAACGCGCGGTTGCGCAGGCCGCGCCGATGGAAAGGTCTCTTCGCGAACGGCTGTGCGTGACGCAGGAACTGTCATTGAACGGCGGACGAGTTCGCTGGTCTGTGCGATACCGAACACATCGAATTGTTCAGCTGTACAAGCGCGGCGGCCGACGACAGACGTCGCCTGGTACGGCAGCACACATAGCGTGATATTCTGGTAAACGACGGCGCCACGGCAGGGTTCGACGACCGGACGGGCGCGGGTTGGGTTGCGGACGTTGCCCATGGCTGCTGCATCCCTTGGCTCCACGAAAAACCATCTTCTGGCGGCGTTACCGGCCGCAGAATTCGGCCGCCTGTCTCCTTATCTGGAGTTGGTTGAAATGCCGCTCGGCAAGGCCCTCTACGAATCGGGTGGCCGGCTCAAATACGTGTATTTTCCTACGACCTGCATCGTCTCGCTGCTGTATGTCATGAAAGATGGCGCGTCGGCTGAAATCGCGATCGTCGGCAACGAGGGAATTCTGGGCATTTCGCTGTTCATGGGGGCGACACGACGCCCAGCCGTGCGATCGTGCAGAGCGCAGGCCACGCTTACCGGCTCGGCGCAGAATTGCTCAAAAACGAGTTCGGGCGTTTCGGTCCGACGATGCATTTGCTGCTGCGTTACACCCAGGCGTTGATAACGCAAATGTCGCAAACCGCGGTTTGCAATCGGCACCATTCCGTCGACCAGCAACTGTGCCGGTGGCTGCTGCTCAGCCTGGACCGACTGTCGACGAATGAGCTTTCGATGACGCAGGATCTGATCGCAAACATGCTGGGAGTGCGGCGGGAGGGTGTCACGGAGGCTGCAGGAAAGCTGCAGGACGCAGGCCTGATCAGCTATCGCCGGGGCAAGATCACCGTGCTCGATCGCCCGCGTCTCGAGGCGCGCTCGTGTGAGTGCTATGGCGTTGTCAGGAAGGAATTTGACCGTCTCCTGCCGTACACGCCGGTTTAGCGGCGACGCGGCTCGAGTGATCCCGGAAATCCTTCCCAGGGTCAGCCTGTCAGAGCTGTGCCCGATCGAACACCTTGTTCACGATTTGGTAGCACGAGCACGAAGTTGTTTCGAGGCCTTTGGTATCAAGGATCTGTACCTTTCCTCGCGCATAATCGATCAGGCCGCGCCGCTTGAGCGCGGTGGCGGCATCGGTCACGCCTTCCCGACGCAGGCCCAGCATGTGCGCCAGAAACGCATGGGTCAGCAGGAACTCGTTCGCTCCCATTCGGTCGCGGGTCATCAGCAGCCACCGCGACAGGCGCGCTTCCGAGTCGTGGAAGCGGTTGCACGCAGCGGTCTGCGATATCTGCGCCATCAAGGCATACGTATATCGGTAGAGCGCCTCTTGCAACGGGCGATTGCGTGCGAACTCAACGCGAAACGGCGCCGCCGCCATGCGTAATGCGCCTCCAGCGCCCTGCACGAGGGCGCGCACACCCGAGACACCGATGCCGAGAATGAACGGCATCCCCGCCATGCCTTCGTTGCCGACCATGCCGACTTCCAGTGTTCGTCGCTTGTCCACGGACGTGAGAAGCGAAATGAGGCAATCTAGGGGAAAATATACGTGACGAATGGCTTCTCCAGGTTCGTAAAGAATCTCGCCGAACTTCAATGTCACCGGCTCGAGTTGTGCCTCCAGGCGTCGATAAGCCCGTGTGGGGATGCTGGCCAATACCTTGTTGGTACCGAACTGACGCTGTTCCATTCGCTTGGCCACTACTGAACAACCATTTGAATGCAGGAGCCCGGGAAGCAATTTGCATCCAGCCTGGCGCGAGGCGCGTCAACGCAGCGAAATTTGAAACAAGTCTTCACTGTTTTCCTCCTCGACCGGGCGCTCCCGCCCATCGTGATAGTCCTGCATGCGAGCGCTGATTGCCGCGCGAACCTCCGCCAGCAACTCGATTCGCCGTTTTGGCCCTGATCTTACGAATTCGTTTAGCCAAGCCTCGCCAAAGCTTATGGCAACCTTTCTGGATCGGTCTGGATGATCGGCCGGTTGATTGTGCAACGGCCAATCGAGCAACAGTATTTTGTGCGGAGACCGGCTGCAGAATCCGGCGTCACGCTGGAACATATCCCCCACCTGCGCACGGATTTCCTCGAGCGCGCGAAGATGTTGCTCGTCGGTAGTCGCGGTGTCTTGAGGAAGCTCAACAGGCGTGCCGGGTTTTATCCCGTCTTGGGTGCATGGCATCGTATGCATGGGAATTCCCGAAAACCGAGGGGCATGTGTTGCGCGACGCCGGCGACGTGTTGAGCCATTTGGCGTCTGTCGTCAACGGATATGAGCACGCAGCCAATGATCGCGTCGGTACGATACCGCACAGAGAGCGCATCTTCTTGTCGCCGTAGTCAATCCGCGACCGGAGCTGTGAATGAACCACCTTTTGGCGGCGCATGTTGCGAGCGGCGTAGACTTCATACATGACGATTGACGGTCGCACATCCAGCGGAGCGGCACTGCCCGTGGGGAGTCAGGCGAACAATCACAGGAGTAAATGCCGGGGCAGGGCGCGGAGTACTACCGTCACCACGCCAGCCACGAGGCGCTCATGTTTCTGAACGGGCTGGGTACCTCGAATCCGCCGCAACGCTATACGAAGGCACAATGCTGGGAAGCATTCAGGACATCAGACTGGTTCCGACGGCTTGACCACCGCGCTCATGCGATTGCGGAGGCGGTGTTGCTTCGCGACAATGGCATCGACGCTCGACGGCTCGCTTTGGCGTCCCTGGATGAAGTATTCCAAATAGACCCCGACACGTTGCACCGGCGATTCCTGACGCACGCTCCGGCTCTTGCGGCCGACGCGGCCGTAAAGGCTCTCGATGACGCCGCGTTGGCTGCAAACTGCATCGACGCCGTAATCATCAGCACTTGTACCGGTTACCTTTGCCCCGGACTCTCCAGCTACGTTGTCGAACGTCTGGGACTGCGCCGCGATGTTCAGTGCTTCGATCTGGTGGGTCAAGGATGCGCGGCGGCACTTCCCAATTGGCGTCTCGCGAAAGCGTTGCTCGCCGAGCGCGAAGCGCGGCATGTCCTCACGATTTGTGTCGAGGTCAGCAGCGCCGCAATGTACCTCGACAACGATCCCGGTGTGCTCATCAGCGCTTGTTTGTTCGGGGATGGTGCGGGAGCGGCGGTAATGTCCAGCGAGCCGCAGCCGGATCGGCGCGCTGTCGAATTCACAATTGCCCGCTCACTCGTGAATCCGGACCAGCGCAACGCATTGCGGTTCGAGTCGCGCGGAGGGTTGCTGCGCAATGTGCTCACGCGACCGGTGCCACAACTCGCCGCTGACCACGCCCGTAAGGTGCTGGACGCAGCGCTTGAGGAAGCGCGCGTTGCGCAATCGGATATTTCTGCGTGGATCCTGCACGCTGGAGGCCGCGACGTGCTGAAGGCGTTACGCGACCGACTCGATCTCACGAGAACCCAGCTCGACCGCAGTGCTGCCGTCCTCCGCGAATATGGAAACATGAGCAGTGCGTTCGTCTACTTTGTGTTGCAGGCGGCCCTGACGGAACGAGCACCTTCCGGATGGTGGTGGATGTCGTCGTTCGGTGCCGGGTTCAGTTGTCACGGCGCATTGTTGCGCGTGGCCTGATCGCCCATGTTGCCGACGCCGAGGGTTATGCGTCTGCCTCGGCGAGTCGAGCCCGAGTTACTCGACCTCCTGCCAAAGTCGGACCCACGGGCCATCCAATCCCGGCGAGACCTTCGCCGAATCAATTGGGCGATGGCAACGCGTTCCATCGTCATTCGGGGGATCGATGCGTCGATCGGTGGTAGGCGACCATGCCGCATCGTCGAACTTGGTGCGGGCGACGGATCGCTGCTGCTATGGCTCGCCCGCCAGCGGTCATCAAAATGGCGCGGCGTAGAAGCAACCGTGGTGGACAGGCAGGACGTCGTTTCTGCCAGCACGCGCCGCAGCTTCGCCACGCTCGGGTGGGATTTGCGCATTTTCGCCCGTGACGTGTTCGACTGGATCGACGAAACGAGCGCGGCACCATACGACCTGGTATTCGCGAACCTGTTTCTCCACCACTTCGCGGACGATGTACTGGGTCGCTTGCTTTCGGGCATCGCAGCACGCAGCAACGCATTCGTTGCCTGCGAGCCACGACGTGCCGCTCCGGCGCTATTCGGGAGCCGCTTGGTCGGCTTGCTCGGTTGCAACGCGGTGTCACGCAATGACGCCGTGGTGAGCGTGCACGCGGGCTTTCGCGACGCGGAGTTGGCGGCAGCGTGGCCCGAGAAGAAGTCTTGGCGCACCGACGAATACGCTGCGGGTCTTTTCAGTCACTGTTTTGTAGCGACGCGCAACCTCGATTGACGCTACGACAATGACGATGAACGTCAGCAACAAAAGCGCATACGATGTGCTCATTGTCGGCGGCGGGCCGGCCGGGGCGACCGCCGCCATCCTGCTGGCCATGGCGGGATGGCGGGTCGCGGTTGCGGAGAAGAAGGCGTTCCCGCGACGCAAGGTGTGTGGCGAGTTCGTCTCCGCGACAAGTTGGCCGCTATTGCATCAATTGCGCGTTGCAGAACCTTTGCTGGCACACTGTGGACCCGAGATTCGATGCGTCGGTTTCTACGCCGGTGAAACCATGCTTTCCGCCAAGATGCCCTCTCCCCGCACCCATTTGCAGGCTTGGGGGCGAGCACTGGGACGCGAGCACCTCGACTTGGCGCTGCTCGCTCGCGCAGCGGAGGTTGGTGCCGACGTGATGCAGCCATGGACGGTTTGCCATATCGACAGGATCGCGGATGGGTATGTCTGTTCGGGCGTAGTGGCAAAGCGACAGGGAAGTTCCACGGTGCCGACGGCGTCGCAATTGCGGGCACGCATCGTCATCGCCGCGCACGGCTCTTGGGAACCTGGTTCGATCGCGACACAGAATCTCAGCTATCCAATGCTCGCATCGGATTTATTTGCGTTCAAGGCACACTTTCACGGCGGCCATCTGCCATCGGGATTGATGCCGCTCATGCTCTTTCCGGGTGGCTACGGCGGCATGGTGCAGTCCGGCGGCGAAAGAGTAACCCTGTCATGCTGCATTCGGCGAGACGCGCTCGAGCAGTGTCGCCACCCAGGTGGCGACCTTGGGGAACGCCCGCGCGCGGCCGAAGCCGCGTTCGAGCATATTCAAGGCTCCTGTCGGGGTGTGCGTGAAGCGCTGACCGGTGCCACGTTAAACGGCGCATGGTTGTCGACGGGGCCGATCCGGCCCGGGATCCGGCGGTTCGCACACGAAGGAATCTTCATCATCGGAAATGCCGCAGCCGAAGCGCACCCCATCGTGGCTGAGGGCATCAGCATGGCCATTCAGTCCGCGTGGCTTCTATGCGGGCACTTGATCGCGCGCAAGAGCGCCGTCCTCGCGTCGCGCCCGAACGAAACCGTGGCGGCGATCGCACGTGACTATGAACGTGGCTGGCGCAAGCAGTTCGCAATGCGCATTCGCGCTGCCGCGTGCCTCGCACAACTGGGGATGCGACCGGCAACTGCGAAAGTGATCGGATCATTGTTACAGCGTACGCCGACGATGTTGACGCTTGGCGCGCGATGGAGCGGCAAGACGCGAAGCCTGCGGCTGACGTAACGCAATTGCATGCCGCCGCGAACAGCAATCCTATCCAGTAGCCAACGATCATGCCTGAACGTCGTTCGATTGCCAGTCCGGCGCCGGGGTCGGAGTTGAGCATGCTCGAGTTCCTGCAGCAACTCATCGCGCGGGATTTCGAAGTCGACCCTCAACGGCTTAAGGGCGACGCACGTCTCCACGACTTCGCCATCGACTCACTCGGTATCATTGAAATCATGTTCGCCGTCGAAGACCGGTTTGGTATTGTCGTGCCACCCGACCGCCCTGACGCGCACACACAGATCGACACGCTGGACGATCTCGCGCGTTATCTTGATCGCCTCGTGGCCGAACAGCACGCAGCACCCGGCGAGAGCCTGGCCCCGTGAGGCGTGTGGTCGTCACGGGGATGGGAGTGGTCTCGCCGGTCGGGAACGACGTCGCGATCGTGTTCGACCGCCTTCTCGCCGGAGAATCCGCCGTCAAGCGCCTGCCGGAATCGTTTAACGAACGTCTCAAGTCGCGAATGGTCGCTCCTTCAGTGCTCGGCGCCGATCGTCGCGTCCCGCCGGCGCGAGCGCGGATGCTGGATCGCGTGAGCCAATTTGCGCTGGCGGCGTGCGCATCGGCGATTACCGATGCACAGCTCGTTCTGGAGGATGAGGACGCAAGCCAGATCGGCGTATCCATCGGCACCGGTATGGGCGGCGCACAAAGTACCGATGACGGATATCAATCCGTATATGAACAGCAGTCTGAACGAGTTGCCCCCTTCAGCGTAATCCTGGCGATGAATAACGCGCCGGCATCGTGGATCGCCATAGAGCACAATTTACAAGGTCCGAATCTTACGTACTCAACGGCGTGCTCATCATCGGCTGTGGCAATCGGGGAGGCGGCACGGCGCATTGCCCACGGTGAGGCGCAGGTGATGATAGCCGGTGGGGCGGAGGCGCCACTGACCTTCGGCACGCTGAAGGCTTGGGAGGCGCTGAAAACGTTAGCGCAGGAAGATATCGAAAATCCGCCAGCCTCGTGCAAACCCTTTTCCCGGGATCGCAGCGGTCTGGTATTGGGCGAGGGTGCGGCCATTCTTGTGCTGGAAGATGCCGAGCACGCGCGGTTGCGAGGCGCGCGCGTGCATGCCGAAGTCGCTGGCTATGGCTTGGCGACCGACACCGAGCACATCACGCGGCCAAGCGTTCGCGGTCAGGCAAAGTCGATGGCGCTCGCGCTCACGTCAGCGCGCCTTGCGCCGTCGGACATCGGCTATATCAACGCGCACGGAACGGGTACTCGCGCGAACGACGGCGTGGAAACTGCTGCGATAAAGGAAGCTTTCGGTGCTGCCGCGACCTGTCCGATCAGTTCGACAAAATCCATGCACGGGCATCTGCTCGGGGCAGCAGGCGCACTCGAATTCATCATCGCAGTGATGGCCATGAAACGCAGTGTGGTGCCACCCACCGCGCATTTGCGCGTCCGCGACCCCGAATGCGATCTCGACTATGTCGCCGAGGGCGCGCGCCGGATACCAGCGCCGACGGCGGTGATGTCGAACTCCTTCGCCTTCGGTGGCGCGAATGCGGTGCTCATCGCACGGCAAATCTGAACACATCGGATTAGCGCGCGTGCTCAATGGCTCGTTGCGTTCAGGTATGCGACTCTGGCCATGAACAGAAATCGAAGGTTTCCGCCGGAGGTCGAAGTGGCACTGGCCGCCTTGATGGTGAGCATTGCCTTGTGGGTCTCGACAGTGGGCGACGCGCACGGCGCGGAGGTGCACATGGGACTGTTCTCGGTCAAGATACGTGTCATTGCGATACTTCACGACAACCTGTTTGTGGGAGAAGCTATCGGCCATTTAGATCGCACCGGAACCATCGAGCTGCGATCGGTCACGGATCCCTCGGCCAAATGTGTCGGGCGTTTTCGCTATACCAGTCTGAAGACCGGCGTAGCCGACATGAAATGCGATGACAAGGCTGAAGCGAGTCTTTTGTTCAATGCCCTGGGCGTATTCAGTGGATACGGCGCGGGGAGCACGCCTGAAGGACCCGCGAGCTTCACGTTCGGGCTTGAACCGGTAGAAGCGGCCAAGTATCTGATGATTCCCAACGGCAAGCGGCTGGTCGAAAGGCCCGACGGTCTCCGGCTTGATGAGGCCCAAGGTTGAGCGGCCGCGTTGCGGATGGTCGCAGTACGCGATTTCCACAGTTACGTGGACACAGGCAGATCGCAGATTCGGGTCGTGATGGTCCTCGTCGTGCACAGGCTGATGGGCGTCCGCGCCATGGTAATGATGGTGCGCGTTGCCGAGGATCAACGCGCAAACCACGTTGACCGCGAGACCGATCGTCGCATGCCGTGATCTCGCCGTGCTTCAGCGTGAGATTGCATTGCACGGTTGCAGGCGATATCCTCGCCTGCTTCAGCAAGCCCTTCATCTGCACGGCGGTTTCGCTTGCCGCGCCGGAACCAAGAGGAGTTTTCGCGTGAAAAGCATGCTTGTGGCACCGACGCTCTGCATCGCGTTCGCGCTCGCCTTCTCGAGCGGAGTCGTTTCGGCGCAAAAATTTCCTGACCAGCCGATCACGATCGTCACGCCGTACGCCCCGGGTGGAGGCACCGACATCCTGGTTCGCATCCTCGCGCCGATGGCCGGCAAGATTCTGGGACAAGCTGTCGTCGTGGAAAACAAACCCGGCGCGTCAACGATGATCGGCACGGAGCAGGTTGTCCGCGCGAAGCCGGACGGCTATACGCTCCTTGCCGCCGACTCGGCGGTGCTGATCAATCCGGGACTCTACAAGTCCAAGCTGCCGTACGACACGAAGAAGAGCCTGCAAGGCGTGACGATGCTGGCGTCGGCGCCCGTCATCCTGCTGACCAATCCTGCGTTCCCGCCCAAAGACCTGAAAGCGCTCATTGCGCTCACTAAATCCGAACCGGGAAAGTTCAACTTCGGGTCGGGAGGCATCGGTTCGAGCCCCCACCTTGCAGGTGAGCTTTTCAAGCTGAAGGCCGGTGTGGATATCGTGCATGTTCCCTACAACGGCACGAGTCTTGGCGTGAATGCGGTAGTGGGCGGCCAGGTGCAGATGATGTTCGGCGGCATCAGCTCGGCGAGGCAACTGGTGCAAAGCGGAAAGCTTCGCGCGATCGCCGTCACCGGCGACAAGCGCAACGCGTCGATGCCCGACGTTCCGACATTCGCGGAGAGTGGCCTCGACGTGGACGCCAACAGTTACTGGGGGTTGTACGCGCCGGTGGGAGTTCCGTTGCCGGTGCTGGACGCCGTTTCGCAGGCGTTCGCGCGCGCGCTACACGATCCGGACAACATCAAAAAACTCAGCGATCTCGGGTACACGCCGATCGGCAACAGTCCGCAGGAGCACGCCCGGCAGATGCACGCGATGATCGATTTGTGGAGAACTGTCATCGACAAAGCGAACGTCCAAAGCCCGTAAACATCACGCGGCAGACGCGCGCGGCATTCGCCAGGCGGGCGGCCGAGCCAGCCGGCATTCGATGATCGACAACTTTTCCAATACGCAGCTCGTGCAGAAGCGCGTCATCGCGACGCGCGGAGGAATCGTGGCCGCCCAGCACCGCCGTGCCGCCGAAGCGGGCGCGGCGGTACTCGAAGCGGGAGGCGACGCGGTCGACGCTGCGATTGCCACCTCGTTCGCCATCGGCGTCGTCGAGCCGTGGATGAGCGGCCCCGCCGCGGGCGGTGCGATGACGCTGTGGCGAGCCGATAGCGCAAGGGCTTACACCGTGGACTACGGCATGCGTTCGCCGATGGCGCTCGACCCGACGGATTACCCCCTATCCGGAAAGGGGAGGGCGACCGACCTGTTTCCGTGGGCGGCGGTGGTCGATGACCGCAACGTTTACGGCGCGGCGGCGATCGCAGTCCCGGGTGTGGTCGCCGGCATGGGGCTCGCGCACGAACGCTTCGGACGCATGCCGTGGCATGAACTGCTGCAGCCGGCCATCGCGCTGGCCGACGAGGGATTGCGGGTGGACTGGTATTCGGGCCTGCTGATGGCCTCGTCCGCGCGCACGCTGTCGCTGGATCCGGACGCGGCGGCGATGTTCCTCGAGGAGGGACGATGGCCGTTGATTGGCGCGTGGACGGCGCTGACCGAAAAACGCATCGACCAGAAGGCTTTTGCCAACACGCTGCGGCAGATCGCCGCCGGCGGAGCCCGGGAATTCTACGTCGGCGACATCGCGCGATCACTGGTTCGGGACATTCGCGACAAGGGCGGCTGTCTGTCGGAAAGTGATCTGGCCGCGTACCGTGCGACCATCGTCGACGCGTTGGCCGTCGATTATCGCGGCGGTCGCGTCCATGTCGCGCCCGGAATGACCGGCGGCCCGACGCTCGCAGCGTGCCTGCAGACCCTTGTACGGTCGCTGACGCCGCAAGGGCCGACCCCGCGCAGCGAAAGCTACGTCGCGTACGCGAGCGCGCTTGACGAAGCCTATCGCAACCGGCTCGGCAAGTTCGGCGACAACGAGTCGCCGGAGGCACCTTCCTGCACGACCCATTTCAGCGTCGTCGACCGTGAAGGCAATCTGTGCGCAGTCACGCAGACGCTGCTGTCGATGTTCGGCTCGCGCGTCGTGTCTCCATCGACAGGATTGCTGATGAACAACGGCATCATGTGGTTCGACCCCGAACCCGGGAATCCGAATTCGCTGGCACCAGGCAAGCGCTGCCTCGGCAATTTCTGCCCGGTGATCGGCGAAGCCGCTGACGGCCGGCGCTTCGCGCTCGGCGCCTCGGGCGGCCGCAAGATCGTCGGCACCGTTCTTCAGCTCGCCTCGTTCATGATGGATCACGCGCAGACGCTGGAACGGGCATTCCACCAGCCGAGGATCGACATGAGCGGTGGCGACACCGTCATCGCCGACCTGGCCCTCGACGAGGAGATCGTCGACGCATTGCGAGACCGGTTCCCGGTGGTCACGGCGCGTCGCACGGTCTTCCCGTACGCGTTCGCGTGTCCGGCGGCCGTATTGCGGGACGGCGACCTGAACACCGGCTGCACCGAAGTGATGTCGCCATGGGGCGATGCAGTCGCCGAACGCGGATGACATCGGACGCGGGTCGATGACGGACGGCCGACGTGCGCGCGCACGCGAACTGGGCGTGGCCCCGGGCGTGTTCGAAACCGGCACCTTCAACGCAATCACCGACGTCGCGGGCGTCCTCGTCGGCCACGCGACACTGATCGAAGGCGACGCCGTGCGCACCGGCGTCACGGCGATACTTCCCCACGGCGGCACTCTTTATCGCGAGCGTGTTCCGGCCGCGCTGCACGTCGGCAACGGTTTCGGCAAGCTCGTCGGCAGCACGCAGGTGGACGAGCACGGAGAGCTCGAGACGCCGATCCTGCTGACCGGCACGCTGAGCGTGTGGAAGGTGGCCGACGCGCTGGTCGGATGGATGCTCGAGCAATCCGGAGAGGCGCGCATGGAGCGCATCGCCGCTTATCCACTCGGCAGCATGGTGCGGCCCGAAGAGATCGCCGATCTCGTCCGCTTTCCCGCGTCGCCGCGCTCGGACATGCGAATGGCGCCGTGATCGTCAATATCGACGGCGGCTGAAGTCGCGACGTTTATCCCTGGCGGTTGGCGGCGTTTCGAATCAAAAGGATCGATCAATGGAGCGGATGCGTGACAAGGTAACCTTCATCACCGGCGCCGGTGCTGGCATCGGGCGCGCGGCTGCCAGGCTGTTCGCGCGCGAAGGGGCGCGCGTTGCAATTGTAGACATCGCGCGGCAGCAGGGCCTTCTCACGGAAACCATGTTGCAGGCCGATGGCGCCGATGCTGCATTTTTCGAATGCGACGTTACGGATGACGACAGTGTCCGCGGGGCGGTCGTCGCCGCCGTCGCGCGTTTCGGGCGCCTGGACCTGTTGTTCAATTGTGCCGGTGGATCCTCTCCCCAGGACTCGTGGGTGACCGACTTCGACCTCGCCGTATGGGAACGTACGATGGATCTCGATCTCAAAGGCACGGTACTGTGCTGTCGTCACGCGATACCCCAGCTCATCGCAGGCGGCGGTGGCGCGGTGATCAACATGTCTTCGGGCGCTGCGCTGCGCGGTGCCAGTTCGGCACATGTCTACACGGCCGCAAAAGGGGCAATTGTTGCACTCACGCGTGCGCTCGCGGGAGCTTACGCCGCCAACAATGTGCGTGTGAACGCGATATGCGCGGGGCGCATCGACACCGAGCGTATCCGCCGCAATTACGGCACGCCCGGCGCGCCTGGGGCGGTTCCCGACCGGCAGGATGCGGCGGCGCAGGTGAAACGCTATCCGTTCTGGATGGGGCAGCCGGAAGACATCGCCAACATCGCGTTGTTTCTGGGCACCGACGAATCGCGGATGATCACCGGCGCTTCGATTCCTGCCGATGGAGGCCGCTCCGCCTACTGAGCGCGCACGCGTGGCGTATCGTGCGTCTTTCCGAGGAAGCGCAACAGATCGTCCACACAGCGCCCGGGATAGCCGTCGCAGATGTTGTGTGCGGCGGTGTCGTATTGCACCAGCTCCGATCCAGCAATGCGCTTGTGCATTTGCTCGTACGCGCTCGCGTTTCCGATCGCCTCCTTGCCGGCCGCAACGATCAGCGTCGGGCACTTGATGCGGTCCAGTTGGTCCATGAAATCGTGGCTGCACATGTGCGTGACAAAACGCGCGATGAAGGCGGGGTCGTTCGAGCCCGCCTGCTCGATGAACCACGCGACGAGTGCTGGATCGGCATTTTCATCGAAACGGTCGTGGATCGTTTCCGTCAGGAACTTGCGCAACCCGACTTCCTGTACACGCGGAATCCAGGTCAGCGCCTGGCTGTGCTTGAGTCCCGGCGTGGATCCGTAAAGCGCCAGCGTCTTGACGCGCTCGCCGTGGCGGATAGCGAGTTGCTGCGCGACATAGCCGCCTGCCGAATTGCCCACCACATGCGCGGCGCTGCAGCCGACCTTGTCAAGGAGGTCCTGCGCGTCGCCAACCAGCTGATCGAGCGAAAATGGAGCATCCGCGGGCGGAATCTGCGATTCGCCATGGCCCCGCAGGTCCATGCGAACCACGCGGAAGCGCGACGCGAGTGCGGGCATCCAGTGGAACCAGCGAACGGCGTTCCCCATTGCCGCATGCAGCAGCAAAATCGTGTCCGGGCGCGACCAGGGTGGCGTGAAATCATCGACGTAGTACGCCAACTGCAACCCGTCGCGTGATTCGAATATCTGTTTCAACGGAGCACTCCTATGATTTGAACGGTGAACGGCTGTCGAATGCGCGCGCCGCCGTCTCCATCGTGACGAATTCGCCACCGTCGCGCGCAATTCGCTCGATGAGCTTCTCGAGCACGCGCATCCGGTGGCCGCGTCCGATGACGAACGGGTGAAAAGTGTAGGTCAGCACGCCCCAATCGAAATTTTCGCGTAGATAGAGAAAATCGCTGATCCAGTTGTCCAGCACGGCGTTCGCATTCATGAGCCCCGGCATCAGCGTGGTCTTGGTGCGCAGGAACTCGAAGTGAGGAAAGTCGTCCAGCGTCCAGCTGATCGGCATCTCGATCAGCGGCGTGGGCGCTCCGAAGCGCAACGGCTCTTCCAGCTGCACCACGTCCCCCTCGCGCACGCGGTAGGGCGTGTAGTCATCGCCCATCATGCTCGAGTCGTACAGGAACCCGTGCTTTCGCAGCAACGGAATCGAAGCCGGCGAAAGGTCCCAGGATGGCGACCGGTATCCACGGGCGGCGTGCCCGGACAGCTTGCGGATCTGCTCGTTGGCGCGCACGAGCCCGGCTTCCTCCTGCTCGGCACTCATGTCCGCAGGCGGGACATGCGTCCAGCCATGATGTGCGATCTCGTGCCCTGCCTGCAGCACCGATGCACACTGCGCCGGATACGTTTCCAGCGTGAAGCCCGGGATGAACCACGTCGATGCGACGCCGTAACGGCGCAGAAGCTCGAGGATACGGGGGACGGCCGTGGCGCCGAATTCCCCGCGCGATATCGGTGTCGGGCTGGTCAGGCCGCGGGCGATCATCCCCGACATCGCGTCGAAATCGAAACTGATGCAAACAAGATGGGACGGCATGGCGTTTCCTTTGGCTAGTCCGCACGGGCTCTCAGCGTCGCCCGGCGAGGAATTTCAGCAAGTCCTCGGCGCATCGCTCAGGATAACCGTCACAAATGTTGTGTCCGGTCGTGTCGTAGTAAATCAACTGTGCATCGGCGATGCGGTTGCGCATGTCCTCGTAGACGCTGGCGGCGTGCAGCGTCTCCGCGCCGGCCGCGACAATGAGCGTCGGACAGCGGATCTGCGAGAGATCCTCGGTCAGGTCATGCGTGCACATGTGAGTCACGAAGCGTCCGATGAATTCGACGTTGTTCGAGCCTGCCTGGTCGATGAACCAGCGGACCAGATCCGGATCGGCGCTTTCATCGAACCGATCCGCGATCGTATCGGCGAGGAACTGCTTCAGTCCCGTCTTCTGTATTTTCGGCAGCCACGTCGGTGCGCGTGAGTTCTTGAGGCCGGGCGTCGACGCATACAGTGCCAGCGTGCGCGCGCGCGCGGGGCGCGTGGTCGCCCATTGCTGCGCGACGTAACCGCCGGCCGAACTGCCGACGACATGCGCGCTTTGAATGCCGAGATGATCGAGCAGCTCGCCGACATCGTCGACCAGGTGCTGCAGCGAAAAACCATCGTCGGGCGCGGGTATCTGCGACGCACCGTGGCCGCGAAGGTCCATGCGAACGACCCGATAGTGCCTGGCGAGAAGCGGGACCATTCGAAACCAGCATTGCGAGGTGCTCATCGCTGCATGCAGCAGGACAATCGTTTCGGGACGCGTCCACGGGTCGGTGAAATCATCGACGTAATACGCGACCCGCATGCCATCGCGCGTGAGCAACGACGCGTGCATGGTCACGGGTTCGATATATGGGCAGCGCGAATGACGCGTGTCCACTTTGCGATTTCGTTGCGGGTGAAACGGGCGGCGTCGTCGGGCGAGCCGCCCACCGGGTCGTAACCCAGCCCGGCGATACGGGTCTTGATCTCCGGATCCGCCAGCACCTTGTTCATGGCCGCGTTCAGCGCGAGGACCGCGCTGCTGGGGGTCTTGGCGGGCGCCACGATGATCCAGTGGGTGCTGCTGTCGACGCCAGTCACGCCGGCTTCCACGAATGTGGGTACATTGGGGACCGCCGCGTTGCGACGATCCCCGGTGATGGCCAATGCGCGCAACTGGCCGGCTTCGATCGCCGGACGCGCTGAACTGATTCCGGTAAAGGTCAACGGCACCTGGTTCGCGACGACGGCGGCGAACACATCTCCGGTTCCCTTGAAGGGAACCGCGGAAATCTTGACCCCCGTCGCAAGGTTGAACAGCTCGCCGGCAAGCTGGGTGGGCGAGCCTATGGCGCCCGATCCATAAAAGAGCGTGCCCGGGTGCGCTTTGGCTTGCGCGACGAGTCCGGAAACAGTCGTCGCGGGAAATGACGGATTGGCAACCAGGATCACTGGCCCCACTGCGAGGTGGATGACAGGCTCGAAATCCTTCAGGGTGTCATAGGGCAAGTCAGTTCGCAGGCCCGGATTGATGAAGAACGTGGAGTCGGAAATCAGCAGCGTGTAACCATCCGGCGCCGAACGCGCGACGAGTTGCGAACCGATGATGCTGGAAGCGCCGGGCTTGTTCTCGACGATGATCTGCTGACCGAGGAGCGCGAGCAGCTTGGGCGCCATCAGTCTCGCCAGAATGTCGGTGCCACCGCCCGGGGGAAATGGCACGATGAGGCGGATCGGCTGCGCCGGCCAATGTTGTGCCGTGGCCGTCGGCACCAACACGGCTGATACCGCAATCACGCAGATGCCTAGTACGGCATGTCGAAGTTTCATTCGGTTCTCCATCGTACGTCCATGCGAATTCCTTTGCGTGATGGCCGCGGCGCGGCCTGCCAACCGTCATTTCGCCGGCACCGCTGCGCGGCGTGCGTAAAAATCGCTAGAGCGCGGCAAGTTCCACCGATATTTCACGTGCCGCGGCCATCACCTTCGGCACCAGCTTCAAGCGTACATCGTCGAGTTTCCAACGCGGCGTCGGCACTGCGATGTTGATAGCGCCGACCGCGTTTCCGGCGGCGTCGGCGACTGCGACGGCGACCGAGACATCGCCGATGAAAGCCTCCTGGTTGTTGAGCGCGTAACCGAGGTGTCGCACGTCTGCCAATATGCGCTGGAGGCCAGGCAGGTCGGTGGTCGTGTGCGTCGTCATGGCCCTGCGCTTCGCTGTTCCCAGCCGCGCGAGCGCATCCGCTTCCGGCAATTGCGCCAGTATCGCGCGGCCGGCTGCCGTACAGAAGGCCGGCAGGCGCGAACCGATGTGCAGGTCGACGCTCACGGCATGGATGCTCGGAAACCGGGCCACGTAAACGATGTCGTCGCCCTCGAGCTCCATCAGGTTGACGGTTTCTCCGGTAGCCTTGCCGAGGCGCTCGAGAAATGGATACGCGGTGGCGCGCACGCGATCGGTCGCAAGCACGACATGCCCGAATTCGAGCATGCGACCGGAAAGCGAATATGCGCGTGTCGTGGGGTGCTGGCGAATATACCCGAGCGCTTTCAGCGTATGCGTGATCCGCTGCACGGCGCTGCGCTCGAGCTCGGCAAGTTCCGCGAGTTCCGTCAACGCGACGGGCCGAGCCGCGGCGTTGAGCGCCTCGAGGACCCTGAAGCACTTGGCGATGGAACCCACGAATAGCGGATTATCGGCAACGGCGCGCCGCACAGCGGCGTTCCGCGCCGGCATGCGCCGGCCACGCGCGCCCGGCCGCGCGTCAGCTGGCGTGGACGATCGCGTCATACAGTTCCGGACGGCGATCGCGCCACCACGGGAAGCGCTTGCGCGCGGCAGTCGCGTCGTCGAGCTCGATTTCGGCGACGAGCAACTCCGGTCGTTCGCTGCCTGCCTCTCGCAAGATGCCGCCGTCCGGCCCGACGATCATGCTGCGGCCCAGATGATGCCGCGGCCCTTCGATACCGACGCGGTTGCAGGCAAGCACGAACGCGCCATTTTCGTACGCACGCGCGCGCAGTGGTACTTCCCAGATCGACGCGCGGTGAACCGGATCGGCGTAGGTCGAAAAGCAGATGGGCATGACGATGAGTTGTGCGCCGCTTAGCGCCAGCACGCGCGATGCCTCAGGATAAAGTCGATCATTGCAGATCTGCACGCCGATCGTCGTGCCGGCAACATTGAAGACCGGCAGCGCATCTCCCGGCGTGAAATAGAACTTTTCGTAGCTGCCGGTGCCGCCTGGCTGCGCGTTCGGAAAGTATGCCGGGATGTGCGTCTTGCGGTAGCGGCCGACTTGCACTCCGGCTCCGTCGATGACCAGCGCCGTATTGAAATAGCCGGCACTCGCGCGCTCGGCGACAGGCAATACCATCGCGATGTGCAGCGTGCGGGCCTTGTCGATGAGCCCGGTCAGCACCGGATCGTCGACACGCATGAAGTAGCGATCGAAATCCTGTTCCAGGCGATTGGGAAAGAAAGGCGCAAGGAAGAGCTCGCTGAACGTCAGCAGTCCGACGTGCTGCTTGCCGGCCTCATCCAGCATCGCGTGTGCGGCGGCGACGATTTCGTCGCTGTGCGGCTGGTCCACGCTTGCGGTCTGCGCCGCGGCAACCGTCAATCGGCGCGACATCGGAGCTAGCCCCACGCGGCGCGAAACGCACGCAGGAAATTACCTCCGCCGATCGCGTCGACTTCGGTGGCGGTAAAGCCCCCGGCCCGCAGCGCTTCGAGAATGCGCGGGAAGTCGCGCGGGGTAGGCGTCTCCTTCGGATAGCGTCCGGCGGAGGCGTTGCCGAACGCGGCCGCGAAGACACCGCCCGTTTCCGGATACGAGCCCTTGGACATCTCGAGGATGGACTGCGCGTAGCTCTCGTCGCGCACGGCGGAAAAGTCGGTTCCGATGCCGACGTGGTCGACACCTACGAGGTCCGCGACATGACGTGCATGGCGCACGAAATTGTCGAGCGTGGGTGGATGATGGGGATCGCCATCCCAGTTCATGAAGCCGTGTATGGAAACGCCGATGACGCCGCCGGTTTCCGCGACCGTGCGAATCGTGTCGTCGAGCTTGTTGCGCACGCGGTCGTTCACCGCTTTTGCGTTCGCGTGGGTGAGGAACACCGGTTTGGCGGACGCGCGCGCTGCTTCGAAAGCCGTGCGGTCGCAGCAATGTGAAAGATCGATCGCGACGCCGACGCGATTCATTTCGGGAATCACCAGGCGGCCGAATCGCGTGAGCCCACCTCCGCGTTCCTCGAGGCATCCGTCGCCGGCCGCGCTCGCTTCGTTATACGTGAGTTGCGCCATGCGCAAACCCATTGCGTGGAAGGCCCCTACACGTTCGAGATGGTTGCCGAATGGCAGCAGGCTTTGCCAGCCCATGATGAGGCCCACCTTGCCCTCGTCGCGCGCGGCCAGGATGTCATCGGCCGTGCGCACCAGCCGCCAACCCGAGTTGGGCGCGTTGACGCGCTTGTGCCACTCGCCCATGCCGATGAACGTCGCTTCCAGGTCCCAGAACATGTGCGTGACGGTGACATTTGCGGCGGTGACTCCACCAGCGAGCAGCGGTGCGGGATCGCCGTCGCTGAGATAGACGAGGCCGTCGATGACGGGGCTGGGCGAGAGGGGCATGGCTTCATCCGTTCCGTAAGTATTGCAATGCGATAAACGCTATTGCAGATCGATATGTTAGAGCTTAAAGTCCGCGCAGTGAAGAGCCGGACCCCGACTCGAATCCCTCGACACCTCGGAGCTGACGATGCGACCACGCAACCTTGCCATGGCAATCCTGTTGACGCTCTTCGCCGCGGGCCCGGTCGCCGCGCAGGCTCCCGCCGCGGTTTGGCCCACCCGGCCGGTGAAGATCGTCGTCGCCTATCCGCCGGGCGGCAGCACCGACATCGCGGCGCGCCTGCTCGCGGACCGCCTGGGAAAGACGTCGGGCCAGCGTGTCTACGTCGAGAATCGGGGCGGTGCCGGTGGCACCATCGGCGCATTGTCCGTCGTGCGCGCCGACCCGGACGGTTATACGTTGCTGTTCGCCGCATCGCCCGAGGTCTCGATCGCGCCCATCACGATGAAGGCGATGCAATACGATCCGGTTACGGATCTGGCGCCGATCACACTCGTCGGCACCGTGCCCTTCATCCTGGTGGCCAATACAGGATTTGCGCCCAACACGCTGCACGAGCTCGTCGACTATGCGCGCGCGAATCCCGGAAAGGTCAACTATTCCTCCTACGGCATCAACACATCCAATCACCTGTTCGGCGAACTGTTCAGGTTCAATACGGGCATCGACGCCGTCCATGTCCCATACCAGGGCAGCAGTCCGTCGCTCCTGGGACTTATCGGCGGCCAGGTTCAATACACTTTCGACACACCCGCGGCGACGCTTGGGTACATCAAGGCGGGAAAATTGAAGGCGATCGCCGTTGCCACGCCGCAGCGCATCGTCAACGCGCCGAATGTCCCCACGATGACGGAAGCGGGACTTCCAGGATTCGTAGGCGGCACCTGGTTCGGGCTGCTGGCACCGGCCAAGACCCCCAAAGCCGTCGTCGACACGATCCAGGCGGATGTCGTGGCCGCGCTCAAGTCACCTGAGCTGCGCAAGTCCTTCCAGGATTCGGACATTATTCCCGCGGGCGACACGCCGGAAGAATTCAGCCAGTTCATGCGCTCGGAAGTGAACAAGTGGCGCGAGCTTGCCGCGAAAGTGGGAATCGTCGCCAAATAGGTGGCGGCGGATTCGTGGTGCACGCGAGCGAGCCGGGAGTAACGGTAGGCGTTATCGGCGCGGGAATCGTCGGCACGTGCATCGCGTATGCGTTGCGCAAGGCCGGCGCGAGCGTCACGCTGATCGATCGCGGGCAGCCTGGAAATGGCTGCAGTTTTGGAAATTCAGGCGCGATCAGCCCTTCTTCGGTCGTGCCGCTCGCGCTGCCGGGCGTCGTGGCGCGGGTGCCCGCAATGCTCGTCGATCGTGACAGCCCATTGCGCCTGCCGCTGCAGTACCTGCCACGCGCAGCGCCCTGGCTGCTGGCATTCCTCGCATCCGCGCGCCCCTCTCGCGTGACCGCCATCGCGGACCGGTTGTCCGCGTTGCACGCGAATGCCGTCGAGCGACATGCGGCGCTCGCCAGTGAAACAGGCGTGCCGGAACTGCTGTTGCGACGTGGCCATCTGCACGTCTATCCCGACAAGGCGTCGCTGGAGAAGGATGCGACTGCGTGGCGAATGCGCAATGCGCATGGCTTCAACTTCGAGACGCTCGATCGCGCCGGCATCCGGGTCCTCGAGCCGGCGATCGGCGAGCGCTATCGCATCGGCGTATTCATTGCGGACCAGGCGACGATCGTCAATCCGTTTCGGTATGTGCAGGCGATCGCCGATACGTACCGCCAGCGAGGAGGTAAATTCCATCGCGGCGATGTGCAGACGATTTCGCGCGATGGTGACGGCCGATGGCAGGTGAACGCAGCAGGCGAGCGACTGATATTCACGAATCTGGTGGTTGCGGCGGGTGCGTGGTCACGCAAGCTGCTGGACCCCATCGGCGTGCGCGTGGCATTGGAGAGCCAGCGCGGATATCACGTTCAGTATCGCGGCAACGCGCCGATTTCACGCACGGTCGTGCTCGCCGATCGCAAGATTTTCGCGACGCCGATGGAAGAGGGCCTGCGTGTCGGCGGCACTGTCGAAATCGCCGGGCTCGACGCGCCCCCCGATCCGCGCCGTACGCAACTACTGAGCCGCGCGGCGCATGAAGCGTTCGCCGGACTCGACGCGTCGGGCGCGACGACGTGGATGGGACACCGCCCCTGCATGCCGGATTCAGTGCCGGTGATCGGCGCTGTCGACGCTCACGCGCGTCTCTTTCTGGCGGTAGGTCATGGCCATCTTGGCCTGACCGATGCGCCGCATACTGCCGAGCGCGTGACGCGCGCTGTCATGGGCGGTGCGTGACGGCATACAGTTGTGTTGGGTGGCCCGGCACGTTTTCGAGAGATTCGCGTGCATGCGGTGCGCGTATGGCGGTATCCGGCGCGCCGTGGCGCGCCGCTAGCCGCAAACGTCGCGGAATACGCGAAGAAAGTTGCCACCCACGATCGCGATGACGGTTTCCTCGGGCAGCACTCGCCGTAGCATCGCCGGAGTCAGATTCGGCCACTTGTCCCACGTTTCCATGTCGATGACCTGATTGTTGGGGTCGAACCGATCCTGCGGCCGCCAGCCCACCCAGTCGAATCCCGCCGTGGGCTCGTTGACCATTTCCGCGTTCCACGTCAGCGCACTGCAGTAGGGCTTTCCCCAATCGGTACCGATGCCCACGTGATCCTTGCCAATCACGTTTACGAGGTGCACGACATGGTCGACCACCGCATCGAGCGTCGCCCACCCGGCGGGCTTGCTGAGCTTCACAGCGCGGTCGTCGTCGGTGCGCACGATGAACGCGGGCAGGTGTCGATTTTCCGCGATGGGGGCGCGATCCTGCAGTCGGCTTCCGACCTTCCATCCGATCAAAAAAGCATTTGCGCAATCATTGCCACCACGGCCAACGCCATCACGGCGGTCGCGAGCCATCCCAGCAGCTTCAGGCGGCGACCGGCGACCAGCTGTCCCATGATTTTTTTGTCGGCCGCCATGCGCATCATCACGAACATGATGGGAGGCGACATCACGCCGTTGATCACGGCGGCCCAATAAAGAGCCTTGATCGGATCGATCCGCGTGAAGCCCAGTGCGACGCCGACCAGCGTGGATACGGCGATAACACCGTAAAAGCGGGCGCCTGCGAGCGGTGCGAGATCCAGCCCGCGCCGCCATCGAAAAGTCTCGGCGAGTGCGAACGCCGACGAGCCCGCGAGCACCGGCACCGCCAGAAGTCCGGTACCAACAATGCCCATGCTGAACAGCAGGAACGCAAATCGACCCGCCAGCGGTCGCAGCGCCTCGGCGGCCTGGGCGGAGGACTGGATATCCTTCACGCCGTGAGCGTACAACGTGGCCGCAGTCGTCAGCATGATGAAAAACGCGATCAGGTTGGAAAAACCCATTCCGATATACGTATCGATCCTGATCCGGCGAAGCTGGCGCACCGCCTGTTCCGGGTGCGTGCGCAAGGCTTTGTCGGCCTTCACCACGCGAAGCTCTTCGCACTCCTGCGATGCCTGCCAGAAGAACAGGTACGGACTTATCGTGGTGCCGAATATCGCAACCACCGTGGTGACATATTCCGTCCTGAAGCTGAACGCAGGAATGAACATGCGATGAAGCACCTCCAGCCATGGAATATCGACGGCGAACACGACGCCCACGTAGGAGAACAGCGCGAGCGTGAGCCACTTGAGCACGCGGACGTATCGCTTGTACGAAATGAACACCTGCAACAGGACACACAGCACGCCGATGCCCACGATGTAGACGCGCCGCGGACCGCCGACGAGCAGTGCGAGCCCGTCGGCCATCGCGCTAAGATCAGCACCGATATTGATCGTGTTCGCCAATAGCAGCAGTCCGACCAGCGCGTATTGAATCGCCGGCGGATAGTGGCGGCGGATATTGCCGCCCAGCCCATGTCCGGTAACGCGGCCGATGCGCGCACTGACCATCTGAATTCCAACCATCAGCGGATACGTCAGCAGCAATGTCCATAGAAGGTTGAAGCCGAACTGCGCGCCCGCCTGCGAGTAGGTGGCGATTCCACTCGGGTCGTCATCCGCCGCGCCGGTGATCAGGCCCGGACCGAGTTTTTCGACAACCGAGTCTGCGGAATCCGAAAGCCGGGCACTTCCCGGTGGACGATTGCCGGGTACCGCCGGTGGTCGACGTGCGCGCATTGACGTTATTGGCAGGTGGAAGAGTCTTGGTCAGGTTCGACCCACGGCGTGCCGAATCGCAAACGTGAAACGCATATTACGGCACCACGGCAAGGAACAGGAAGGCCGCGAATAACACGAGATGAATGGCGCCGTGCAACACTGTGGCGCGACCGCTGCCGAGCGTCAGCGTACCGACGATCAGCGTCAGTGCCAGCATCACCATTTGCATCGGCGGCAGGCCCAACACCAGCGGAAACGCAAAGTACGGGGAAATGGCTGCGACCACGGGTATCGTCAGTCCGATGCTCGCGAGCCCCGAGCCGAGTGCGAGGTTGAGACTGGTTTGCATCCGATTGTTTCGCGCTGCGCGCACCGCCGCACCGGTCTCCGGCAACAGCACGATCAGCGCGATCAGCACGCCGGCGAACGATTCCGGCGCACCGACAGTAGCTGAAAAGAGTTTCAGCGCCGGTGCCAGCATCTTCGCCAAGCCCACCACGCCGATCAGCGCCACCAGCAACAGTCCCGCACAGAGCCACGCTGTTCGATTCGAAGGGGCATCGGCGTGGCTTTCGACATCGTTGGCGTCGAGCGGCAGGAAGTAGTCGCGATGGCGGACCGTTTGCACGAAGACGAAGATGCCATAGAGAACCAGCGACGCCACGCCCGCGAACGCAAGCTGTGAGGCGCTGAACGATGGTCCCGCAGTGGTCGTGGTGAAGCTCGGCAACACCAGCGCGAGGCCTGCGAGGGCGGCCAGCGCCGCCAGCGCCGGACTGGTGCCGTCGACGCGGAACGCCATCACATGGTGACGCAGACCGCCGACGATCAGGCAGAGGCCGATGACGCCGTTGCAAACGATCATGATCGCCGCGAATACCGTATCGCGGGCCAGTGAGTTCGCAGCCTGCCCGCCGGCGAGCATCAGCGAAACGATCAGCGCTACTTCGATCACTGTCACGGCGACCGCGAGTACGAGTGTTCCGTAGGGTTCGCCGACCCGGTGCGCGACGACCTCCGCATGATGGACTGACGCAAGAACCGCGAGCAGCAACATGGCCGTCAACAGCAGACCAAGGCCCACGCCGAGGGCTGAGCCGTGGCCAAGCGCAAGCACGAGCAGCGCCACGAACGGCCCGAACGTGCTCCATGGTGGCAACGCCGACACGCGTCTCGATTGAGGCGAACGGTCATCTTTCGTTGGCGCAGCCCGCATGATCGAGTCTAGCATTGGCGAATCGTCATGCTCGCAGGTCTTTGGTGCGCGCACGACCCGGCGAGAAACTCTGCCGCCGGGCGCCGGTGACGGCGATTGCCGCACGCAGCGATACAATGTCGACCTGTGGTTCGTGCAGTTCCTGCTGCTCCCTACCTGTCCAATATTTCCGTCATGTCGCAAGCTCACGCCCTATCGAAATCCCCGGCCGCGCCGGCGCCGCAAGCGTCCTTTCGAATTCTCGGCGCGCTGAGCTTCTCGCACATGGTCAACGACATGGTGCAGTCGCTGATATTGGCCATCTACCCGATCCTCAAGGGAGACTTTCACTTGAGCTTTGCGCAGGTCGGCTTGATCACGCTGACCTACCAGCTCACGGCGTCGCTGCTGCAACCGTTGGTGGGGATCTACACGGATCGTCGTCCGCAGCCGTATTCGCTGCCGATCGGGATGGGCTTCACGCTGACCGGACTGCTTCTGCTTTCCGTGGCGCCCAGCTTCACCGTGGTGCTGGCCGCGGCTTCGCTGGTCGGGGCAGGGTCGGCGATCTTCCACCCGGAGTCGTCGCGCATCGCACGGATGGCGTCCGGCGGCAAGCACGGCATGGCGCAGTCGTTTTTCCAGTTGGGAGGCAATGCCGGCAGCGCAATGGGGCCGCTGCTCGCTGCCGCGCTCATCGCACCCTTCGGCCAGCGCAGCATTGCATGGCTGGCACCCGTTGCGTTGGTAGGTATCGTGGTGCTGATGCAGGTCAGCCAATGGTACTTGCAGCACCGTCGCAAGCCGGCGAGTCACGCGTCGATGAGTTTGGACATCGCGACCCTTTCGCGGAGGAAAGTCGGTACCGCGATCGGCGTTCTGCTGCTCCTCATCTTCTCCAAGTATTTCTACCTGGCCAGCATCGGCAGTTTCTTCACGTTCTACCTGATCGACAAGTTCGGCGTATCCGTACAGCGCGCACAACTGCATCTGTTCCTGTTCATGGCCGCTGTCGCATTGGGGTCGTTGATCGGCGGACCGGTGGGTGACAGGATCGGCCGCAAGCCGGTGATATGGGTGTCGATCCTGGGAGTCGCTCCGTTTACACTCGTGCTGCCTTACGCCGACCTGTTTTGGACCGGCGTGCTATCGATGGTCATCGGCATCACGCTGTCTTCGGCGTTCTCCGCCATACTGGTGTATGCGCAAGAGTTGATCCCCGGCAAGATCGGCATGGTCTCGGGACTCTTCTTCGGTTTCGCGTTCGGCATGGGCGGGCTGGCCGCCGCCGTGCTCGGGACACTTGCCGACCATACGAGCATCGACTTCGTGTACCGCGTGTGCGGATTCCTGCCTTTGCTCGGCGCCATTGCCGTGTTTCTGCCGAGCACACACGCTCATGAGGCTGCCGGACGAACGCATTGACGATTCCCCTTCGCTCATCTCCAGTCGGAATAAAAGCCCGGTAATGCGCGTCTGCAGTGCTCGCGGTCGAAGTCCGCCCGCATGGTGAGTGCCGCCATTTTCCCGTGCGTGGCGTCGACGTGCACGAACGGCTGAAGCACATCGTAGTGCGGGCGATCAAGGAAGTCGTCGACCAGAATCCGGCATGGACTTCGGGCGCGGAGATTGCACAGGCATTCGAGAATGCAGGCCACGCGGAAACGGCCGTCGATGAAGATGGTGTCCGGCTCGAGCGTGCGTTCACGCAGGAACGGCCACGGCGCCTCGGCGTAGTTTCGCCAGCGGCGCAATCGTTGCGGTGTGGATGACTTGAGCACCGGAATTCCCCACCGCCGAGTGATGCCGATATCCGCGTGGATCAAGCGCGACACCGCGGGAGATCGGGAGGAACGGGCCAGCTGTTTTTGTACCGATCTCAGAAATCGCCGATCGCTATCGACTGTCACCACGACGCGGGCGTTTTGCCACGCTGCCAGCGTCGACCCACCGCTGCCGTATTCCAGATAAACGGATGTGTCCGCGATGACATCACGGAAATGCCGTGCCGCACCTGGATCGAGGTGCGGTTCGCCGGGAACCTGGTAGCCGATGACGAACTTGCGCGTAAGGAACATCGCGCGTGTCGCGAGCCTGGCTGTCGACCATCGCGTGCTCTGCAGCATCGCATCCTTCATCGGCGCGCGAACGGGGTTGACTTCACCCCGACGATTATCCGCCCCGACGAACGGATGCGATCCTGCCGGCGCAGCCGGTGACGCCCAGGCAGCGGTTTGGCGATTGTAGATGCGCCACGCCCGGTGCTCCAACCGCATCCCGTATCATTGAAGATCGCCACCCTTCGACGGTACACGCCGCCGGCCCATGTCGAGCCTGACGCCTGATAGCGCTGTATCTCGGGGACCTTACGGCCGCCTGCCA
>Ga0209483_1000723_pt1 | contig 26925 bp, 15 predicted proteins | sample NGEPerA_FD_184508 | JGI IMG/M metagenome (GOLD analysis project Ga0209483, IMG submission 184508) | Arctic peat soil microbial communities from the Barrow Environmental Observatory site, Barrow, Alaska, USA - NGEE PermafrostL2-A... | ecosystem: Environmental > Terrestrial > Soil > Wetlands >... | reverse complement strand
GTGACAAACTTTGCTTTCGCCCGGCGGGCAATCATTTCAAAACTGTGCGCCGAAAGATGGTGACATTCATCTACGACCAGATGGCCGTAATCTCCCACGCGATCATCCACGACTCCTTTGTGAATGAGGCTTTGCATGAGTGCAACGTCCAATGTGCCGGTCAGCTTTTTGCGTCCGCCGCCGAGTCGCCCGATAGTCTTCGCTGGTAAACTCAGAAATGTGGACAAGCGTTCGATCCACTGTTCAAGCAGTTGCTGGCGGTGAACTAAAATCAGCGTGTTGACTCCGCGTTGAGCAATGAGCCAGGCGGCCACGACCGTTTTACCAAATGCCGTTGTCGCAGCCAGAACGCCAGTATCGTGCCGCAACAGCGCCTCGGCGGCCGCTTGCTGATCGGGCCGCAATGTGCCGCTGAACGAAACACCGAGGGGGTTGCCCCCGAATCGCTCATCACGAAGAACCGGCTGAATCTTGAGTGTCTCAAGTGTTTTCCGCACGTCGTCAAGACAGCCGCGAGGAAGGGCAAAGTGCTTTGGATGATCCTCGGCACAAGCGATGATTCTTGGCTTGTCATAGGTCGAAAGACGCATGGCTTGTGCGCGATAGAATTCGGGATTTTGAAATGCGGCCAAACGCAGCAATCGGTTCCGCAGGCCGGGCACAAGACCTTCTTTGACCATATAGATTTGGTCTCCGAGGATTATTTCGAGCGTGTCGGGCAAAGGCCCTTGAATGGGTGGCTCCTTTCGCCGACGCGACGGTGGCGCCGTCCATGGATTGTCATCATCCTCATCGGCCAAAGCCATGCGAACTCCAACGATTCGTCCTTTGGATTCCGCATCCCGCACAAGTGCCTCGACTTGAGCCCGGCTCATTCGCCGTATTGAGGCCAAAAATGCCCATTGATCCGCGTGCGGAACAAATCTGTCATCAAGAAAAACTGTGCTGTCGCGCTGCCGGGCCAGTTTTTGGAGCGGTAATGCAATCAGATTTCCGAACCCGCCTTTGGGCAGTGTGTCCTGATTGGGAAAAAGCCGGTCGTAGGAATCGAAACCAATTTCCGGACGGGCTTCCATCGTCTCAGTGAGGAGATGCGAACCCAGTTTGCGCGCCAGCGCAGCGGGAATAGCCTCTTCAAAGAAAAACCAGACATGGCCACCGTTGCCCGAGCGTGATCGTTCCAAGACAGCGGGCACATCCAGCCGGCGGCAAGTGTCGAGAAACGCGGCAGCATCTCGTTGCCAATCTTCGTCGTCGAAGTCCACCGCCAAAAAGAAGCAAGTCTCGTCCAGCAACATGGCATAGACCCCGATGACAAAGTCCAAGCCTCGGTCATCCCGGCCCGAAAGATGCCAGCCGATCACTTCGTCGGTGATCTGAAAAAAACGGCGATTGGGACAATCCATGCATTTGATTCGTGGCTTTTCGCAAACGCCACGAACCCATTCATTGGCGCAGGCAGGCGCGTAGCCCGACTTCCCGGTCTTTCGACTCTCAAAACGGCGGGGATAGACATCCTCCCGGCCCTGGAACAAAGATCGAAACAACTTGATCTTGGCTGCTGGCGGAGAATGATTTGTGACCGAAAGGGTCGATTTTCCCGAAACGGCCGCTGCCTGCGCATGACTGCCACCATTTTGGTGAATTATTTCCACGCGATCATTATAGCCAGCCACCATCACGACGGCGAATTTGTTTTCGTGAGGAAAATCCGCTCCATTTGGCTCTGCAGCGTATTGGATTCAGTCAGTTTGCCGACGGCAATCCGAATTTTTGCACTTGTCCAGATGCAACGGCCTGTGATAACTTTTCTACCTCTTGAAGAGGATTTTGCTTTGGTTTGATCATTGCAAGACGTGGCATTACGTGTCACTCTGCAAAAGTAAAATTAAAATGCGCGAGCAGAAAAAGTCGCTAAATTGGATGCAAATTATTGCGCTTCAATAGTTAGGCAGGATAGCTCAGTTGGTAGAGCAGAGGACTGAAAATCCAAGAACGCCGTTTTTGCTCTCTTTTGCCATTTGGCACTATCACTGATTTCCCTCGTAAATTTAACGGTCTATACGCTTCCGTCTTTTGCTCCGACTGGCGGATTTTTGCTGCAGAAACGCCGTCAGGGATGCAAAAAGGGATACAATGGAATTCGTATTGACGTTTTTCGACGCTGCGTCCCTAACGCCGGTCAAGGAGTGACGAGTTGAACCTCTGGAAAATAAGTTTTAACGCGATCCGGGTCGCGCGTGACGAGCTTCATTCCATCGGCCTTGGCATGAGCGCCTATCAGGAAGTCCGGGAGAGGAACGCGGTTTTCCGTTTTCCGTCCGTCCTTCTTCAATCGGTCCAAATAGATGGCAAACGCTTTTGCGGCTGGAATCGCCGCTGAAATCGGCAAGGGCACCAACTTCAGACCCAGGCTTTCGAGCAAAGTGGGGACAGCGTCACGGTTCTCGGAGCGCACTGACGCCTCGCTGACAACGATGGTGTTCACGGCCCCTCCTTCGCCGCCTTCCTGGACTGCTGCGGCAATCTGGCGCTTGGCCCAATCATGAAAAGGACTGCCGGAGTCGCGAGCATCAATGACAACGCTACTGTCAAACAGAATCACCGGGTCTCCTTTTTGATTTCATCCCAGCTTTTCGTGAACCGAAGCGGACTGTTTTCGATGGCAGCCATTGCCTCCGCGAAAGTTGGCTTGCGGCGTGGCAGCTCGACTTTCCGAAGCAAAACCTCGTTCTCGCCCAAGACTTCCGGCTCGTAATAATCGCCGGGGCGCAGGACGGAAACCTGAATCCGATGCGCCTCATCTACTTTGACAGCACTCATGGCATCAATTGTCCCTCAAATTGGCGCTGAATTCAAGTCCATTGCCGACGCGCCTTATCGGTTGGGCGCATTCGCTGGAAACCCATGAAAGAGGATGGGACGCCTTACCTCTAACATTCGTTAGATGTTGGCCAACGACGTTTACTGCAACCTTCAACGATTCTCGCCGCGAGAATTTCGCAACAATCACTGATTTCTGCCGCAGCAGCGCCGCGGATCCCAACGATTGGGCCAACGAATTTTGCCGCAGCAACGCCGCACCCACGAGCGATATTCGCCGCAGAATTACCGCAACTGTCAACGATATTTCAACGAAGGGCCAACGATGAATCCGGGCAGCAAATGCTGTCAGTCAAGATGGCTTCGTGTTTGCCGCTGGCATTGTACGGCTCCGCTGCGCTTGTCAAGGTCGTGCCCCCTCCTCCCGCCGCCTCTTGACAATGCTCGCTCCGCCGGGAAACTGCGGCTCTTAGGAAACACGAAACGAATCTTTGAAGCCTGTAGTCCGGTCAAGTGCTTCTATGCCTCTTGTTATGGCTGCGAAAAGTGCATGATAGCGACAGCCCATTTTGGAACAAAGATAACGAAGTTTATTGCCAGGTGGCTGAACACCGCCGTCCAGAGACTTCCGCTACGAAACCGAATGACCGTATATGTAAATCCAGCAAAGAAAAGGGCGATAAGATGTGTGCCAATTCCAAACTGAACAACGTGGATTAGGGCAAAAAAGAGCGGTGTCCCTAAAATGGCCACGGCAAAACCAAATGATTTGGTTAGGCGATTGGCGAGGAGTCCAGAGAACAACATTTCCTCCAGTACGGGGGAAACGAATGAGGATAGCGACTCGCAAACAACGCCGGTCAAGGACGCCCCGTAAGCTAGTTGGCTCCAAATGTCGTGATGCATGGCAGCCACCGCCTGTGTCAACTCTTGGGATTTTGCCATGCTGGAAAGCGCCATGATTGGCATAATGGAAAGCCAGCTGGACAAGTGAAAGAACAGCAGAGGCGCCAAAATGAGGAGGGAGTTGAAACCACGACTCGGCGGCGAAGGAAACCAAAGAGCGGATGCATAGTTCCTCGACAGAAATAAAATAGCGCCGCACGTCAGACTCGTCTGCACCACGAAGAATATCAAAAAATAAGACGCATGGTGATTTGCAGAAATTTGGACAAAAGAGGGCCACAACATCAACGCCTGATTGACAAGGCGAGGCAACCAGTTCGGAACAATTAAAAGGAGAAACCACACCCAAATCCGAGGCTGGTCGCTGGAAATTTGCTGGAGGACTACAGGATGCGGAAAGTCGCGCATGGGTTAGGTAGGACAGTTCGTTTATTGAAACACAAAACCCCATCTGTATGGACGAAACCCGTCTGCATTTTCAATTCGGCACAACATCATGCGGGCAATATGGCCGGTTCTCGCCGAAAACCGAGCGTTTTCCCCAATGCGTCAGCAGCAAGTTTTTACCAACGCGCCATTTATTCCGAACGTTACCTTTGAAGCCATGTTTTGGGAATGCTCTCGGCGGAGATGGCCGTAAATTTTGAGGGCCAGCATCCCTCCGTCGCTGTGGCCGAGCCACCGGGCGACGGTCGGAATATCAATACCACTTTCGACGCAACGCGTGGCGAACAGGTGGCGCAATGAATGATGCGTGAGCCGGGCGCAACCGACGACCTTGCAGGCGCGGGTGAGCGATTTCTGGCACTCGGAGACTCGGCAAATTCGGTCATCGGGCTGCGATTGGTGTTTCTCCCGCATGTTTTCGAGCAACTCGCGCAGGGCAGGGATCAGCGGAATGACCCGTGTAAGCGACGCATTGCTGGTTGCGCGGCGTTTGACGGAGTGAATGGTGATTTCGTTGCGGTCCCAATCCACATCGCGCCAGAGGGCTTGTTTCATTTCGGCAATGCGGCAACCGGTGAAACTCAGGAAACTGACCAGATCGGCACAGTCCTTCGCCTGGCCCGCTCCCGATGTTTCGATTTCCTTCAACAATCGGTCAAATTGGTCGGTCGTGGGAAGCTCCAGGGGTTTTGAGCGTACGCCAAGGCGCTTGATTTTATAGGCCGGATTTGCATCCCGGCCAAGACCGGCGAGGCCGAGAATTTGCCGGAACACGTTGAGGGTATTATTGAAGAATTGCGCCGAGTATTTTTCAGCGTAGCGGTGCGCCCATTGGCGGCACTCGTCTTCCGTGATGGTGTCCACCTTCCACGCGTCGAGGTCCGGCCACGATTTGCGCAGCCGTTCGACACAACGGAGCCGATAGACTTTCGACAATTCCGCCAGCGTGTGGTCGCAATTTGTCTGTTGTTCAAATTTTACTCGACCGTCGGCGAAAGTTCCGACTTCAACCGTGGGCTTTCGCAGTTCTTTTAGCTTGTCCGGGAGCCGTTGCTTTGCCTTGGAAAAAACGTCCGTATCCAAACTGGCGCGAACGGGCTTGCCATTGATCTTACAGCGTGCGTAATATGTTCCAGCAATGACGTATTGCAGCAAATTAGGAACTCGCGGGAAGGACCGCCACTTGCCATCGGTGGACAAGTGGGGTTCTCTTTTCGCATCCGTCGTCATTTCGTATGTCGTTTTCATCAAAGATAATATACGGGATACAACAGCGGGATGCAATGGGGATTTTTCGGGTGAAGATTTGATTTGCAACTAGCGTAATTGCAGTGAGTTTGGCAGGATAGCTCAGTTGGTAGAGCAGAGGACTGAAAATCCTAAAATGGCACGTACTTATGGGTTCGGCAGGGTTCATTTCCGTTCAGTGTCTCCACACTATTCGATGGTTTTTACGAGGGAGAACCTAATTTCTCATTGGTTCCTCTTCGTAAAAGCTAGAAAATGGAAATTATTACGAATTATTACGAACTTCAGTCCTTGTGTCTTCCACTATTTATGGGAGACACAAGGACTGAACAGAGGGTAAAATTCAGAACGCAGCCTCTTAACCCAGTACGGGTAATTCGACCCCAGATCACGGGCTGTCGCAAGGGTATCCGCGGGCTTTCTTCGTCTGACATCCCTGAACCGATTGAACAGGCCGCCTGCGGTACCGTTACTCCGCTTGCGGTTCCACTCTCTTCTACCGGAAGAGTACGATTACATTACCGACTCGGGTGACCAGATGGCTGCCGCTTTTTCCGGCCAGTTGTGGAGCGAGTTTCTTCTTCTGCTCTTTGAAGTCGTCGAACTTGACTTTGACCAGTTCATGATGTTTCAGCGCGTCATTCAGGGCGGCGAGGAAATGCGGGCTAACACCTTCCTTGCCCAACTTCAGCGTGGCCTTGAGCCGCTGGGCCTGAGCTTTGAAAAGTCGTATTTGCGCATTGGTGACTGAACCCATGGCGCCAAAATACGCAGGTTTGTCCAAAACACCATGAGGAACTGCACTTGGGGTGGCCACCCATGAACCACCCGCATCTCCACCACGATCCAATACCATCTCCCTACGGTACCAGCGGGCGGAAGGTGCAATGGGCGGCGGTGTTCATGCAGAAAGCCGGAAAAAGACTTCAATCGCCGAGCGAAGGACCGCAGGGCGAATTCCTCCGCCAAGCGTTTCTCTCAGGGATGCCAGAATCGGTGGCCACTCCGGGGAATTCTCCGGAAAGGAACCCAGAAAGCTGATCAGATCGTCGACAATAATCTTCGGGAGCTGGGGGCCGGACACTCCTGGCAATGTGCCTGCGAGCCGAAATACATCGTTCCGGTGCTTGGCGATGTCCTTCGAATCAATATTTTCCCCGCCAGCCTTGCGCTTGCTCAGATTGAGCCAGGCATTTGCCTTTAGGGGGATGAGAGCCGTTGCGTTCGCGAAGGAAAGCCCGTCTCGAACGTCCTTGTGGTTTTGAATGAGCGAGTAGTAATCGTCATCAAGAAGAATGGCGGACAAGCTGTGAGGGCCGGCCATTGCCGGCAGCGGCACGATTTCCTGGCCCTCCGCAAGGTTGATCCCTTCCGGCTTCCGGCTGAAAAACTCCAACATGAACGGGAATTGCTCCTTCTGCGGTTTGGCAAAGCGATAAAGCACAGGTGATCCCTCCGTTCGCTGGCGGATCTCGTATTGCCCATCGGCGATGAAAGCCCGCAATGCTCTGATCGCCTCCGGCGCAAGCACTTCGATGATCAAAACGATGTCCAAATCCTTGGTGGCGCGAAACGGCAGTCCCTGGGCGGTGAACCACTCGTCGCAAGCCGCGCCGCCAATGAGGGTGAAAGAGCCTTCAAACTGGCGGAAGCGGTCACGGAAGATATTGAGTCCTTTTACCATTTGATCTCTTCAATGAGTTGCTCCAATTGCTGTTGGACACGCTCGTCCGATGAATTTCTGAGGCTCAGGTAGAGCGACAGGGGATCCACCATCCGGTGGTCACCGAGCAAATGCGGATTGTATGACCAAACCTCAATCTTCGCCGATGCGTTCTCCGCATCGTGGCAATCGGCGTAGAGGCCGCGCCCCAGGAAATCTTGAAATACCGCGAGCGGAATGGCATACGTCGGCAGACGGTCGGCGGCGATCATGGTTCGCAGGCTCAAGGCGCTCATCCCGGCAAGTAATGCGGGCTCCGCAGGTTTTGCCCATTGAACCCAACGTGTTTTTTTGACGGGCGAACTTAACTGAGGTTTGACCTGCTCCCACTGAGTGCGGCCAGTGGCCTTAAAATCCAAAAACATGGAGCGGCCACTTTGGACAACTTTGCAGATCTCGCCGGCTTCCAATTCATGCTTTACCTTCGTCATCATCATTGGGGAGTAATGAACCTTCTGGGCAATATCCTTGAGCGAAATTCCTGCCAAAGGCCCGCGCAATAGGTGGTAAAGCACTGTGCATTGGGCGGCGGGACTCAGGGTCTCCCGACGCTTGGAATTCGGTTGTGGGAATCTCTCCCGCAAATCGATCAAGCTGTTCGGGATGAAGGTTTGGCTGCCGGGGACAATGAACGGAATGCCCATCTGCACCATCCGATTTCTGGCGTAGGAAGGCAGAATCGTCAGAACCAGAACGACGGGTCCACCGAGCTTCAGTTTAAGGGTCTCTTCATGCTTCCCGTATTCGCCCGGCGATCCAATTTCCCTGCCCGCCGCTTCAACCGCCAGCAGAGACTTCCTTCCAAAGAGGCGGGCGGAAAACACCGCATACCGCTCCCGCAGGAATAGCGGCAGTGCGGAACCGGCTTCCGCAGCCAAGTCCGGGCGCTCACCAGAGAGCAACTCCAGATGGTTGAGCAGGCGTTCTTTGAGATTTGCCATTATCAATACACTAAATGAGCACGATAAATATGTCAAGTTTATCGTGCGTAAAGCCAGTATTATCTTGGTTTTGTGGTTCGCTTCAAGTCAGCCCCCGCCAACGGTTAAGTGGTTGCCGAATTAGCTTCCGGGGTATTGTGGCTTTGATTGAAACGACGACACGACTGAAATCTGATTCATCTTAAGGCTTCGGGCGGACCTTTCCAAATAAGGCGCAAGGCGTCAAGCCGGAGACGGGACTGTTGCAGGGCAGTCGTCAATTCCTGCTGCTGCGTTTGTGCCATTTGGATTTCTTGCGGACGAATGTGATCGTTCACGAACAGGAGCATTTGAAGGCGCTCCACCTCATGGTTGAGCAGGTGGTTCATCTCTTTTAGGGCAGACTGACGCAGGGTTGCCGCCTGTGTTTCTGCGAATCTGGTGGCTGCCTGGAACATGGCCGGGATGGTGTGTTGGACGATCTCGGCATTATCAATCAGTTTGTAAGGCAAGCCCTTCTCAAGTTTTCGTTCCCAGATTTTGTCGCTGAAATCTTTGCTGATGTCCGCGAGTTGGTGGTTGACGACCAGACGGACTGGGGTGGGCGGAAGAAAGCGATCCACATGCAGGTGTGGCGCCGCGATGGCTTCTAGGACAAAGATCAACTCCAACAATATCGTCCTTTCGTTCCCTGCCGGCAACACGGCAAAGGCACAGTTTCCCGTTTCGGCGCCGAGCAATAAATCCATGGCCCCGGTGACCATAGGATGGTCCCACGTCAGAAACCCAACATCTTCCCGGCTCAGGGCACGGCGACGGTCGCAAGTGGCGATCATCCCTTCGGCCGGCAAGGCTGGAAAGGACTCGGTGCTGAGGCCTTGAGAATTCAAGTGCCAGGTGTGGGAAGCCAGTTCCTCAATGGGAATGCCAAAATGGTCAAATACATCGAGCATATACTTTTCCAAATCTGGTTGCCGATCTTGTTCCTTTATCTGACTGATGATTCGTTGAGCGACTGCCGGACGGAATGAATTGAGTTCCAACAAACGATCCCGACCCAGTTCTAGTCGTCGTCGCATTTCCTGCCGTGCTTGCCTGGTTTTTTCCAACAGATCAGCCAGTTCTCGTTCTGCTGTGTCCCGGTCTGCCACCGGAAATTCCAAGGCGAGGTCGTGGACAGCCCGGCCAAACTGGCGCAGCAGTTCGTTGCCTCCTTCCAGATTGCTTTCAAAGGCGTTCAAGCCCTCGTGAAACCATCGCGCCAAAACTTCCTGCGGACTTTGGGCCAGATAAGGAACATGGATCTGGATGTCGGAGGTCTGACCGATTCGATCCAGCCGTCCGATGCGCTGTTCGAGCAGTTCAGGATTCAGCGGCAGGTCAAACAGGACCAAATGCTGCGCGAATTGAAAATTGCGTCCTTCGCTGCCGATCTCGGAACAAAGCAAGAGCCGCGCTCCTTCAGGCTCGGCGAACCACGCGGCGTTGCGATCCCGCTGCACCAGCGTGAGTCCTTCATGGAAAATGCCTGTCTTGATGGTCAGGTGACGTCGCAGGGCCGCATCAAGGGCTTCGGCTTTTTCAATCGTGCGACCGATCACCAAAACCTTTTTTGGATCCAGTTTCCGCAACAGTTCCACCAACCAAAGAACTCGCGGGTCGCGCGCCAGATCAGCCAATGACTGCAACCGGGTGTCTCCGACATCCTCGGCAAATTCCGTGGAGACACGATCCAACCAATGTTCCGCTTCCGGGCCGGGTTCCAGCCTGGCTAAACGCGCGGTGCGTTTGGGAAAACCCTTCATGCCGGCACGTGTGTTACGGAACAACACGCGGCCAGGGCCGTGCAAATCCAGCAACTCTTCCAGCAACGCCGCCGTCGCTTCCGCGTTGCCCCGACCCAGTTCGGCAATGCGCTGCTCCAACTGGGGATCATGCGCCAGCAAGCGACGCAACGAGGTTATGTCCGTTTGGGCGAGGGTTGTTTCGGCACGCAGTTTCTCAGCAATCTCGGCGGCTGCCTTATAATTTTTCGAGTCGGCCTGAAATGTTGCGAGGTCGCGATACCGATCCGGGTCCAGCAAACGCAGCCGGGCAAAGTGGCTTTCCACCCCCAATTGTTCCGGCGTGGCCGTCAGCAACAACTGTCCCGCCGATTGACGGCTGAGTTGCTCCACCACCCGATATTCGCGGCTGGGTGCGGCTTCCGACCATTCCAGGTGATGCGCCTCATCCACCACCAAAACATCCCACCCGGCCGCCACCGCCTGTTCTGCTCGCCGCGTGTCGCCCGCCAGAAAACCAATGCTGGTCAGCACAAGCTGATCATCCAGAAACGGATTGGCGCCCGGTTCGCCGGCTTCGATGGACGCGCAACGTTCCGCATCAAATATATGCAACCAGACGTTGAAGCGGCGGAGCATCTCCACGAACCATTGATGCACGAGCGTTTCCGGCACCAGCACCAGAATGCGATTGGCCCGGCCGCTCAACAGCAGGCGATGCAGGATCAAACACGCTTCAATGGTCTTTCCCAGTCCCACTTCGTCCGACAGCATGACGCGCGGAGCATGCCGGTGGGTGACCTCTTCCGCGATGTAAAGCTGATGCGGAATCAGATCAATACGGCCGCCCACGAATCCGCGCACGGGAGATTTGCGAGAGCGGTGAAGCAATTCCAGTGTGCGGCAGCGAAGCGCAAATGATGTCAAGGGGTCAAAGCGTCCCGCCAACAAACGCTCTTGTGGCCCATGCAAACTAACACGGTCGTTCACTTGGGCTTCCGGCAATTGTTGCCGATCACTGACGTAAATCAGCACGCCCCGCTGCTCGACAACATCGGTGACGATGAATTCCTTGTCCTCTTGCGTTCGTATGGCGTCACCAACCCGAAAACGCACGCGCTTCAACGGCGCCTGGTCCATGGCGTAAGTGCGCAACTCTCCCGCAGCTTTGAACTCGACCCGCACACGACCATCTCCAGCCTGCACGACCGTGCCCAATCCGAGCTCTGGCTCCGATTCGCTGATCCACCGTTGCCCTTTGATAAACACACTCATGAAATTGCGGCAGCCTATATTCAAGTTTTATGTGGCGAATGCAACTTCTGATCTAGGGCAGGAGGGGATCGTCAAACAATGGACGACGGTCTCCGAAGCGCCCCCGATGCCAGGAACGTCTTCAATTGAATCTTGACCTGGAAGATCGGAAATAGAGATTGGGTAGATGTTGAATGCGTCAAATCTTGTTGTGTTTTATGTCCAAGCCTCCGAACGGCAGCTTTTCGATTCACTTTGATGCCAGACCTCTAACTCTCCTGCGTCCCATTCCAATTTTCATCGCTTCGCAACGGCCCAAAGACCATGTCCAAGCAAAGCCATAATAGGATTTTAATAATTCTCATATTGGGCGCGCTTTCCACCATTAGCCCGTTTGCCATCGATATGTATTTGCCTGTATTTCCAGGGATCGCCGCCGCACTGCACACTTCCACCGCCAAAGTTTCCCTCTCCATTTCCAGCTATTTTGTGGGGCTGGCAGTGGGCCAGCTTTTTTATGGACCGCTGCTGGACCGTTTCGGTCGCAAGCTGCCGTTGTATGCGGGGCTGACCTTATTCATTGTGGCATCGCTGCTTTGCCTGCTTTCGCGCACGGTGGAATGGTTGGTGGCCATGCGCTTCTTGCAGGCGCTGGGTGGTTGCGCGGCGCAGGTTGCCTCCATGGCGATGGTGCGAGATTTCTTTCCCGTGCATGAAACGGCCAGAATTATTTCACTTTTGATTTTGATTCTGGGAGTATCGCCTCTGCTGGCGCCAACTGTGGGAGGCTTTGTCGCGTTGCACTTGGGATGGCAATGGGTGTTTATCGTTTTGGCGTTGTTCGCGTTCTTGATGGTGGTGATTTGCTGGTGGCGCCTGCCGGAAGGGCATCAGCCCGATCCGGGCGTTTCACTTCGGCTCGCGCCCATCTGCCGCAATTTCGCGGCGGTTTTGCAGGAGCGACAATTCCTGACCTATGCTCTGGCGGGCGCTTTTTCGTTCTCTGGCTTGCTGGTTTACGTCGCCGGTTCCCCGGTGATTTTCATGGAAGTGTTTCACGTGAGCGCGCGCGCGTTTGGCGGCATCTTTGCGGGTTTATCAGTGGGTTTTATTGGGAGCAATCAAATCAATGTTCTATTGCTCCGCAGATTTTCCAGCGAGCAGATTTTTCGCGGCGCCTTGTGGGTGGAATGTCCGGCGGCATCGCTCTTTTTGGTGGGAACGATTTACGGCTGGTTCGGGTTGGCACCCACATTGGTGTTGCTGTTCATTTCATTGTCCAGCCTCGGTCTTGCCTTTCCGAATGCTGCGGCGCTGGCGCTGGCACCTTTTGACCATAATATTGGCAGCGCCTCCGCCATGCTGGGCTTCCTGCAAATCGGCGTCTCCAGCATTGCCTCCGCGAGCATCGGGTTATTTGATTCCCACAGTTTGCTGCCGGTGGTTGTCATTCTGGCCACAACCTCATGGATAGCCGAGCGGGGTCCGGCCAAGGATGAGCAGGTTGACCGCTTGTCCATCCCGATAAGCCGGCGTGTCCCGGCTTAAATGGCGGTTCAATCGAGTGCTGGCAAAAATCCGATTGGTCTTCTCATCCAAACCGATATGGACAATCACCGAGTCTCCCAGGCGCACGGGCGATTCCTGTTCGCGAAACGGCAACAATAAATCCTTGGCCAGTCCCCAGTTGAGGAACGCCCCGATATTTCGGTTCACACTAACGACTTTCAAATACGCAAACTCCCCGACCGTCGCCAGCGGCGTCTCTGTCGTGGCCACGAGACGATCTTCTGAATCGCGGTAAACGAACACGTCCAGTTTGTCCTTGGGCTTTAGTTCTACTTTGTTACGATTTTTGTTGCAATTTCGCCGGGATGGGATAGCGTTGGGTTGTTCGTTGTGGGTGAGCAAAAACGCCAACACAAAATTCCAAAAAACATAAACCGCAAGGCGCGCCAAAAACCGCGCCAACTAAAAATGCTCTCCAAAGCCTGCGCGGCATTGGAAAACGCCTTTTTGGCTTCATGTCTGACTACTCGGAACATTTCCTGATTCGCGGCAAGGACGTCAGTCCGCACGCCTCGGATTACTTGTCCGGCCTGCTGGGAACTTACCGGCGCAAGAACCTGGAGTGCATTCATGGGGACATTCCCGAAAGTAATTATCAGGCGATGCAACAGTTTGTGAGCGACTCGCCCTGGTCGCAGGACAAACTCATGACCCAGGTGGCCGGGGAGGTGAACGGCCTCCTCGGAGCCAACCGCCACAGCGCCCTCCTGATCGATGAAACCAGCTTTGTCAAGAAGGGCGACCACTCCGTGGGGGTGCAACGGCAGTATTGCGGGCGGCTGGGCAAGAAGGAGAATTGCCAGCTGGGGGTCTTTGCTTGTCTGGGGCTGGGCGAGAAAGCGTCGGTGGTGGATTTCCGCCTCTTTCTGCCGGAGTCCTGGGCGCAATCGGACGAGCGCTGTGAGAAGGCGAAAATCCCGGAGGAGCAACGGCAGCATCGCACCAAATTGGAATTGGCTTTGGACATGGTGAAGGGGGCCCAAGCTCGCGGGCTGCAATTTTCCTGGGTCCTGGCGGACGCGGCCTATGGTTGCAGCAACGAGTTTTGCGCGACGTTGGAGAAGTTGGGTCTCCACTACCTGCTGGATGCGTCGATGAAAGCTTGTGTTTGGGATGCCGATCCCGAGCCGTATTTGCCGGCGCGGCCGGGAAAAAGAGGGCGGCCGGAAACGGTGTCTCAGCCGGGGAATTCTGAGGCCAAGCGCTATAAGCTGCCGGATTTGCTCAAGGAGCGATTTGTCCAGCGCGCGCGGGAAGTCGTGATCCGCAAGACGAGCCAGGGGGAGTTGCGGGCCAAGGTCTGGGTCTGTGAGGTGTGGCTGTGGGAAGACCGGAGCGCCCCGCCTCTGGCCCGGCGTCTCGTGGCCCGGGAGATGGAAGGCGGGGAAATCAAAGTGTCGTGGACCAACGCGCCCAAGGAAATGAGCGATGAGGAGTTGGCTTACATGCAGGGGCAACGGCACTGGATTGAGCGGGGGTTTGAGGACGCCAAGAGCCAACTGGGCATGGCGGACTATGAAGTGCGCAAGTGGCGCGGCTGGCATCACCACATGGCGATGGTCGCCCTGGCGATGCTGTTCCTGTTGAAAGAGCGGGTGGAACATGAGAAAAGCGCGCCGCTGTTAAGCGCGCGCGACATCGTGGAACTGCTGGCGTTTTACCTGCCCAGACGGCGGCGGAAAGAAGCGGAGGTGATTTCAGATCTGGTGAGGCGACATGAACAACGCCGGGCGGCGACGAAAAGCCATGCCCGGAGCCAGCGAAGAAAGAGATCGAAATCGTAACAAAGTAGAATTAGGTCTTTTGGAATATAGCGACCCGGCAACAAAATTTCCCCCAATTCCCCGCCATCGAGATAAAGGCCGGGCGCCGAGGCTCTCACGATGGGGAGAGTGTTTCGCTTTCCGATCGCCACCATGTTCTCCAGCGTAGCCGCGCATCGCCACACGAGGGAGAAAAATCGCGGCTGGCTGGTTGCCTTTAGCACCATCAAAACGCTCGCAATGTGATCGAAATTCTGCGTCCGGTGAGACGGCTAAAGGCGGGCACCTCAACCGTTTTGTTCGGGCGAGAGGACATCCTCATCAACAACATCGCCTGGGCGCTCCGCCGGTTTCCATTTTTTGCGGTCTTCGGCGACGGTTCGTATCGGCTTCAACCAATCCATGTGGATGATCTGGCGGAATTGGCCGTCGCTGAAGGGATGCGGACGGAAAACGCCGTCGTCAACGCCATCGGCCCGGAGACATTCACTTACCGCGAGTTGGTGAAAGTCGTCGGTGGCGCGATTGGCCGGCCGCGGACGTTGGTCAATGTGTCGCCGACAGTGGGGTGTTTGCTTGGAAAACTGCTGGGGTGGTTCAAGCACGATGTATTCATCACGCGCGAGGAAATTCGCGGGTTGATGTCCGAACTGCTCCATGTGAACACCCCGCCCACCGGGAAAACGCCATTGACGGCGTGGATGAAGAAGAACGCCGACACATTGGGGCTACGGTATGCCAGCGAACTGGATCGTCGCCGCGACCGGCAGATGCCGTATTTCGTGAATAACGCACTATGAACGAGTGGCACTTCAAATTGCTTTATGACGGGGAATGCCCGTTTTGTCTACGGGAATCCCACCGGAGCAGGTGCTGAGGGGTGGCGAGCACATCGGACAGTCGGCCAAGAACCGAGCGCTCAGAGCCTGGGCAAGGCTTCCGTCACGAACTTCTGGTCGAGTTCGACGAACGCGGGGTGCCCGTTCGGCCAGAAGGAAGCGCGCTTGGTCGGTTTTGGAAACAGATGCGAATCGAACCGCAGCAACCGGTGCATTTGGTGAAAGGCGAGGCCATCCATCCCCAGGAGGTTCTCGATCTCTTGGCCGGCGCGAGAGGTCGTCCCGGCACGGTCGCTTTTGGCCCGGAAGGTAGCATGGTTCATGAGGTTGACCACTCCAGCCTGCCAGTCCAGTTGCTGGTAATAGTAGGACCGCATCAATTCCGGGCCGAGATCACACTCCGACTGGCTGAGATGGTTGGACAGGCGCAGGTTTCCGCCCAGCCAGGAGTGCGTCAAGTGGTTGGCGAGCGGGTAAGTGCGGAAGTTGGGGGCGGCAGAAATGTTTTGGATGAGCCGCATGAAATTGGAGTAGTAGGGCTCGACGCGTTGAAAATAATTGAATCCCCGGATGGCGGCGTGCTTGGTGAAAACGGTGTAGGAGCTGAGATCGCCGGGCCGGTCCAGTTCCATTCTCCAATGGGTCAGCACGATGGCGAAGACCAAGGGCTGCAGGGCCACCGGAAGCTGGAAGGGCAGGCCATCGTGGGTGACCGCACCCCGGAGCAGGCAGGTGGCGTCTTCAAATCCCTCGCGGTCCAGTCCCAACTCCTCTTTCAATGCCGGGTCCAAGGTGGCGTAAGCGCAAGTCTCGCTGTGCCGCGCAACGACCCGCTGGCCGCTGGGCAAGAGCATGGCCCTGTCCTCCTGGTCGTGCAGAGTGAAGTCCTGCATGGAGTCGGTGGCCGCTCGGAAGGGGTAACCGTAATAGCGATCCCCGTTGCCGAAGCGGCCCGGGGCGCAGCCGCCCGGTCTTCTGGCGCAGGGTGTCTCGAAATTTCCGTCGGCTCTTTTCTCGCGGCCAGCGGTGGCCTCGCTCGAAATGATACCCCAGGAAGTCGAATCCACCGGCGGCGCTGGCCTCGACTATCCGGGTTTTAACCGGATGCAACACCAGCCCCGCCGCGCTGACCCATTGTTGGAGCTTTTCCAGCGTCTCTTGGGCTTCTTCTTGACTTTGGCAGAGGATCACGAAGTCGTCGGCGTAGCGCACCATGTCCCGTCCCTGCCCGGCCATCAGATGGTCCAGCGGGTCCAGATACAGGTTGGCCAACAGAGGGCTGATGACCGCTCCTTGCGGGGTGCCCGCTTCGGTCGGTTTCCAGCCCTGGCCGCTCTCCATGACGCCCTGCTTGAGGAACGACCGGATTAACCGGTTGACCGCTCCGTCCGCAATGTGGGCTTCCACCGCTGCCATCAGCTTGTCTTGCGGAATGCTGTCGAAGTAGCCTTTGAGATCGGCGTCCACCACCCAGTTTCTTCCAGTCTTGAGCAGGTGATCGACCCGGCGCAGGGCGTCCTTGGCGCCGCGTCCGGGCCGGAATCCATAGCTGTGCTCGGCAAAGACGTTCTCGAAGATCGGTTCGATCACATTGCGCAGCGCCGTTTGCACCACGCGATCTTCCACCGCCGGTATGCCCAGCGGTCGAAGTTCCTTGCTGCCCAGCTTGGGTATCCACACCCGCTTGACTGGTTTGGGCTCATAGCTGCCTTGCTCCAACATCTGCTGCACGCGTTCCAGCCGTTGCGGGCTGCTTTTGAGGTAGTCGGGGCATCTCTGCCCGTCCACCCCGGCCGCACCCCCATTGCGGACGACTTGTTTTAAGGCACTTTGCAGATTTTCCCTTTTCCATACCTTATCCATCAAACTGAACCATTTGCCTCCTTTGATTCCTCCTTCGAGGGTTGCCAACATGCGTTCGGTCCACACGCTTGCTTCCGTCCACGCCCATTGCTGGGGGACTTCTCTGCCTTGTTTAGCCTGAGGCACTCCCGGCAGTTTGAATTGCGCTTGTGTTTCCTTCACGCTTCCACCTTCCTATCCCCCTTGGCTCCGCGGTCGTTACCCGCTTCATCGCTACTACGGGGACTCTGACTCCTGCCCTGCTCCTTCCAGCACCAGGACAGGTCTCCTTGATTAAGGATCGTGCATTTCCGGACATTCCGTCTCCAACCACCCCATGCGCCCCCGTCTCCGGCCATTGCTTCTTGCTCCGGGCGGGCTTGGCCTCCGGTTCGCATTGGATTGCTCCCGGCGGTTCTTCGGACTTCGCTCATTACTCGCAGTCTCATCAGTCGCATCAGGCCGAATCGAGTTTGTCTCGCGGGCGTCCAGCGCCCGTCAGTTCTACGGACTATCCTTTCGTTTCCAGTTGCTCTCCACGCCCTGTCGCCAGAACGCAGTTACCTTCAACTCGTGGCGGAAAGCTCCGCCACAGAGGGACTTCCACCCTCCTATGCACGCTCTTTCTCAAGTGCACGGGCCGCGCTCTCTTGAGCGCGGAATTCTCAGGGCGCGCCCTTTCGTGATTATATCAAACCTATTTACGGGATTCGCACCCGCCAGTAAACGATTGGCTGGTTCTTGCTCACGCTGGTGGCGCATTGCCAGACGCCAGGCGAGGTTTGAGTGATGGAGGCATAGGCATTATTCAATGGATCAGATCGCTGGAGGTATCCAACTCGTATCTCGTCCCGGTTCCGGTAAAGTTTACGTAAACCGTCCGCCCATAACCTTCGTTGTAAAACTGCACATTGTACGGGGGGAACACGAGGCCGGTAATGACGGGGGTGATCGGACTGTAGGACGGCTCCTGCACTGCATAAAACCGGCGCGGATAAGCCAGGTAGTTCGTATCGTAAAAATCAAAGACGCCCGCCCCGGCGGCCACGGCTTGGCCGATATTCGTCCACGTCCTCAAATTGGTCGAGGCGAGGACAAAACAGGTCGTGTTGGTTATGCCCGTAATATGCACATGAAACCCGGCCCCGAGTTGCACGCCAAGAGCGGTGATGCTCGGAGGAACTGTTTGCACGATGACCACCGCGGTCTGGCTGGTAATGGACCCGTTGGTATTAGAGACGACCACCGAGTAAGAGCCTGCGTTTCCAGTCAAGACGTTGGTGATCGTCAAGGTGGCGGCATTTTGGCCCGGCAAGACATTGTGGCCAAAATACCACTGGTAGTTTTCGACATTGCAATCGGACGCCATGACAACGTTCAACGTCAAATTGGAAAAGACACGCACCGTGCTGGGAGCGGTGCTGAGGTTGGTGGCGAAAACCGGCAAATTCGTATCAATCACGGTGACTGTCGCCGGAACAGTTGTGTAGAGATTGGTGTAGAGATTGGAAATGGCGACTTGGTACTGTCCGGCCTCGGCGCAAGTGGCGTTGGGGATGGAGAGGGACGCATTGGTGGCGTTCGGCAGTGCGCTTCCATTGAAGAGCCATTGGTAACTGGGCGGCGGGCCCGTTACGGTTACATTCAGGTTAATGGTTTGGCCCAACAAAACCTGGGTGCTGGCCGGAGGTTGGAAATTGGGATCGTAAACAGTGACGATCGCCGGGACGGTAGTATAGGTGCCCGCAACCTCGACTTGGTACGGCCCACTCTCGGCGTAACTGGCGTTAGTAATGCTTAACAAGGCATTCGTCGCATTCGCAATAGCGTTGCCGTTGAAATACCATTGGTAAGTCGCCCCCGGCCCGTGAACAGTGATACTCAAGGAACACGTCTGGCCGCGCACCACGGCGGTATTGGTGGGAGGCTGGACAATCGCCAAAGCCGATGGCGCTCCTTGGAATTCGTACGCTCCCATGTCAATTGTCCCATTGACGAGGCGCGGGTTGCCGTCCAAGTCAGTCAAATCGACGGCGGCCGAAGGCTGACCGGCGCCAAGCAGCGGTGACAACGATGACAAGTGGTAGTTGCCCGCCGTTGTCGGCGCGAGTCCAGCGCTGACCTGCTGCACGAATATTGGATCCTGGCTTCCAGCAAGCCCTTGAATAGAATCATAACCGTACCCGTTGGCGGAGTTGGTGGCAATCTGGTCGGATGCCGTGTAACCGTTGGCCCCGAGATTATTCCAGAAGATCGAGTTGGAAACTTCGAGGGTTCCGCCCAGATTGGCCAGTCCGCCAGCAGATCCGGTTGAGCTATTGCCGGTGATGGTGCAATTAATTATTGAAACGTTGTTTGAAATGCCGTCGATCGCCCCAGCCTGCAATCCGCCACCATTGCCCGAAACAAGACTGTCGCTGAGATTCAAATTCAGTGGACCACTTAACGTAATAGCAGGCCCGTTATTTCCACTTACAACCGAACGATCCACCAGCAAAGACCCACTCTGCGAGTAACCAGTAATACCCCCCGCGATGTTACCAGATATGGTGCAACCGACCATTTGATCGGCCGTTCCGTTGAGGTTCAGGTAGAAACCGTAGGTATTGTTCGAGATTTGGCACTGGTTGAAAGTGTTTTGACCGTAGTCTTCGATGCCGGCTACCGATCCTGAGCCGCTCGACAACGAAGTCAAAATGGTAAACTGACCGGAAGTCGTCACGCTGAAGATGATGCCGACGTTGTTGGGGCCGCCATATTGTGTCGCACCATAAAAGACGCCATCAGCGCCGAGGGTCAGCCCGCCGGTTGGGGTTTCGCCGTCGATGAAGAAGCCCGCGGAATTGGTTCCCATGCTTCCGAACGTGTGCAAGGTGGTCAGGACGCCATTCGTCGTGACACGGAAGATCGTGCCGTTTCCCCCCGCTGTCAGTCCATAAAACGCGCCATCCGGCCCGGTCCTCAGGCTGTTTGGATACTCACCATCGGAACCGCCAGTGAACGAATAAATCGCGGTGAAATTTCCCGCAAGCGAAACGCGGAAAATCGTGCCTTCGTAGCTGGTCCCGCCGTCGTAGGCCACGCCATACAAATTACCATCGGCTCCGCTCGCGAGTGTGCCCCACGGGCTGGCTCCGTCAGTCCCCGACTGAAGTTGGTGGATCGAAGACAAAGCGCCGCCGGGCGTTAACCGGTAGATGCAATCAGCCCCGCCGCCGCCAAAGGAATCTCCCGTGCCATAGAAATTGCCGTCGCCTCCCTGCACCAAGCCCCCTTCCGTAAGCTCGCCGGCGCCGAGGCTTAGTAATGAAGCGATAACGATCACTCCGTTGGAATTCGCCTCGAAGAGCGAAGTTCTGGCTGCGCCGTAAAAACTGCCGTTGCTGGCTTGGACCATCGGGGCAGCTATCTGCAAGCCGGTCACGGTCTGTGGCCCAAGCACACTCGGGACGCCGTTGGAAGTGATGCGGACGGCGGCTTGCGCGTTGTTCACGTAGGCGACCCCATAAAAACTGCCATCGCTTCCGACAGCCAACGGACTGGTCAGATAAGGACGGTTGACCTCGCTCACGGTATTTCCAGAATAGACCGGCGTCATTGTGCCGTTGGTGCTCATGCGGAAAAACAGGGAGGAATTGCCCAGGCCGTACAGATTGCCATCAGTTCCCGCCGCGAGGCTTCCGATCGGCTGGGGGTCAATTGCGGCAGTGGTTCCGTTGAAGCTGCAATTCTCGACGACATTTGACCTGTAGCACGACAAACCTTCGTTCCCATAATTGGAGAAAGCGCAGTTGACCACCTCTCCGTAACTGTCAATCTGCAGCCCGGCATAACCGCCCGCGAATTGGCAATTCGAGACAACCATCGAGTCGCCGGCGATCAGGCCAAAGGCATTCGGGCCGACGATAAAAGCGCAATTGGCTACCGTCGCGGCGCCCGTCTGCCCGTAACTGAGGCCGCTGCCCGACGCATTACTTATGACCAAACCATCCACCGGCGATCCCCAGGAATTGAGCGTATAGCCGCCGCCACCGCTCAATACGGTTGGATTGGCCGCCACATTTCGCTGCGACGGGTCCGTCTCAATACCGACAAATCCGCCGATCAGGGCCACACCGTTTGTCAACAAGAATGGGGAATCGGAGTAGGTTCCTGCGGCCACCCAGATTTGCGAACCGCCCGGGGTGAGCTGAGGATTATTCAGCGCGGTATTCAAGTCGTTGAAGGCCGTGGCCCAGGACAATCCATTGCCACCCGCCGGGGCAGCGGCGTTGACATACCACTGTGAGGGATTAACGGTCACGGTCACTGGCTGGGAAGAGATTTCGCCGTGCCCTGTGGCGTCGCTGATTATCACCACATACTGCACCTTGCTCCCCAGGCTGGAACCGTTAAGAATTTGCAACGTAAAGTTCGTCACGCCCTGGAAGTTCGTCCCATCCGACAGCGGCACGAAACCGTTTCCATCATTGAAATCGCCATACCATTGGTAGGACAGATTTGTGCTGGCTGGAGTAACCGTCAGGACATTGTGCGCCGCAACCCCGGGATAGTAAGTAAGTGGCGAAGGTCCGCCGAGGGTGAGAATGTCAGGAGTCGTCGTGCCCACAAAGGGATACGCACCCAAGGTGGCCCCTCCATTGCCGACGCCGATAACCGGAGAGTCGCTGCCAAGATGATAATCACCTGCTACGGATGGGGCGGAAAGGCCGCCGCCGGGTGCGGGTTGGACAAAGACGGGGTCCACGTTAAGCGGGTTGAGGCTGCCCCAGTTCACCAAATCCAATCCCTGGATATCGTCGTGGTCGGGATAGACGTTGGCGGAGTAAGGCGGGATCCATATTTGTGCATCCACGGAATTACCCGCCTGGCCCGAGTAATTGCCCCAGAAAATTGAATTTTCGGCGAAAAAATCGGTTGGCGGGCAATTGCCCAGGAAACCGGCGCCAAGACCAGTCGAGCCATTGTTCACGATCGTGCAATTCTGAAGACCGAGGCCACCGAAACCCGATCCCAGGTATATCGCCCCGCCGCCTTGGGTGGCGTAATTTCCGCTAAACAAACATTCGTAAACCGAGGCGCTGCCCGTTGTGTAAAGCGCCGCGCCAAAGTACTGAGAGCTATTGCCCCGGAAGATGCTTCGGACTATGGATACTTCACTGCCGTCGTTGTAAATGGCGCTGTCGTGATTGGCCAGGAACGCACTGTCCTGGACAGTGACCCCCTCGCCGGTGGCCTGATTGTTGTAAATCCCGTGGGTGTTGCTGCTAAAGGTGCAGCCCTCGAAGACTGGCGTGCTGCCCCCGTCATTATAAGCGCCGATCCCGTCCTGGGTAAACAGGCAAGCCGTCACCGAGGCTGCGCCGCCATTGCCGTTATAGACGGAGATGCCGGGGTTGTTGCTGAAGACGCAATTGGCCAGCGCGGGGCTGCCGTTGAGAATGTCAATAACCAGCCCGCTATGGTTGGTAAACGAACAAGCTGTGATGGCCGGGCTACCGCCAGCAATTTGCAGCGATTGGCTATTGGCGGTAAACGCGCAATTAGAAAACGAGCCGCCCGCATTGTTGAAGTTCGCCGCGAAAACAAGATTCGAAAAGACACAATTCATCACCGCCAACGCACTGCCAGTGTTGGTCACGCCGGTCGAGGCATCCCGCAATATGAAACCGTCGAGCAACGCGTTGGTGAGGCCCGATGTTGATAGGAGGATGGCGCTCTTTCCACTTCCAGGCAACACGCCCTCGAGGACGGTTGGATTGACCGCCCAATTGCGCTGGGCCAAATTCGTTTCCGTGCCATTGAATCCGCCGCGAAGGGCCAGATTGTCAGGCAGCACCAGCGACCCGTTGGTGTTGCCTGAATCGGAAACATAATAGCTGCCGGACGCGACCCAAATCTGCAGGTTGGTGGGCCCAGGCACCAGATTACTCACCGCTTGTGACAGGGTTTGGAAAGCGGTCGCCCAAGATTGGCCGTTGCCGTTGGCGGGCGCGGCGGCATTCACATACCAGATCAAAGGATGAACGGACAGCGCGGCGGGCGCTGATGGGGAACTGGCTCCGGTTTGGTCCGTAACCACCACGCGAAACAACGCGCCGGAAAGCCCATTGGAGACCCCGGCGATCGTGAGTGTTGCGGTGGCGGTCCCGCTGTAACCGTTCCCCTCCGTCAAATTCACCCACCCCTGGCCGTTCAGGTTGATTTGCCACTGATAGCTCAGGCCCGCGCCTGTGGCACTGGCGTTGAGAACCAGAAAATTGCCGATGAACCCATTGATCGATGCGAGCAAACTGGACACCTTCAGGGCTGCGCTCCCGCCCGGGAGTTCTTCATACGCCCCCATGTCCACTAAAGCGCCACTAATACGCTGGTTGCCATCCAGATCGATGCCAAGAGGGGCTGCAACCGCTGGGTTTCCGGCAAAGATGGCGGGGGACGAAGATTGGAGGTGAAAGTCTCCGGCGACGGTAGGCGCCTGCGCGGGGAGAATCGTCGCGACAAAGATCGGGTCATAGCGGATGTTGCCATGTCCCGAGTAAACATTCAGTCCTTGCACGCACGAGGTGGCCACGGATGCCGAACTGGATATCTGCGCCGTTTCCAAATTGGAGCCAGATGCGCCATTATTCCAACAAATACAATTGACAGCAGTGAGCGCTCCGCTTGAAGAATTCAAACCGCCGCCGTCAGGGGCCAGGGTTGCGTTGCCAGTGACGGTCGAATTGATGATGGACGCGCTCCCATTGGCGACCTCGATGCCGCCGCCCGCTTGCACCGCCATGTTGCCGCTGACCAGGCAGTTCAGCAGAGTCGCAACCGTGTTCGAGCTGTAAATAGCGCCGCCTGCCACCGCGCTGTTGCCGCGAAACACACACTCTTCCAGCAAAGGCGCGCACGGAAGGGTGTTGCTGATCACGCTTAGTCCGCCACCGGAGATACCGACATTCTCGACGAATTGATCCTGTTGAAATACCGGGCTGCCATCCGAAACCACCACGCCGCCCGCCGTATTGGACGCGATGATGCAATGCGCAATGAGCGGACTGGCCAGCGCCATCGTGATGCCGCTCTGGCCGGACGTAATCGTGAATCCATCGAGCACGGTATTGGTGTCGATCAACCCAGAGGAGCCGTTGAGGGTGACCACGGCCGAATTGTTTCCAAGAGCGCCACTCAAGAGGGTCACATTGGTTTGCCAGTTGCGTTGCGAAAGATAATATTCATTACCCGCGAAGCCGCCATAAATCTGCAATCCCCCAGCCATTGACGGAATGACAAAACTGCTGTTCGGGCCGTTCGATCCTGGATAATACGTTCCTGCCGCCACCCAGATTTGGTGGTCACAGGCGTCCACCGTATTGATCGCATCCGGCAGATTATTGAGCGCGCTGCTCCAAGTGCGGCCATCCCCGCCCGCCGAAGCGGCGGCATTGACGTAAATCGGGCCAGGCACTTCCACCGCCAAAACGGCCGGGGTCGAGGTGAAATCGTCGCCGTCGGTGATTGAATACTGGAATCCATTCATGAGCGGCACGATGTTCGCGACCGTCAAAGTGGAGGTCACCCAAGCGCCATTCGTGACGATGGTCGTATAATAAGTCTCGCCAAAGTCACCCGCCACGCCGTTCGGGTTGGGCTGGATGGCTTGCCATCCATACGCGGGATAGACCTCCCACGCGAATGAAAGATTCGTCGCGGCGGTATAAGTGAAAACAGCATCCGAGTGTTCGGAGCAGGCGGATTGACCGGCAGGCGAAACAGATATTTCCACCGGGTTTGATCGAGGACCAGAACTGCTTTCGTATGCGCCCACGTCAAGCCCCCACGCCGCCACGCGTGGCTGGAAACTGAGGTCGGTCACGATCCCGGATGCGGCAGCGAGTGAGCCCGCGCCGATGGCTGGCGAGTATGGCTCCAGATTGAAATTACCGGCCGCCGGATTGACAAACTGAGGATCAAAAGCGAGGCCGCCCGCGCCCAAATTCGTTTGGCCTTGGATGATCGAGAACCCGGTGGCGAATGCGCCCTCCGCCTGAGAGAGAGCCAAACCATTGCTCCACAAAATCGAGTTTGTGAAACCCGCGGACCCTTGCGGGCCATAGAAACCGCCGCCGCCTTGCGTGGAATCATTGCCGTAAATCGTAGTGCTTAAGACTGAAAGTTGGGCGTAGTTAGCCAGTCCGCCGCCGTAGGAAGCGGCATTGCTGTCAATCAAACAGTTCACCACTGACAACGCGCAGTTTTGCCCGTTGTAAACTGCCCCGCCCTCGTCCGTCGCGCTGTTCCCCGCCAAGATACAGTGATCCAGCGTCACGGCCGGGCAATTGGCCGAATCACAGATTGCGCCGCCGTCCGCGCCGGTGTTGCCGGTGAATAAACTTCGATAAATCGACATGCTGGCGTCCTGACTGAAGATTGCGCCGCCTTGGGCCGGACTATGGTTGCTGAGAAATTGCGTGTTGGTCACCGTCAGCGAACCGCCGTTCTCATTGACGATGGCGGTAAACAAATTCGAGACGAAAACGCAGTTCTGAATAAAGGGCGCGCCGCCCACGTTGGCGACCGCCGGGCCGCTATTGGACGTGAAAGTGCAATTCTGCACGGTGGGGTTTCCCTGTTGCACATAAAATCCCGCGCCCGTGCTCGAGGTTATGGTGAATCCATCGAGGACGGTGGCAAAGCCTCCGACGTTGCTCGAGAGGCTTTGGATAACATTTGTTTGGCCCGAACTGATCAGGAATGTTGGGTGGCTGGTCAAATTGCGCTGGCTCAAATTGGTTTCAGTGCCGGCGAATCCTCCATAGACCGCTGTACTAGGATTGACGGTAAATCCCGCCCCGCCGCCCGCTTCAGCCGGCGCGTAAGTGCCGCCAGCCACCCAGACATCAACACATGGGCCGGCCGACGCCAAAGCCCCATCCAAGCCGGGCATGGCGTTCGCCCAGTTCGTCCCGGTCCCATTGCCGGAAGCCGTGCTGTTGACGTAGATAATCGAATGCGGCAGGACGCTCAACGTGGCGGAACTGGAGTAAAGGCTCAGGCTGCCGATCTGTGCCCGATATTGATAACCGCTCATCCCCGGCAAGGGATTGCTGACAACCAAAGTCGAAGTGGCGTCGCTGGCCGAGACGCTGTAACCGGACGACTGAGGCAAGGCCACAAACCCGCCGCCTTCGTTCACCTGCCAATTGAAATTGGTGCCAAAATTCGCGGGACCGGCCGCAGCAAACGAAACCGCATTTCCCTGGCAAACGGTTTGCGAAACCGGTTGTTGCGTAATCTCGATGTAGTTCCCAACCCCGGAGCTCTCGTAAGCCCCCATGTCCACCGAAAATCCCTGGATGCGCGGCGCGCCGCCCAAGTCGGGTCCCGCGGGAGCATCCGTGTTGAGGCCGGTGTCAACGCAAGGCGATCCGCTTTGCAGCGTGAATACGTTGCCGGCCGCATTCACGAACAACGGATCGTATGGTATATTATTGTTCCCCGCGAATTGGTTGAGGCCCTCGATACACGAATTGGCCACGATTGCGTTGCCGGAAAGTTGCGAAGATTCGCCTGGGCCATTGTTCCACAAGATCGAATTGGTGACGCAGGCCGCGCCGGAAATCGAAATGCCGCCGCCTGACGAAGCCGAGTTTTGGGCCACCGTATCGTTGACCAGCACCAGGGTCGCGCCGGAACCCGCGATGGCCCCGCCGGTGTTGGCGCTATTATTGACAATCAGGCAACTAGCCACCAGTGCCGCGGATTGGTTGAGATAGAGCGCGCCGCCCGCCGCCCCGGTGGCATTGTTCGAGAAAATAC
>Ga0209483_1000719_pt1 | contig 27031 bp, 22 predicted proteins | sample NGEPerA_FD_184508 | JGI IMG/M metagenome (GOLD analysis project Ga0209483, IMG submission 184508) | Arctic peat soil microbial communities from the Barrow Environmental Observatory site, Barrow, Alaska, USA - NGEE PermafrostL2-A... | ecosystem: Environmental > Terrestrial > Soil > Wetlands >... | reverse complement strand
GGTGTGGGGTGTGGTCCGTTGTCCGTTGTCAGTTGCGTGGAGCGATGACTGGCGAGCGGGGGTAGGCCGGCCATTTGCCAGGCTTGGGCGCAGGCGCCCATGGCGAAGCGGGTGTTGCGGCCGATGCCGGGGTGGCCGGAGAGATCGGGAACGAAATCTTCGAGCCGATAGTCGGACTTGACCTCGGCGGAAAAAGTGGTCGGGAAGGTGCCGGCGTCGAAGAGCGTGGTGCGCGCCATGCCCGATTCGCCATTGAGAAGACGCTTCCAGACGCCATCGATCGAATACCCCATCGGCGTGACCCAACCCATTCCGGTGATGACAACTCGGTGCATGTGAACCTTTATAATTTGGGCTCTCCGCGAAAGCCGCTGATATCCACCGGGCTGAGCCGTAACAATCGCGGATATTCGACGAAAAACTTCACCTTCCCGGCGGCTGGGGCCGCTTAATCAGCGGCTTTCGCGGAGAGCCATAATTTGGTATCAAAACGCAATGATCAACTACGGCTTTGCCCCTGCCTTCAAATACACAGGCGGATACCGAACGGGCTGGGTTGGCGGCGCAGTCGAACGTGGCGTGCGAACAACCGGCGCCGGCGGCGTGCCGTACTGCAAAGGGCTTAAATCCAGTAAAATAAACAACGGCATTGAAATCGCGACCACACCGCAAATTGCAATCCCAAGCCACGCTGCGACGATGTCCCTATCCTTGGGTCGCGCCGGAGTCCTGTAGTCGAGCGGATAACGTTGTTGTTCCGGCATGTGATGCTTCCATTTGACCGGCCAAATCGCGGTTTTTCGACTGCCGCGCCACCCGCACGGGCGAGACGCCCGTGATACGTTGATCGTGTTCATTCCACACTCAAACTGCGTTGCATTCCGCTGAATTACCATTTTTAGCCTCCGCTCGATTGCAACGCTCGCGTCGCTTGCGTCGCCGGCGGCGGGTTCTTTAAGTGCTTGTTGAAAAACGTATTCACCTGCTGGAAAATCTCCCGATTGCCAAATCCATGTCCCGCGCCGGGGATGACTTTCAATTCCACATTCACGCCGGCGTCCTTAAGGGCGTCGCGGAGCATTTGGCTTTGAGCCAGGGGGACCAGGCCGTCTTTGTCACCGTGCATGATGAGGAAAGGCGGATCCGTTTTGCTGATGTAGGTGATGGGGTTGGCGCGGGCGGCTTTCTCCTTGTTTTGCTGGACGGGGCCGCCGAGCAGTTTGGATTCGGGGGAATCGGGGGCATCGTGGTTGATCTTGCTGGGAACGCCGGCCTTGGCGGCCTGGTCAGCCATCTTGCTCAGGTCCACCGGGCCGAACCAATCGCACACCGCCTGTACCCGGCTGGAGTATTTGAGATTTCCTTCCGTGCCTTCCATTTCTTTCACATCGCCGGTTGTGCCCAATAGTGCGGCCAGGTGCCCGCCGGCCGAGGTGCCCCAGGCGCCGACGTGGGCGCCGTCCAATCCGTAAAACTTTGAATGCGCCCGAAGCCAGCGCACCGCCGCCTTGCAGTCTTGGAGTTGTGCCGGGAATTTCGCCTGTTGGCTGAGCCGATAATTGATGCTGGCGACGGCATACCCGTGCGCGGCAAGTGGAACGGCAAGCTGATCGTGCTTGTCGCCCCCCTCCCACCCGCCGCCGTGCACGTACAGAATCACCGGCACCGGATTGTCAAAGTTCTCCGGCAGATACAAATCCAACAGCAGCGAATGGCCATTCACATTGGCGTATTCGAGGTTGGGGATCATCTTCACGCCCGCGGGAAGCCGCAGCCCTGGCTTCGCCGGCGGCTTTTGGTCCGCTGCGCGCGTGCCGCCGATGACCAGCAGGATCATTGCCAACACAAGCCCCGCGCGCCGAATCATCATTGAAATCGCCAGTTTCATCGTGTCAATCATCGGGCATCGGGGAATTCGTGCAAGAGCAACGGTGTGCGGGAGCTGATGTTGCTCGTGCCCGAGGCCGACCTGTCGCTGGCCTTCGAGGCCCAGCGTACAAAGACCGCGGCCCAGGACTATGAACTGGCGGCAAGCATTTTCGCATACGTGAGCGGAAGGCAGTTTTATCGTACGAAGGCCCAAGTCCGATAATTCTCCGCGATGCCCGCCCCCGGCGGCACTTGCAATCGAGGCACTTATTACGTTGTGACACGGGCGTCCCGCCCGTGCCTGCGGCGCGGATTTCGCCGAAACAGTGGTTTGGACGGCCAAAAGCACTCCGCACGGGCGAGACGTCCGTGTCACAACAACCCTGTCACAACAACTCTGCCCGCCTTCGTACTTTGGCGCACGGTGAAGGTCGCGGGCTTTCCGATAATTCGTTGGATCGTCCCGCGAATTCCGATTTTTACCCGGCTCGCCTTGCCTCTTGCCCAATCCTCTTGTAGATTTCCAATCCCTGTTCATTGGGGCGCGAGTTCGCCTGATTTATCGGGCGGCGATGCGTGCATTCCCATACTTTTGTCCAAGGAGCCAATAGTGTCCCCCGAATTTCGTCGTACCCACCATTTATTCACCAGTGAATCCGTGACCATGGGCCATCCCGATAAGGTGGCCGATCAGATCAGCGATGCCGTGCTTGACGCCATTCTCGCGCAGGACCCGCGCGCCCGCGTGGCGTGCGAAACGCTGGTGACCACCGGGCAGGTGATCGTGGCCGGCGAAATCACCACCGAAGCGTATGTGGATGCCGCCAAGATCGCCCGCGAAACGATCAAGGAAATCGGCTACACCCACCCCGAGATCGGCTTCGACTTTCAGTCCTGCGGCGTGCTCATCGCCCTCCACAGCCAATCCCCCGACATCGCCCGCGGCGTCGATAAAGCCGACGACAACGAAAGGGAACAAGGGGCCGGCGACCAGGGCCTGATGTTCGGCTACGCCACCGACGAGACCGAAACGCTGATGCCGTTGCCGATTCACCTGGCCCACCGGATCGTCGAACGGCTTGCGCTGCTCCGGCAAAACAAGAAGCTCCCCTGGCTTCGCCCCGATGGCAAATCACAGGTCACCGTCGAATACATCCACGAACGGCCCGTCCGCGTTCACACCGTCGTGGTTTCCACGCAGCACGATGAAAGCGTTTTGGACAAGAAGAAGGACGTGATCAGCGAGAAGGCCAAGCGCGAGATCATCGAGCAGGTGATCCGCCCCACCATCCCCAGGAAGCTGTGGAATGACGAAATCGTCTTCCACATCAACCCCACCGGCAAGTTCGTGGTCGGCGGCCCGCACGGCGACACCGGCCTCACTGGCCGCAAGATCATCGTGGACAGCTACGGCGGACGCGGCGCACACGGCGGCGGCGCGTTCTCCGGCAAGGATCCCTCCAAGGTCGATCGCTCCGCCTGCTACATGGGCCGTTACATTGCCAAAAATATCGTTGCCGCGGGATTCGCGCGCAACGCGGAAGTGCAGCTTGCTTACGCCATCGGCGTGGCCCATCCGGTCAGCGTTACCGTCAGCACGGAAAACACGGCGGTGATTCCCGAAGATCAGATCGCCGAGCTGGTGCAGGCCCATTTTCCCCTGACGCCGCGCGGCATCATCAAGCATTTGGACTTGCTCAAGCCGATCTACAAACAGACCGCCCGTCACGGCCACTTTGGCCGCATCCCGGGCGCTGACGGCGCCTTCTCCTGGGAGAAGACCGACAAGGCCGAGGCCTTGGCAAAAGCCGCCGGTTTGCGGACGCAGGCCCGTCGGGCTGGATAAAAGGATTAACCACGAAGTCACGAAGACACAAAGAAAGAACTATTTGAAGCGCTGACTCCTTAGCCGGACGCGGCTTTCAGACTGCAAGCGTGTTGGGGTGTAGGTGCTAACTCCAAATGTTTTTCTTCGTGGCTTCGTGCCGTCGTGGTGAATGATCTTCGCCTACGGTTCATTCGCTGACCGAGGATCGACCTTTGGATCGCCCGGCAGCGCAAAGCCCCGCAACTCCATCTCCCTGCGACGGCGATGGGATTCATAAATCACGACGCCAGCGATGATTGCGATCAGAATCACGCCCAGAACCAAAACCAATGCCCATGTATACATGGCCGATCCTTTCCCGGCGATGCTATTGGTCGCCTGTTCGAGAACACCCCCTTCAGCCAGTCGCTGTCCAGCAGAATCAAGCAATTGGCGTGCGCAAGGGAGGCGGGGTTGCGCTATTCCTCTTGGATGTTCTCCCTCGTTGAGCCTGCAACTGCGTTGAGGTTTTGTGGCACCTGAGCCGTGTGCGGAACTCGATGAAGAAGAGCGTTACCGTATCACGGGCGTCTCGCCCGTGCCGATGGCGCGATGGTTGAGGAATTACGGTTCTGCCAAAACCCAACGCACTATGCGCTGGCGGGACGCCCGTGATACGACGAAGTTTCTCCGAGGACCCCATTCAACAATTGCGATTGCAGACGGCTGACGCGTTTCACCCCTTGAAAGAATCCCGCCAATGGAGAAAATGAAGCGAACCCAACGGAGAACCCATGATGCATCCCAGAGCCATGCTTGCGACCGTCCTTGTTGCCGCGTTCATCGCCGGCTGCAGTTCCACTACGCCGGTGGCGCCGCCGGCGCATGCGAAGATCAACGTCGGCTTACAGCTTTACAGTCTGCGCGCGCAGTTCCCCAAGGATGTGCCCGGCACAATGGCGCTTGTCGAGAAGATGGGCATCACGGATGTCGAAGTTGCCAACTATTACGGCCTCACCGCCGAGCAATTCCGCGGGCAGCTCGATCAGCATCATCTGCACGCCAGCGGCGTGCATTTTCAGTGGGATCGTTTTTCGACCGACGTGGATGGAATCATCAAGGATTGCAAGACGCTGGGTTGCCACTTCGTGACGCTGCCCTGGGTTCCGCACAAGGATCCTTTCACGATCGAGGATGCGCGTAACGCATCAAACAAGTTCAACGAATGGGGCGAGAAATGCGCCGCCGCCGGGATCCGTTTCACCTATCACCCGCACGGCTACGAGTTCCGCCCGTACCAGGACGGCACGCTTTTCGACGAGATGGTCAAACTGACCAATCCCAAGTTCGTCAATTACGAGCTCGACATCTTCTGGGCCTACGACGGCGGCGCCGATCCCGTGGCGCTCATGCAGAAGTACCCCAAGCGTTTTGTTCTCATGCACCTGAAGGATATGCGCAAGGACATCAAGACGCCCAACTATACCGGCCACGAAGACGTGGAAGCCGATGTTGCTTTGGGCGCTGGGCAACTCAATATCCCCGCGATTTTGGAGCAGGCCCGGAAGATTGGGATCAAACATTACTACATTGAGGATGAATCAAAGGAATCGGAGGAGCAGATCCCGAAGAGCATTGCGTATGTGCGGTCGGTGGGGTTTTGAGTCGCTTGGGACGAGTTATTCAATCAAAAGAGCGCTTTCGGCAAAGCCTTGTAGAACCTCTCCAACAAAGCGAGTGGCGCGATCCGTATGCGTCCGCGGATTGTTCCCGGTGGTGGGCGCGGCGCCGCCGGTTGCCGCGGTAGTATTGGGCGGCGCTGGTCGCGCGGCAAGCCAGTCGCCGATGATTCCGATCAGCGACTCCCGATCGTGTCGGCCATCGAGGCTGCACAACACAAGCCGGGACGGCTCGCCCATGGTGATCGTTTCGAGCCGCGCATTTGTGACCAGTTCTCCGGCTCTGGCCCGCAGCCTGGCATAGGGGCTGGCGATGGGCCGCTCGCTGACATGTGTGATGAACGCCGGAGGCGCAACCGAAAATTCCACCAGCGAGGATGCGTGGCAATTGAGCAGGCGGACGGCCAGGGCTTGAATGTCGTCGGACGTGGGTGGGCCGGCTTTATCATGTGAGGCAGGATCGCCCGCCGGAGAAGAAAATCGCGCGCCGGCGGCTGCCACCAGGGCATCGAAGGAGACCGGCAGCGGCCACTTCGCCGCCAGGTGCAGCATCGCGGCCTTCATGAGCGGGTCGGCAGTGCTTAATGTCACCGTCCCCTCGCCAAACGCCTCGGCCTTTCCGACTCCTAAATCGGGCGATGACGAAACGGGCTTCAGGGCAGAGGCGATGTAAAATCCCCGCACCGCCTCGGGCCGAAGTGCGTGATCCAATTCAAGGCCGGCATGGCAGAGCAACGTCTGGCGGAACATCCGGTTGCGCACGAAATCCATGTACTGCTCCATTTGGAGCAGGTCAGGCGCGATCTCCCGCAGCTTGGCTTCAACCGCCGGCCCGAAACGACTCACCATCATTGAGCCCACATGCGCCTCGGCCAGATACTGTAAGCCATGATCGGCGGCGCGCTCGGCGAACTGATGGAAGTACAATGGGTCGTTGAAATCGTCCAGATGTTCATGCAGCAGGTAGCTATCGGGCACTGCCTGAAGCAACGCCATCTCTTGTCGCAACAGCGTGGAATATCCATCACCGGGTTCCAGAGGGGACCCGGCTAGAAACTCAAGAAACAGGCGGGCCTCGCGCGTCCGCTCGACGGGATCGGCATACCGCTGGGTGTGATACCAAAGCATCTCGCGGACCGCGCCGCGGGCGTGCCAGCCGGGGTAGGTATTGTAGCTGATGTAGGCGATGCCTGATGTGGAAAGATTGCGCCGGCAGATGTCGAGAATTTTTTCCTGCACCGCCGGCGGCACCCAGGAATAAACGCCGTGGGCCAGGATGTAATCAAACTCCCCCAACTCCGGCGTCACATCCAGGATGCTCATGCCCCGGATATCGATGTTGTTCAGGCCCATTTCCCGCGCTGCGGCCTGCCCATCGGCCGCCTGCCGATGTGAGAGCTCGATGCCGACGAATCGGCTGCCGGGACTGGCCGCGGCCATGGGAAGCAGGTTGCCGCCGGCGGCGCAGCCCAGTTCCAGCACCCGGCAGCCATCGGGCCTCGGCGGATTCAGGCCGAACAGCCTGCCGATGGCGGCCAGATGATCCGGACGCGTCTGCGGGAAGGCGCTAACCGAATAGGGAAGAGCATCATACGAATTGATAACGTCGCCCCGCGCTTCGCCAGCGCGGACGTCGTCGGGGCTGATGGATTGACCTTCCATCCGTCTTGGGGTCTTCGCCGGTGAATAATCGGACAAATAATCGCCGCTCAGACGTTGGATTGGATCGATCCGGAAGTCACCGCGGGCAGGAGCGAATCCAATCCGATATCCGGGAAATCACCCGCGGCAGGGTCGTCGGCGCCTGAGTCTCCGGATGTGGAGTCAGTGGCGTCCGAGGCGGCGGTTTGGCCGGTGATGATCGGCTGATCGGGGTCTCCTTCAAGATACGCCAAGGTATCCACGACCGCCGAATCAAGCCCCAGGAGCATCTGTTCGCTGGGCCCGGTAACATTCGCCGGATCAAGCGCGATGAGCTTGGCTTCGATATGGCGGAATCCCAAATCCAACGCAATCGAATCGACAAACCCGCGCTTAAGCGTGATGTTGCCCCACTTGGAGTTGCCCGGGCGGCTTGTTGAGGCCTGTTGAAACTGATTCTGAAGCGCGACGGTCGCATCGAGCTCACTCTGAACCGCGGGAATCAGCGTCTTCTCAATGGTGGCGATCTGATCCTGCGACAGATCCAGCTTGAGAAGCGCCTGATCGATCCCGATCTTGCCGCCGGTGCTGCCTCCGGTCGTCGCATCGGCCGCGCCAACCGGCGATGGCGTGCCAATGAGAGCAGTATCGATCTTAAACAGGTCGGCGTCGATCTTCAGAAAAAATGCGATCGTCCCTGATTTCATTCGCCCGGGGAGCTTTTTGCGAAGGTATTCGCCCTGCAATTTGATGTTTGCGTCGGAATAACTGACGTACGCGCTCTCGATTTTAGCGAAAGCGTCCACGACGTTCTGCGATGGCGTGGCAACGCTCAGCAGCACGCGATCGTCCAGACGCTCCATCCTCGGAAGGCACGGACGCGTTGGAACCAGACCCGCCGGGCGAACCCGCTTTCCCAAAAGCCGCGATGACAGCCATTTCCATGAGGTAGCGCGAAGCATGATGCCCATCCTTTCTCTGTGCGCTGGCACGCCGCAAAGTTTCCGCCAAAAATGACTTGCGTGATATACGCGTCGGATCCCGCGAATGACCAGCGATCCATATTGTCGCAACTCTGTGATAAATGTCAAGAGAAAAGGATCACCTGCCCGGATATGACATGCTCCAGCTTGTCACGAGTCCGCAGAAGCAGCCGGCCCATTTCATCCAATCCCTCTACTTTTCCAACCAGCGCCGGGGCTTCGCCGCCTTGCAGGATTTGAACACGACGGCCGATCAGGGCGTGATGCACGTCGTATTCCCGGAGCAGTTGGGCAAACGGCCCCTGGGCGAGGCGAGCCAACGTCTGCCGGAGGCGCCGCGCGATGGCGATCAGCGCGGCCGTGGGATCGCACGGCTTGCCTTGAATGCTCGACAACGATGTGATGCGATAGCGAAGATTGGGCGGCGCGGCGGCGGGGTCGAGATTGACGTTCATGCCCAGGCCGACAAGGTCCACACCATGCGCGCGCTCGCACAGAAGGCCGGCGAGCTTGCGGCCGTGGTGAAGCAGGTCGTTGGGCCATTTGAGTTGGATGTCGGCGTTGCCGGTGAGTTCCGCGGCCGCGTTACGGATGGCAACGCCGGCCGTCAAGGGAAACTGATGGGCGGGAACCTGCGGGTCGATGGGAAAAACGAAGGTGACGGTCAGGCAACCGCAGGCGGACCACCAGGCGTTCTCCCTGCGCCCGCGGCCCGCCGTCTGATGGCCGGTGAGGACGATGGCGGGCGCGAAGAGATCGCCGCGACGGCGCATGACAGCGGCATGGGAGTTTGTGCTGCTTAGGCGGGGAAACCAGTGAAGGCGAAAAGGCGCAAGCCCTTCGCGCAGGGCAGCGAGATTGAAGGAGTGGGATCGCTCGACCTCCGCGCCGTCGGCACGGGCGAGACGCCCGTGATACGTTCGTGGATTTCTTTTCACGGGATACACCGCATTGCAAACGTCTCGCGTATTAAGATTCCGATGGCGCCGACGGGTTCACCGCCGGCCTCGCCGGCCCGCTCTTCGCGGCATCCCGCAACATTTTGATTTCCGCCGCCATCCGTTCCAGCAGCGCCATGATTTCATCATGCCGTGAAACCTCCGGCGTGGGGCGCTTCTGCACGAAGGTGATCGTGCCGGTCGGCTCCAATATGCAACGCTCCACGTCATGCAGCGACGAGATCCCCTGCTTGCGCGCGGCGGCCACCAATTCGCCGGGCGTAATCAGTTCGCGGCTCAGATGATCGCGCAGGATTTTGCCGTCGCGGATCAAAATGTCGGCGTGGCCTTCGAGCAGATGATCGAGCTTGCGGTAGCGATGCATGGTTCGCACCATCAGGTAGTTGGTGCCCAGCAGCGCGGCGGCCCCGATCATGCCGCCGACCACGGAATTGTCGTTGCCGATGATTGCGTTCTGGATCGTGTTCGAGAGCATCAGCAACACGATCAGATCAAACGCATTCAATTGCGCCAACTCGCGCTTGCCAGCTATGCGCAGGCCGATCAGCAGGAAGAAATAGACGATCACCGGGCGAAGTATTTTCTCCGCGATCGACACGCTGTTTGGGTCGGCATACAGGTCAAACATGTTGTGCCAGAGTTGATGCCCGGCTATCTGCAGCATCGCAAGCGACATGGCTTCTCCCAAAGGTTGAAGACGGCCCCGCGCCGCCGGGGGCTGAGTGTAGCGGAAGACGTTGGGGGACGTGAGTGGTGCGGAAGTTTGTGTTTATTGGATGCGATTTTGCTGGACGCACTTTTATCGTGATACGGACGTCTCGCCCGTGCGTATTGCCGTCGAACCTCGGGCATGGCGACCGCTTCAACTCTCAAGTGGTCCGTACGGGCGAGACGCCCGTGTCACGTTGAAATCATCACCATCGCGCAGTGGACGGCTCCGGGGAGTGCGGCGACCGAGGTTGCGAATGGCGCGTACTCGCGAGCCGCCCTTTATAATTCAACAATGCTTCTTCCTGGCCCTCAATTTACCCGCCGGCTTCTGCGCTGGTACGACCGCGCCCGCCGTGACTTGCCCTGGCGGATCGATCCGGCTTCGGGAGAGGCGTTGGATCCCTGGCATGTTCTGGTGAGCGAAACCATGCTCCAACAGACGCAGGCGGCGACGGTGACGCCATTCTATCGGCGATTCCTGGCGCGCTTCCCAACCGTCGCGGGATTGGCCGGGGCCGATGAGCAGGAGGCGCTGCGGCTGTGGCAGGGCTTGGGTTATTACTCGCGGGCCAGAAACCTGCGGGCGGCGGCGCGAAAGATCGTCGGGGAGTTTGGCGGGAACGTCCCGGCTGATGTTGAGCAGTTGCTTTCGCTGCCGGGCGTGGGCCGATACACCGCGGGCGCGGTGGCGTCCATCGCGTTTGGACGGCGCGTGCCGATCCTGGATGGAAACGTGCAAAGGGTATTGTGCCGGCTGGATCGCATCGAATCCGATCCCCGCGAGCCGGCAACCCGCGCGCTGTTATGGCAGCGTGCCGCCGAGATACTTCCCAAATCCCGCGTCGGCGATTTCAACTCGGCATTGATGGAACTGGGGGCGACGCTGTGCATGCCGCGCGCGCCGCGGTGCTTGTTGTGCCCCGTGCGCGGGCATTGCGAGGCTTTTGCCGCGGGGGTGCAGGAGAGGATTCCGGTACCGAGGAAGGCGAAGCCGACGCCATTGATTCGGCGGCAAACTTACTGCATCTGCCGCGAGGATTGCTGGCTGATCGAACAGCGGCCGGCGAAGGGGCGATGGGCGGGGATGTGGCAGTTCGTGACCCTGCCACATGCGGAAAAAGTGTCGTCGAAAGAGAAACCCCGGCTCCCGCTCGAAACAACGCCGCCGCGATTGCTCGGCGCCCTCCGCCACGCCCTTACGCATCGCCGATATCAATTCGAGGTGATGGCATGCGAGGCGAAAGGCGACGGCCCCCTCGCCGCCGACAAGCCCCGCCGCTGGCTGCCGCTCGATCGGCTGCATGAGGTGCCGATGCCCCGCCCGCATCAGCGCATCGCGGAAATGCTACGGGAAAAAGATGCAACGACGTGCGCGGGCGCCCCCGCCCAAACTTCGCTCAAAATCCGAAATCCGAAGCACGAAATCCGAAACAAACCCAAATAAAGAAAAGAAACAAAATCCAAAACCTCATTCGTTGCAGAGCGCCGCATGAAAGCAAACAGGCGTCCCCCAAGGACGCCTGTTTGCGTGAAACACCAAATTCGATTTGCGAAATACGTGTTGAAGCAGACGATTAACCACAAAGGCACAAAGACACGAAGCGGAGGAAAATCCGAAATCCGAAACGATCTCAAAAACTCAAAGCGAGGAACAAAGCCCCAACCGCCCGGCCGCGCCCTTTGAATTTTCCACTTTCTTGCTTTTGAATTTGTTTCGGATTTCGTGCTTCGGATTTCGGATTTTCACCTTCACACGGGTTGCGGCGTTCGCGCTCATCCCGCCTCTAATCAGCGGCACTATTCCCTCCACTGGTTTCCTCGAGCATTTTCCGCAGGTAGCCATTTTCCCGGCGCGTGGCCTCCAAATCGAACACCAGGTACTTGATGCTCAGGCGCAGATAATCGAGGCTCTCCTGCAGGCCGCTGACGGTCTGCTGAAGGCGTTCGTGGCGCTGGCGTGTTTCGACCGCCAGGCGCTCCAGCTTCTGGCGTTCGGTAAGCGGCAGCGTGCTGATTTCGCCCATTAGTTCCGCCAGCTTGGTCTGAAACTCCTGCTCGTTCATGGATGTTCCTCGCATAACGTGGCTCGAAGGCAAACGCCGTTCCATATCATTGCGCCCATGCCGACGCTTCATTCCCCGCTCCATTCACGGGCCATGGCGGTGCGCGAAGCAATTCCTGGCGATGTCCCGCCGCGCCTTTTTCGCCGGATGTTGCGGCGACGCAACACGACGCGATGCCGGGCGTGGCGTAATGGCAACGGCGGAAAAACACCACTTCGTAGGGTTCGCTTCAGCGAACGCTGTTTTGTCCGGCGTCCGTCGTGCATCCGCCGGTATGCGAACTTCCGCTCTTCGTAGGGTCCGCTGTAGGGTTCGCTTTAGCGAACGCGGTTTTGCATGGCGGCCGTCGTGCACTCGGGGACCCCATACATTCCTCGTTCGCTGAAGCGAACCCTACAAAGACACCACAAAGGCACCACAAAGACAAAACCGGTGCGACGCACTGCGTGCGCTGAATGTTGTGTCACGTCACCACGACCCCGGCATACCCGACGGCGTTCGCCGGATCATTGTCCGCCAGACCGGCCAGCATTTCATGGCTGTTGGCGTGGCGCAGCACGGTTGCCGACTTCGCGCCCGCTTCCTTGCATGCCGCCAGTATGGCGGCGATGGCGCCGCCGCCGCAGGCGTTGGCGCGGGCCCGCACTTCGGGCACAACTTGCTCGACGGCCAAATCCGTCACCAGCCGCAACAATCGGCCGTCATTTTCCTTCGCCCATTGCAGGCCTTGCGGGCCCGTGCCCGCCGGGGCGAATCGGTAGGCGGGGCCGTAGTGGGTCAGGTCGCTGCTGGCCAGGAAGATGCAGCGCTTGCCGCTGGATAAAACTTCCCGGGCGGTCTCCTGCCCGATGCGGGCGGCGTCTTCGATCAAAGGCACCTCGATGGGCAGCAGCATTGCCGCCGGCCACGCCGACTGGATCAACGGCAGTTCCACCTCGACGGCGTGCTCGGTGCGATGCAGGCGGTCGTCGGGCACGAAGAATCGTGCATTGCCCGCCAGCTTGCGGGCCAGATCATGTGCGGCGGGCGACTGGCCGCCGGGCACCTGCCAGGCCTCGTGCGAATCCAGCGCGGCGCGATTTATCTCGATAGGCGTATGCACCGCGCCGAACACCACCACCAGCTCCGGCGGCGCATCGCACATGAGCCGATCAATTTCCGCGATCACCTGACCGGCGATCGCGCCGCTGCACATCCAGCCGGCGTGCGGCACGATTCCGCCCAACGCCGTTCGCCCGGGAAAATGCGCCGCCACCGGCTCACCCACTCCGCTGAAGCCGGCGGCGGCTTGAATCAATGCGCGGGCCGCCTCGCGGCATCGAGCGGGGTCGGCGGGGTAAAACCGGCCGGCCATCACCGGCCGACGAATCGAAAGGTCCTTTGGCCCGGCCACGCCATTCCATTATAATGCGCCGCGTTCGACCGCTGCAATCATCTTTCGCCCGGCGACAGGCGCATTATTGGGCCTGAGGTGGAAAGCCGCGCAAGATGGGCCGGTCGTCACGAGGAAACCATGACCAATCGCGACGAAGACAAGCTGGCCCGCGCTTTGGAAGGACTGGCCGCCGGCGAACATCAAGAGACCGATGAGGGGGATGGGGAGCACGATCAAGCGCAATTCAACGCGAAGCCGCCGGCTGGACCGCCCGTCTCCGCGATGCCTTCGGCGCCTCGTCCCGCGCCGGGCCCTGGGCGCGCCGCCCCGGTTCCCAGGCCAGTTTCGCAGTCAGCAGCCACGCCGCCCCAGGCTCGCTCGGCAAACCCCGTCACGCCGGCAACTGTCCGCCCCCCGGCTTCCGGGGCGTCCGTTATTTCGCAGGCGGGCGCCAGCGCAACTGGCACTCGTCCCGCACGCCCCGCCGGCCCGGCGCGGGCGGCGGCGCCGATGGCGCCGGCTCCAGTCCCATCGCAAGGCTGGCCGTCGCGCCCTGCCGCGCCGGCGGCCCCTGCGTCGAATATAGGCCGCCCCGCCTCCGCGGCGCGCCCGGTTATGCCCTCTTCTCCTGCTCGGGTAAACCCCGCTGGCCCCGCCCGGCCGTTGGCGCCGCCGGCCCGTTCCAACGCGCCTGCCCGGCAATATCCTCCCGATTCCGAGGCCGACAGCGGCGCAAATCCAGACGGCGCCGGCGAGGAAGACGTGCTTTTGGCCGTCCCTCCGCCCCCGCCCGAGGAGTTGGCGATCATTGGTCAATCACAGACGCGACGGCCCCATCTCCCCAGGGCGCAATCCCTGAGCGCGCGGCAAACGATCGTGCCCATCCTGCTGACGACCGGTGCCGGATTGATCGCCGCCGGCGCCCTCAAGTCTTTCGTAGGCGAAGATTCGCCGATGCACGCGGTGCCGGGTTGGGCGGTGATTGTGCTGTTTGCCGTAGGCTTCGGGCTCCTGTGCGTGGCCGCGTTGAATATGCTCCACATCCGCGCGGCTCTGAAGGCGTCGAGTCGATAAACCAACCATTCTTATTCGTTTTCTTGCGGGGGTGGCGCGTCGCCTCGAACGCGCCTCCGTGCCTCGGTGTCTCCGTGGTGATCTTCTTCTGCGTCGCGCGCTCCCCGCGTTGACTCTCTTTTTTTGTACTTCTATGATCCGCCCGCAAGGGAACGGAAGAACAGCGACGTAACGGGAGCGATCCCGGAGGAGAACGCGATGGCTGAGAACATGATGGAATTCAGCGACCAGAACTTCGATCAGGAAGTGCTGCAGTCGCAGGTGCCGGTGCTGGTGGATTTCTGGGCCGAGTGGTGCATGCCCTGCCGGATGCTCGCGCCGACCATCGAGAAGCTGGCGCGCGATTACGGCGGGAAGATCAAGGTCGGCAAGCTCGACACCGACGCCAACCGCGACGTGTCGATCAAGTACAGCATCAGCGCGATCCCCACCGTCATTTTGTTCAAGGACGGCCAGGTCGAGCAGAAATTCGTCGGCCTCCGCCAGGAGCGCGATTTCAAGGAAGCGTTGGATTCGCTGTAAAATCCTCTTCGGGAGCATCCAAAACGCCAACGGGTTTTCCATGCTTGGACGCCCGGCCCGCGGCACGATATGATCTTTGGCAGGCATGCCTAAAAGTGAACCGCAGGTTGATGTTCTGGTGCTGGGCGAACACCCCTCCGCATATCTTGCGGCGGCGGTGATTGCCGGCACGTCCAAGCTTCGGGTCGTGCATACGACGATTCCAGATGACATCCATCTCGAGCGGTTGGTCCTGATCAATCCCGAATTTTTCAAGCTGCATCCGTTGCTCGAGCCATTGCGGCGCAAGCTTGATTTGACTGCCGTTTACGGGCTGCATTTTCTTTCCGGCAATCCGGAAGTATGCGGCGAGCATCGCAGCAAATCGACGCTGGCCTACGTCGCATCCTACAAGGCGATTCGCGGTGCGCTGGCCAAAGTCGCCGAGTCGGCCGGCGTGGAACTGGCGACTCCCAAGGTCCTGAAAATTCATCGGCTCGATGAGCGCGGCGCGGAAGTGACCGTCGGCAAGATGGCCCTGCGCCCCAAGGTGCTGGTGTTGGGCGGCCTGCTGGCCGAGGCGCAGCAGAAACTCCTGGGATTGCCCGAGGCCTGGGGGGCGGATGTCGTTCATCGCTACACGTTTTTGAAATTGCCGGGCACGAAATGGGCCGACCTGGGCAACCGCCCGGTGCTTCCGATGTGCCTGAATCTGCGCGAGGCGTTTTGCTGGGGCTGGATGTTGCCGGGCCCAAAGGGGGTGCAGTTGGCCGTCGAGCAGCCGGTGGAAAGCCTTTGCAAATTTCGGCCCGCCGAGCTGCTGGCGCAATGGGTGGAGATTCTGCGATGCAATGGCGTACTGACGGGCCGGGGCGAGGTGCCGATTGAATCGGCGGAGTATATGGACCTGCCGCTGGCCGGCGCCCTGGCCCATGAGGGCGTGGCCAACCGAACGGTGCTGATCGGCCCGGCCGGCGGGTTCTACTCGGCCTGTAGCGAAGACATCTACCCCAATTGCTGGAGCGCCGTCTATGCCGCCGACGCGGTGAAGAAGGCGCTGAAGGAGGAACATTTGCAGGATGCCCTGCAGCCTTATCGCCATCGCTGGCGCACAACCCTGGGCGACTATCTGCGCGGCCCCCAACAGAACCTGCGATTCCTGTTGCCGATGGTCTATCGGAATCCCAAGATGACGGCCCGCCTCACCGAGTCGATCCTCATGGGCAAAAGTGTAGTCCGGTAAGGAAGCCGGCCGATAATATCCGACCGCTGAATCAGCGATAAGGGGGAGGCTGTTAAAATGGGGCATTTTGGTAAAATGGGATAAATGTAGTGGGCGCAGAAATGGAGCCCTCCGCGGAGAAAATTGCGGGATCGGAAATGCCAGTCCCATTAACTCGATTGCTGCGCAATGTTTAGCTAAGGTTTCAGGCAGGTGCAAATCGCTATAGAAAGCGTTGAAGTTGCGTCGATAGGCAAATCATCGACGCAAGCCAGGAAGTCGATGGCGTTGGCGATGGAATCGCCCGCCCTTTGTGCCCTTGCCGGTCTGGCTGTCCGGCATCGCTGGAGAATCCGATGAACGTGAACAATGTCGGGCCCAATTCGCCCGTTCAAAAAGTCGTTTCCAACCCCATCCAAAAGTCCCTTCCCGCCAACGCCCCGAAGAATCTGCCGGCGACCGACCGCCTGGAGCTATCCGGCGCCAGCCACCTGCTGCAATCCCTCAAGACGCACGATGTGCGCACCGACAAGGTCGCGGCCATCAAGGCGCAAATCGCCAACGGCACCTACGAGGACAACACGAAACTCGACGGGGCGATTGATAAAATGCTCGATGAGGTCAACAAGTAAAGCCTAACGCGCGGATAAATCCGTCGCATTCGAGCATCGAGTGACCTTGTTGTATCACGGGCGTCCCGCCCGTGCATGGTGCTAATAGATTGGAAAAGGCGTGGTTCCTCGACTCCCGCGCCATCCGCACGGGCGAGACGCCCGTGATACGGTAGCCGTCTACCTCCCTAACACGCGATTTCTCCGCGAGCGATTGAACCTTGCGAGAATCAGACGGCGGCGGTTCGTTTCCTAAGCACCACCGGCACCGCCCTCTTAGGCCGCAACGTGATGGTCGGGAAAACTTCGAGCGGCTGATCATCGGTCAATTCCACGCGCCAGTTTTGGGCGATGGTTGCCAGAACAAGAATGGCTTCCATCCACGCGAAGCTTTCGCCGATGCACTGGCGTGAGCCGCCGCCGAAGGGGTAATAGCTCCAGCGCGGGCGCGCGGCGCGGGCCTCGGGCGTCCAGCGCAATGGATCGAACCGCTCGGGTTGCGGATACCAGCGGGCATCGCGATGCGTCACCCATTGGCTGACCAATACCACCGCGCCCTTTGGCAGCGTCCACGGGCCGATGGTCACTTCGCGGGTCGCCTCCCGGCCCAAGGCCCAGGCCGGCGGATACAGCCGCATCGCCTCGGCGATCACCATTCGTGTGTACGGCAGGTTCTCCAGGTCGCCCACCTCGGGCGCGCGGCCGCCAAGCGCGGCGTCCAATTCCGCGTGCAGATTCGCCTCCGCTTGCGGGTTTCGCGCCAGCAGGTAGAGCGCGAACGTCAGGGCGTTGGCGGTGGTTTCATGGCCGGCGGAAAAAATCGTGTACGACTCATCGCGCAGGAGTGAGGAGGACATTTGCGAATTGTCGCCCTCGGTATCGCGGGCGCGGATGAGGACCGAGAGCAGATCGCCGTGGTCCCCGCTTTCGCGATGCTCGCGGATGAAGCGGTCGATGATCCCGAACAGCCGCCGGCGGGCCCGCTTGAATCGAAAATTGCTCGGCAGCGGCAGCCGATTGAGCAGCGGCCCCCACGGGGTCATGGTGCGCGTGAACATGCCGACGGCGATGTTCATCGCGCTGCCGATGGAATCGAGGTCGGCTTCCACCTCCGCGTCGAACAGGGTCTTGGCAACAATCCGCAACGTCACCTTCATCATCTCATCGTGCAGCTCCAATCGCCGGCCATCATGCCAGCCGCCGGCGGCGCGCTGCGTGATTTGAGCCATCATGGCGCCGTAGGCGCCGACGCGATTGGGATGAAACGCGGGCTGCGCCAATCGGCGTTGCCGCCGGTGGAAATCGCCCTCGCTGGTGAGCAATCCATCGCCCAGCGTCTCGCGGGCCCGCTGAAGGGCGGGGCCCTTGATGAAGCAATCGTCGCGTGTCACCAGCACATCGCGGATGAGATCGGGATCATTAAACACATAAAGGCGCTGTCCCCCCGCCCGCAGCGAGACGGCATCGCCAAATTCCCGGCAGACGCGCGTGAGATACCCCAGGACATCGGCCCGCAGGCGCAACATAACTTCGCCGGGGAACCGCGAGCGCGGACCGGGAGGACAGACTGGCGAAGGCAGCGGGCCGGCGGGCCGCGCGACTTCGGAAAGCAAGGGCGTCTGAGGTACCGTCACATCCAACTCCAGTTCCAAGTATCCCCGCACATCTTAGCCCGGGAAATGCGGGGTGTACCACGAAGTCAGGAAGGCACTGGGCGTAGGCTGCGCCCACAACCCAAGTGATACGCGGAAATCCGAAATCCGAAGCACGAAATCCGAAACAAATTCAAAGCAAGAAAAAAGGAAAATTCCAATGGCGCGTCCGTTGGAGTGGTTGAAGGGCGGCGGCTCAAAGGGCGATGCCAGCCACAGCCCGTGGTGAAAAGCGGCTGTTGGCGTTAATCTTGTCGCCATGAGCGAGATCAAGATCGGGCTGATCGGAGGAAGCGGATTGGCGCAGGTTCTGGCGGAATCGACGCAGGGAACGCGCCATGAGATCGACACACCCTTTGGCGCTCCCAGCGATGCGATTGTCGAGGCGGATTGGGCGGGGCTACCGATGTTCGTTCTTGCGCGCCATGGGCCGGGGCATCGGCTTGGGCCGGCGCAGGTGCCGTTTCGGGCGAATATTTTCGCGCTCAAAAAGCTGGGCGTGACGCACATCATCGCATCGGGCGCGGTGGGATCGCTGCGCGAGGAATTTCGGCCGCGCGATCTGGTGATTCCCGATCAGATCATCGACAAGACCGTTCACCGGCCTGCCAGCTTTTTTGAGAACGCGGCGGTGCATGTTGAATTTGCCGAACCCTTTTGCCCGGTGCTGCGTCGAATATTGATTGAGGAAGGACAGGCGCAGGGGCAGCCGAGCGAGCGGAGCAGCACGGTGCATGATCGCGGCTGTTACGTTTGCATGGAAGGCCCGGCGTTCTCCACGCGTGCCGAGAGTTTAATGCACCGGCTGTGGGGCGGCGACCTGATTGGAATGACTGCCATGCCCGAAGCCAGGCTGGCGCGCGAGGCGGAGATTCCCTACGCGCTGGTGGCCCTGGTGACGGACTATGATTGCTGGCGGAAGAAGCCTGCGGCTAAGTCGGCTACACCCACCGCGGATGTCGGGGCCAGCGCGGAGGCCAGGGCCACTGCTGGCGTCGTTGCGGATGAAGACGTGTTGCTCAAGGAGATCATTGCCAATCTCGCCGCCGCGTCGGACAATGGGATTGCCCTGATCCGCCGGGCCATCGAGCGCATCGCGGCCCGGCCCGGCGAGGTCGCCGACTGCCCGGCCCGCCACGCCCTGCGCCTGGCGATCTGGACCGACAAAACACGAATCCCGCGCGATCAGGTGGAACTCCTGGCCCCTCTTTGGATGAAATACTTCGGGGAATGAAGCTCGATCAACGCCAATGCCCTTGGGCTTGTGACCCTTTGGCTTCCGCGGGTGCAGCGCCCGATTGTGGCGGTCCCCCTGGTGGGGCGGACATTCTTGTCTGCCTCGCGTCCGACTTCGGTGAGCTTGTCGAACCGCGAGCGCGGGGTGTACTCATCCCCGGCCGAGCAGACGCGAAGAAATAAGGAAGGGACAAGAATGTCCCTACGGATAATGGGCAGGGCAGACAGGAATGTCTGCCCCACCAAGTCGCCACAAACACGAGTTACACCCGGCTTACGCCCTTCCGAGGCTTTTTATGGCATGCGCTTTTAAGTACACGATTTTGCGAACGGTTGGGATTCTGTCGGCGGCCGCGGGCCTTTCCCTGGCGGGTTGGGCGCCCACCGCGCTGGCGCAGGTTCCGCAAACGCCGCCGGCCGTGGAAGTCGATAGCTTCCGGGGCAAAGACCCGGTGGAAGGCGTTTACGTCCGCGACTCCACCACCGCCGTCGATAAACTCGCCAACGCGCAGCGCATGGAGAGACTCAAGGAATGGGGCAAGGCGGCGGATTATTATCAGGAAGTCATCGCCAAGTATCCCGATCGCGTCGTCCCATCGCAGGTGGATAAGGACAACCGAATCTATCAGTACACCAGCATAACGTATCGCGTGCAGGAGAAGCTGGCACATTGGCCCCAGGAGGGGCTGGATGTGTACCGCGCCCGCTACGATACGGCCGCCCAGGCGCTGCTCGACAAGGCCGGCCCGGATGATGCCGCCACGCTCAACAAAGTTTACTCGCAATATTTCATAACGACCGCCGGCAAGCAGGCGGGTATTCGGCTGATCGATTTGTACATGGAAAGCGGCGAGTTTCCCGCCGCCGCCTGGCTGGGCGATCGTTTGCTGCGGCTGCATCCGGGCCTGCTGGCCGAGCGCGCCGCGGTTCTGTATCGCACCGCGCTGGCTTACTACTATGCCGGCGACGCCGCCAAGGCCCGCGAGCGGCTCGATGAACTCAAATCCCGGTTCCCCAACGATCGCGGCACCGTGCGCGGGAAAGACGTGATTCTGGCCCAGTCGCTCGCGCAGGAAACACAGGCGCCGCTTTCTTCCAATACATCGTTGGCCTCCGCGGATTCGTACCGCATGATCGGGGGCAACGAGAGCCACAATCTGGTCTCCGACGCCCAGGGCCGGCCCGGCGCCCGCCTGTATGGCGTCATCCTCCCCAAGCCCTCGTGGCCCAATATCCCGGCCAATCAACGCATCGCCCTAAAGCAACAATACAACGATGCCGTCGCGGCGGGACTGACGCTGGGCGTGATTCCCGTCTGCGATCGCGGCGAGTTGTATTTCCAGGATGGGCGGCGCATTTACGCGGTGGTTCTCGAGAGCGGCGTGCCGCTTCCCGGTTGGACGCAGACCTGGCCAGACGGCGTCTACACCATGCCCGCCGCCGGCCCCGTAGCGCAGCGCAAGGGACAACTCACCTGCACCCTCACAGATCACGAAGTCTTGGCCGTCATGGGCAAGGGCGCCGATGTGCAATCGATGATGATGGGCGTACCCGCCTCGCCGCAAAACAACGTGCTGGTTTGCCTCGACCGCGATAGCGGCCGCCAGAAATGGACCGTCAACCCCGGCCAACTGCCCGATGAGGCCAAGGAGGAGCGCGGGGTGCATTTCACCGGCTCGCCGCTCGTCGTCGGCGACAGCGTACTGGTGATCGGGCGCTCGATGAAGCAGGCGCAATTCGAGGATTGCTACGTGCTGGCGTTCGACCTGGCCAGCGGCAAGTTCCGCTGGGCCACCTACGTCGCCAGCGCCAGTGCGGCGCCGATGATGTTCGGCATGGGCGGGATGCCGATCCCGCAATCCGATGACACGTCGCATCTGGCGTATGCCAATGGCCGCGTCTTCGTGCAGACCAATCTGGGCGCGTTTGCCGCCCTCGACGCCTACGGCGGCGCGGTGGTCTGGCTGGATATTTATCCCACCGACCGCCAGTCCCTCGACCGCCAGCCGATGAATCCGTTCATGCGGCAAAGCCAGATGCAGGCGCCCCCCGCCATGCCCTGGAGCTTTAATCCGGTCATCGTGGACGGCGGGTACGCCTTCACACTCCCCACCGACAGCCATGATCTTCTCGTCTACGACACCGCGACCGGCGTCGAGATCAAGCGCATCGACATGCAGGACGTCGAGCAGAAAGCCAACCGCAATGACAGCCACAAGGTCACCAATATCGATACTTTGCTGGGTGTAATCGGCGATCGACTCGTCCTCACCGGCGAGCGCGGCGTGGTCTGCCTCAACTGGCGAAACTACTCCCGCGAGAAATTCGATCCCGACCATGACAACATCACGGCCTGGATCAACGACTACCCCAAGCCGATCCGCGGCCGCGGGTTTCTGATGAAGAATTCGGTTTACATCCCCTGCGCCGACCGCCTGTATTGCATCGACCTGCGCAACGGCAAGACCGTCAGCGCCTATCCCAACCACCCCGATATCGGCGACGGCGGCGTCTGGGAGGAGCCCGAAGGGCCCGGCAACGTCATCGCCACCAGCGACCACGTGATCATCGCCGGCGCCAGCATGCTCAATGTGTATACCGATCTGGCGGTGGCCAAGGCCAAGCTCGACCGCGAGCTTGCCGCCGCCCCAACCGATGCCCAGCCGCGATTGCGGTATGCCGAGGTGCTGTTCGTGGCGGGCGAGCCCAGCGGCGCGATGAAGAAGCTGGACGAGGCGGCAACGCTGCTTGGCGGAATCGCGGCGCTGCAGCCGGGCCTGGACCGCGATCGGCTGTTCAACGATGCGCTCACGTTTGCCGGCAAGCTGGCCAAAAACGCATCTCCTGAGAGCCGCCAACAGATCGACCTGCTGTTCGACCGCGCCGCCGCCGCCGCCCTCAGCCCGATGCAGCAGGTGCATTATCGCCTGAGCCGGGCCAAATATGATGAGTCCAACACGGATAACGCCGGCGCGGTGAAGCTGTATCAGCAGATTTTGGCCGATCCGTTGCTTCGCCCGGTGCCATTGGCCGACGAGGCGGCGGCCGCCCCGGCGCAGGCCCAGGCGATCGCGCAGAAGCAGATCGCCATCATCATCGGCACCAATCCGTCGGCGTATGAGCCGTTCCAGCAGGCCGCCGCTGCCGCGCTGGCGACGGCGCAAGCTGCCACCCAGGATACCGCCGACAAGCTGCTGGAAGTGGCGCGGGCCTATCCCAACTCGGCCATCGCCGGCAAGGCGATGCTCGCCGCCGCCGACCGCTACGAAACCCAGAAGCAGCCGCGCCAGGCGATCCGGGTGTTGCGCGACATGTGGTTCAAGTACCCCGATGCGCCCGACAAGGGGCATGTGGCCGAGGCGCTGGCCCGCAACTATCTGATGCTGGCGGCCCAGCCTCGCGCCGGCGCCGGGGATGGCGGCGCGACGGACAACATCGACGCCGCCAACGCCCGCCTCGCCTTGGCCGTCTCGCTGGGCGGCGCGCCCGTGCTGGAGCGCGATCTGACGTTGCCCGACGGCAAAGTCATCGCCAAGGGCACGGCCATCGCGCAGGCCTTGGAGATCACCCGCAAATTCCGCGGCGAAGCGCTGGCCCGCGCGCTGCCGGACTTCCACATTCCGCTGCCCGCCAAGTACATGCCCGGCAAGCCGAGGGCCAAGCCGTTCGCGGCTGGCGAGCAGGTGATTGCCAATGTGCGGACGCTGGTTGTGCCGCTGCGCGACTTCGCCCGCAACGATCGGATCATCGCTTACTCGACCGGCGGCTCTTTGGATATTTATGCCGCCGGCCAAACCAAGCCGCTGGCCAGCAGCCACGCACTCGCCGAGGAGCCCAAGGGGTGCGCCTGGATCGAGGACAATCTGCTGGTGTGGGATGGCTCGCAATTGGCGAGCCTCAAGCCCGACGGTCAGACGGCATGGACGATCGACCTGGCAAAACTGCCGACGGTTGAAGTCATGCATTTTGGCGATATCGCCCAGGCCCTGCCCGACAACACCAACCCGGCGATGATGAATCGGGCCTTCGCAAGGCGCGGCATGATGTTGCGCAATGGACAGCGGGTGATCTTCCGCCGGGGCGGGCGGGTTGTCATCAACGCGGCAATGGTTCCCGGCGCCCAGCCCCGCCCCGCGCCCGGAGCTGCCGAGCAAATCGTCGAGGTGCGCCCGGTCGGCGATCGGGTGCTGCTCACGACCACGACGGGCCGTCTCCTTTCGCTGGAACTGGCTGGCGGCGCAATCGCCTGGCAAACCCGGCTGGCGGACCGTCCGGTCGATCGGCTGGCGGCCAATGAGGATTTCGCGGTTGTGAAAGTCAGCGACGACACGTCCGTGCGCATCGCCGCCTTCGACACCGCGACCGGGCAGATGCGCTGCACCCATGACTGGCTCGTGCAGACCGGGTTGGTGCCGGTGAATCTCGCGCTTGCCGCCGATGGCACACTCGTTTACACCATGCCCAATTCCCTGTGCCTCAAGGATCTGTACAAGCCCTGGGGCGACCCTTCGGATAAGGAAGTGCAAGCCAACCCCGGCCAGCAACCCCCCTTCGGCGGCGCGACGCAGCCCGATCAACTGCTCATTTCCGAAGGCCGTATTCTTGCCCTGGCCGACAACGGCACCACCAAATATGTGCGGGTGCATTCTCTTGAAACCGGCCAGCCGCTCCTTCTCCACTACAAATCCCCCAGCGGCGGCCAGGAGATCGAGCAACGGCTCGAAGCCGGGAAAAGCTGGAACGTTAAGCTCCGCGCCGTCGGCCCGCGTCTCTTCGTTCTAAGCCCCGGCCATCTGTATTCATTCAACCTCGATCACCCCGCGGACAGTTGGGCCACCGAGCCGAACATGCTGCCATTGCTGGACGTGCGGGAGATGTTCTTCAGCAACCAATACCTGGCCGTCGTGGAAGCCATCACCCCCGAGGGGATGGTGGACGCGTCGATGCTGCCCAATGCGCCGCCGGGCGGGCCGCCCCCGGTGCCCGGCGTACGACCGCCCGTGTTTGTCGTTCCGCCATTGGTGCCCGTCCCGGCAACGCAGCCCGCGCGAGGCGTTGGACCAGTTCCCGGCGTCGGCGGCGCCGCCCCCGCCGCCCAGGGCCACGCCGACGGCGTTGCCGCCGAATACCGCGTCTACTTGTTCCGCCTGCTCCTCTCCCCCACAACCCACGCGCAGAGCGGCAAGCTCGATTACAATGATAAAATCACCAACCCCGCCGGCATCACCCCCGGCTGGCTCGGAGCAGATGGAGGACTGTACTATCAAAGTGTTGATAACAAGCTGCACTTCCTGCGGGGAGCGGAAGCAGTGGGGAATGCGGATAAACATTGAACCACTGAAATGTGATTGCGCGGTGATCGCTTGCGGCGAATCGTAGAAGCGACGTCCCCGTCGCGTTCGGTTCATCGCGCAGGCCCGGGAAAAAAGCGGCGAGCACGCCGCTTCTACTGTCGCGCAGTCCTGCTATATCTCAATTCTCATTCACGAAGCCGTGATGGTTCGAACCTTTGGGTATTCAAGAATTCTGCGGTCGGCGGTCACCAATTCGCAGTTGAGAGATCGCGCCAGCGCGACGATGAGGCGATCGGCCGGATCCCGGTGAAACTCACCGGGAAGATTTGCCGACTCGAGGCAGATCGCGGAAGTAAGCGGTTCAACACGGAGATGAGCGGCAGTCTCTGCGACCGCGAGCCATTGGTCGGCGGAGGGGCGAAGCACAAGGCGCTTCAGGGAAACTGCCGTGGCGATTTCCAGCAATGAGATTGCGCAAACGCGTATGTCGCTGTCGGCGTCGATCCTGTCTTTCACGGATTGCTTGAGCCTTTGATTATCATCCACCCACCAAATCCATACGTGGGTATCAAGAACGATCACTTGAGCATCTCCCAGCTATCGACGGGGATCATGGGCTCAATGGGATCGTCGAATCGTTCAACGCCCCCTCGGAGAGTTTGGCGGATCGAATCGATGGTAGCGGTTTTTGCGAGCTGCTCATCGGCGTCGGCAACCACTATTTGAACGTGCTGACCATCCGCAAAAGGCAGATTGGAAAGGACAATCTTCCCATCCCTGACAATGGCGTCATTGATCTGATGCATGAGCGCATTGTACGGAGCAATTGAGCCATTTACAAAGCGTTCTCTCCAAATCATTCAACATGCAACGGCGGTACAATTCCCCGGCATGAAGGCATTCCGCGAGCCCAGGCTTTCCTCCGGCATTGTTCGCGTTGTCATCGCCGGAATTCTCGTTTACTGGTGTACCTGTCTATTCCCATTCGAAAAGCAATTCATCTGGACAGGACGCGAAACGGGATTCAGCCTGCGTTTTTCACTCACGGGCATTGAGTTTGGCGTCGGCGCCGGTTGGATGGATAAACCGTGGCTCGCGGAGCGTATTTCAGAAGATGGCACGGAGATCGGGCACAACTTGCTCGGATTTCTCGCTGCGCATCGAACCAATGTGTTCTACGGCAATTCCACCATCACCACGCGGTGGCTCCTGATTGGCATCCCCTGGTGGTGGCTCGCGGCATTCGCCTGTGTGCCGCGGGTCAGGCAGTGCGAGCGCAACCGCCTCGCCGCCCGATGGCGCAGCTACCGGCGGCGTCGCGGGGTGTGCCAAGGTTGCGGATATGACATGCGTGGTACGCCGATGCAATGCCCGGAATGCGGGCTTCGCGTGAGGCCGCGGCGGCGGAGTCTGCAAAGCGAGGGTTCGTAAAGGAGCATCCATCATGGAATCCAAACAAACCACAGTCGTTCGCGGTAATGGGCGAATCGAGTTGCTTGTACGAATACTGTGGGAGTTGTAGAAGCGACGTCCTCGTCGCTTTTGGATGTGCCGCCATGCCACAGTAGAAAAGCGGCGAGGACGCCGCTTCTACGTTGTGCGATCAAGTGTCCTTCTCGGCTTGCTCTGTCCACCCGCGTTTCTGAACTCGGCCCGTATAGGAAAGCCTCCGGCGGGGAGGGTTAAGCATATCGCCTTGATCTTCCCCTCCCGACACAGGCCACTTGATGAGTTCCCGCCACGCCGCGTGGCCCAATATCCCTTATGCCGGTTGCACCCAAAGCGACAAACTCAAAACTTCTCCGCCGCGAAGCGTCAACCGCGCTTCCTCTTTTTGCGAAATATTTGGACTTGCCTGCCCCTGGCGGCCACGAGTCGGCTTCGCCGCGAATGAGGTTGGATTTTCAAGGCATGGGCTCAGGCGTCCGCTGGCGGCTTGATGATGAGTTTTATCAGGCTGGCGAAACGAGACTACCAGCTCGGCTACTTATATGACGAATATTTAGCCAACAACATCCCCCAACAAACGACCGGGAGAATGTGCGCAATGAACGAAAGGGCAATCAAGCGCGACCTCCGCCGGCGAGTGCAGCGGGACAAACTCGAGACAAAAATACAGGTAACGCCCAGAAGCCAAAACGGAGATGAAAAAAACGGTTCTTCCGGCTTTTGCGTAGGTAGTGCTTGAAAAAAAATGGACATGGCCGTCTCCTCTGGAGTTACCAATCTTCAGAAAGGAGACAAACTCATGTCCACAAGCCTGTTGTATCACGGATGGGGTATTCGCGGCTACCAGGAACTGGCGATCCGTTTCCATGACGCGGCGATCCATTTCAGCGTGGAGCAGGACTCCG
>Ga0209483_1000717_pt1 | contig 27067 bp, 19 predicted proteins | sample NGEPerA_FD_184508 | JGI IMG/M metagenome (GOLD analysis project Ga0209483, IMG submission 184508) | Arctic peat soil microbial communities from the Barrow Environmental Observatory site, Barrow, Alaska, USA - NGEE PermafrostL2-A... | ecosystem: Environmental > Terrestrial > Soil > Wetlands >... | reverse complement strand
GCCAGCGCAATACGGCTTTTGTTAGGATCGCCGCCCCGCCATCAATCGCCGTGCCGAACGGCATTAACGAAGTGTAACACGCCGGCGGCTCGCCAATGGCGCACGGAATCGCAGGCGCAATGAATGTGTCGGTGGCGAGACAAAATAATGTCTCACAGTCTCATGCATTGGCGGCGTCCCGATTCTTCGGGTAGCCTGCGGAGCGTTGGCCGAGTCGCTTCAATTTGAGCAGTCGCAGTAGGAGGCGTCGTATGAACCGCCGAGATTTTTTGTCCGCGAGCGCGGCTGGGATGGCCGCGATGGCGTTGGGGGGATACGTCCGTGGCGCGGCGGATCAAAAGCCGCTGCGCGTGGGATCCATCGGGACGGGGTGGTACGGGAAGATCGATTTGTTTCGGCTCATCCAGGTCGCGCCCGTCGAGGTGGTGTCGCTGTGCGATGTGGACAAAAACATGCTGGAACATGCGGCGGAAATGACCGCGGCCCGGCAGGCTTCGCACAAAAAGCCGCGCCTGTATCACGACTATCGGCAGATGCTCAAGGAGAAGGATCTGGACATCGTGCTGATCGGCACGCCGGATCATTGGCATGCCCTGCCGATGATCGCGGCGGTGGAGGCGGGGATGGACGTGTATTGCCAGAAGCCGATCAGCGTGGACATCGCCGAGGGGCAGGCGATGCTCGCCGCGGCGCGGAAGAACAATCGCGTGGTGCAGATCGGCACACAGCGCAGAAGTACGCCGCATCTGGTGGAGGCGAAGAATCAGATCATCGACCAGGGACGGCTGGGCAAGATCGCGTTTGTGGAGTTGTATTGCTACTACCACATGCGCAACAACAGCAATCCGCCGGATGAAAAGCCGCCGGCCAATCTGGACTATGAGATGTGGACCGGCCCGGCCCCGATGCGGCCGTACAACCCGATCGTGCATCCGCGCGGCTGGCGCGCGTTCATGGAGTACGGCAACGGGATCGTCGGCGACATGTGCGTGCATATGCTCGACATGGCCCGCTGGATGCTCGGACTGGGTTGGCCGCGCAGCGTGTCGTCCACCGGCGGCATCCTGGTCGATAAGCAAGCCAAGGCCAATATCTCCGACACGCAAACGGCCACTTTCGATTTCGGCGATGTGAATATGGTCTGGAACCATCGCACCTGGGGCGAGATGCCGGCGGGAATGGCCTACGGCGACAACGGCTGGGAAGGCTCGCCGCTCAAGCATCCACGCTATCCGTGGGGCGCCACTTTCTATGGCGACAAGGGCACGCTGGAAGCCAGCGTCATGGGATACACCTTCACTCCCTCCGGCGGCGGAAGGCCGATCCACAAGGACGTGGTTTACGAGCTCGAACAGTATCCCGAAGACAAGACCGAAAAGGATTTGGAGACGCATGTGGCCCCCGCCGAGCGCGCGCATATGAAGAACTTTCTGGAGGCGATCGCCTCGCGCGGCAAGCCGGTCGCGGACATCGAGCAGGGCTACATCTCAACGGCTACCTGCATCCTGGCAAACATGAGCATGGCCCTGGGGCGCTCGCTCACCTGGGACGCGGCCAAGGGGCAAATAGCAAATGATGAGCAGGCTAATAAGTTGCTCAGGAGGCCGTATCGCAAGCCGTGGGTGCATCCGGATGCGGGAAGAGCTTGATGTCGAGCTATTCCGTTGCAAGCAACAGGCGACCGATATCGATGCGTGAAGGCAGTCGATGCGCGTTCACCGCCGGCTATTTGGCGGTGCCGAGGCGGGGCGTGTTGCGGATGTGGGTTGGGTAGTCGGTAAAGGGATTGGTTTGCCCGTCTTTTCAGCGACACTATCGAGAAGATCGAACAAATTAGGTTCTTCCGCAAACGGATTATACAACTTCTCGTGCGGCTGGCCTTCCGCGTCGCGCCAGCGGAGCAACCCGCCTCCCCATCCCATTGGATCAGGCTTATGCGCGGGCGCGTCAGCGCCCTGCTGCACGAACCGATCAAGTCGACCCTTCGGTATCTTTCCAGTCCTGCCTTTGACCAATACCGTACCGACATGCACATCATTCTTCCACAGTTTTTCCGTGAAAGTTCCCTCATCTCTAATGAAGCATTCCGCCCAATCGACGATATTGCCCTCACTTATCCATAGCTGTAGCTTTGGCTGAACACCTCCGGCGGCCTTGGCAATTTCTTTCACGGCGGCATCAATCGACTGCCGCGTGCCGGGGGCGAAGCGAACGACATATGCTTCTTCCCCCGTTGACGAAAGGTACAGAAGATACGATTTGCCAACTTCAAATTGGCTGGACGGAACCACAGTTGAAAACAAATCGCCGGTCACGTCCGTCCCCCGGAGCGTTTTTTGGGCGACAAAAGTCCATCGAGCGTCGGCGGGCGGCCCCGAATAGTGCTTTTTTGCCGAAAGCGCCTTCGCCACTACGACATTGATCTTTTTTCCAGTGGTGTCCACGGGCACCATGAGGTCCCCGATCACATGAGGAGCGACTTCTCGCAGCCGCCAAAACGTCAATTGGCGGTTGATCCTCTGGTGCAGGAACCAGTCGCCCAGCGCAAGAAAAAGTGCGCACGCCACGACGGCGCCGGCGAGCGGGAAAACAAGCCGCCGGAAGGACGCGCGCGCCGCGGGCGCGATGGCTGTTCCGCATTCAGGACATCGCACAGCACTGGCCCGAAGATCATACCCGCACGCCCGACAGAAGCCCCGACGCAAGCGGCTCCCGCGCCGCAATGCGACGATCACCCAGCCAGCCACCGGCGAAACAAGCAACAGGGCGGCCAGCCAAAATGGGATTACAATCCGCCATGTGCGGCCCGAGCCTGATGGCACAAGCGTCTCGCTGGCCGAAGAATAATAAAATCCCAGGTGGTCGCGCACAATCAGGAAGTTTTTTAGTTGCTCGGCCGGGTGTTTCTCATGAGAAGCAATCGGCGCGTCGAGGGCTTCAAGAACCTCTTCGTCGCCGTCTTGCACATGCCAGGCCAGCTCAATCTTTCCCCGGCTGGTGATGAACTCGTAAACGCGAACGAACTGGCCCTGTTTGTTCTCGATCACTTCGTACGCGTGCCATTCGTCAATGATCCGATAGCTGCGCACCCACGCCGTTGTCACCGCCGCAAGCAAAAGCAGCGACATGAGGAGGAAAGCGCGAAGAAGAAAACGCGTCATTGAAGGCTCGGGTGCAGATCTCATCAGATTGATCCGAGATTATAAGCCGGAAGAGGACCGGTTAGGGAAACCTAAGGCCGATTCCTCTCGCCGGAGCGCATACATGACATACCACGGCATCCACACGCCGCACCGCCCCACCACGACCAATAGCGTGCCGTAGATGATGCCGCGGAGGCCCAGGCCGGCGTATTTGACGAAGCAATAACTTGCGATCACGTTCACGACGCCGGCCACGATTGCCGCGATGGCGTATGGCTTAAATTTTCCCATCCCAAGCAGCACCGATCGTCCGACGGCACTGCTGCCGCCAATGACGGTGGATGCCAGAACCAGCAGAAGGATGGGGCGTGTGTCCGGCGGCCTGGGGCCGAACCAGAGGCGAAACAGCCACGGCGACAGTGCCCATACCGCGATCGCCGCGAGCAAGAGTAAGGCGGTGCAGGCGGCCGTGCCGCGCAGGTAATACTGGCCGAGCAACTCCCGCGCGCCGCGCGTGTGGGCCAGGGCGGCGCGCGGCAGCAGCACCGCCGACAGGCCCGTCACCAGCATCAGCAATCCCGAATCAATCTGCATCGCCGGCGCATAACCGGCTACCGCGGCGGGACCGAAGAAATGGTTGATCAGGATGTAATCCGTCGGCGAGTAAAAGTACTCGGCGAGCTGCGAGAGCAGCACCAGGAACCCAAACGACAGAAGCCGGCGCACGATGGCGCGCTGGGCGAGGGCGAGTCTGGGCGGCCAGGGGGAATCATCGAGCCGCGCGACGGCAAGCGATCGCATCATCACCAGAAGCGCCGCGGCGCAGGCGTACGTGAGCGATGCGGTCAAAACGCCCGGCCAACGAAACAGCGCGATCGTGGCGACCGCCCAGAACGCATCCGTGCCGGCCAGCAAATAGCTATCGAGCGCGATTCGTCCGCGCGTCTGCAACACCGCGCCAGGGGCATCGCTGTAGAGGCGGAGCAGCGTCCCCAGACCAATCAGCAGCACCGCCCAGGGCGCCTGCCAGCGAATCGCCGATGGCACCGCGTGGAGGTGATTGAAAAGCACTGCGTACAACACTGCCAGCACCAGACCAACCGCCACGGATGCCCGCGCCACCGCGATGCCGTTGGAATACAGGATCTGCTCCGAAGGCGGATCCGCAAGCGACGCGTATTCGACAGTTTTCGGCAAAGCGATATCGGGTGCAAGACTCGAAGTGTCATCGGATTGTTTGCGGATATCTGCGGGTGTATTCGACCTTGGGCGCCGAGTGTGCGCCGCCTCGGCCAGTAGCCGGATGAGAGCGGGCGTGAGGCCGGCGGCGGTATAGTTGAGCAAGCCGATGGTTCCGCGAATGAGGGCGAGCGTGCCGAATTGGGCCGGGCCGGCCAGGCGATAGACAATCGCCGACACCGCCGCCCAGGCGCCGATGCGCGAAAGGGCGGCGACGTATGCCGCCGATACGTCGCGGCGCATCGCACCGGACGCGCCCGATGGCGGAACGGCGAAGCGCGATGCGGACAACAAGGAATTGTTAGCCATCTCCGTCGCGACACGGGCGGCCCGCCCGTGCATGTTGACAATGGAACGGGAATGCGTCGATTTCTCAAGCGCCCCGGGCCAATTCGCACGGGCGAGACGCCCGTGTCACGATCAAATATTCGCCGGGCAGCGGTGGGTGGTGGGGGTCAATTGCCTGCGCAGGCATCGCGCGATGTGGAGCGCACTGAGTGTCGCCAGCAACGGCACGATCAGGTTGAGGCGCGTGTGGCCCGCGAGCGCGGGATTGAAATAGCTTTCAAGGCCAACCGCTATCCATGCCGCCAGCAGCCAATAGTCGGTGTGGGTGATGAATTGCGGGGTGCGCACCCATTCGGAGGCGAGCAACACCGCCGGGATCGCCAGCAGCAGCAAATCATAATCCATGTAGTAAGGCATCAGGAGCGGCATGGAGACGACCGCCGCCGCGATCAGGCGGTCGCGCGACAAGGAGCTTGGCCCCTGGCGAATATGCCGACGCGCGGCGACGGCCAGTCCCGCCAGCACCACCGCCGACGAGGCCCACCACAGCAACTTAGCGGCAAACACGGTCTCGCCGCGCACCTGGCCCTGCGTGAGCAATCGCCAGAAGCTTTGGAAAGTGACTTGCCGGCCCCAGTTGTAGGGCGATTCGTTTTGCAGCCAATGGAGAATGGGCGGCAGGCGATGGAGGAAATCGCCCAGGCAGCCGGGCATGGTAAACAGCGTAATGGCGAGCAATGCCGCGCCCGTTATCGCCAGGCCCGCCAATGCGCGCCAGCCCATCCCCACGATCAGAGCCATCGCGAACACGGCGGCCAGTTGCGGCTTGAAGAACAGCAGCCCGGCCAACACGCCGGCGCGAAATCCATCTCCACGCCGCCAGAAGACGACGGCGCCGCTCAAAAGCAACAGTGAGATAAACGTGTTTTGCTGATGGCACATCGCCTGCCAGAAGGGGAGCGGGAGAACAATGAGCAGGGGAATTAGAACGGTGCTTGCGAGTATCTGCCCGCGCGGAGAAAATCCGAATTCCGAATCCCCGAAATCCGAATGAATGGGAATGCGCGATTGGCGGGGACCCACCATCCGCGTGAGCAAAACCAGCGACGCGGCCAGCAATATCACATTGATTGCCAGGAACAGCGCGGCGGCTTGCCGATAGGGCAGCGCCGACAGCGGCGCGAAAGCCCAGGCGTAGAACGGCGGGTTAAGCCAGGGGCAGAACTTTGCGTCCATCGCCAGGTCGGCATCGGCGATCGTTTGCCGTTCCACCGCGGCGACGGCGTTGCGATCGTACATCAGCCGGGGATGGCCTTCGCGTACCAACACGCCGGCGGCGTAGGAGGGAAGCAGATCGTGGCCCAGCGCGATCTGATGGCTGGGATGGCGAATCCGACCCACGATCTCGGCGACCACGATCACCAGCAGCACCGAACCAACGACGATTGCCAGTTTCCACAGGCGCGAACGGATGGGGTGGGCGACGGATCGGGCCGGAGACGAGGTGTGCGAAAAATCGCTGCCAGCGTGCATGAATTCGCGAGCCGATACGCCGTTGGATCCAGCGGGCGCGCGGGAAAGTTCATCGTGACACGGGCGTCTCGCCCGTGCCGCTTGCGATGGAGCGTCGAGCAGCTTCATTTTCCGAGTTCTCAACAGTCAGCACGGGCGGGACGCCCGTGTCACAAAAACGCCACCTAAAAGTCCGTGCCTCCAAACTGAACCTGTTTGCGACTGCAGTAAACGTCGTTCATCGCACGCCCGTCCTGCCCGCGCGATCAAGAGCCCGGCAACCACGGCCAGCAACGGCACCGACAGATTTACGCGCGTGAGCAGAGCGATGTCGGGATTGAGCATCAGCCAGACGTAATAGACCGGCCAGATTCGCAACAACCAGCGGTCGCCGGCTCGAAGCGATATGGCGCGGTCGCGGCGTATCAGATCGGCCGCCAGCAGGACCGCCGGCACGGCCAAAAGAAGCTGATCGTAATCAAAGTAGAAGGGCATCAGCAGCGGCGTCGCCGCGATAGTCGCGGCAATCAGCCGATCGCGTCGGATGGGGGCGGAAATCTTGCCATGATTACTGGGCGATAGTTGTAAATGCAACGAAGCCCTGCCGCGCAACGCCGCCCAAAGCAGGCCCGCGCCGACGGCCGCCGCACTTAAAGCGGCCAACGTGCTTACCGTCCACGTCGGCTCTCCCGCGCCTTTGCCCTGGAGCAGCAGCCGCCAAAACGCTTTGAAGGTGACGTGCCGATCCCAAAGATACGGCACCTGGCATTGCACAAAATGCAGATTGAGCGGCACCTGATGCAGGAAATGCCGCAGTGATCCGGGCAATGCCAACGTGGCCAGGAGCAGCAATAGTCCGGTCACGGCCAACCCCGTGAAGGCGCGCCTGCCTTGATCGAATATCAATACCGCGGCGAGAACTGCCCCCAGTTGCGGCTTATAAAAGAGCAGCCCGCACACAAGCCCCGCCGCCAACGCCCGCTCCTTTCGCCAAAGCACGGTGACGCATGTCACCAACAACAGCGAGGTGCAGGTGTTTTGCGCGTGGCTCAGTGCATGAATGAACGGCGTCGAGAGCAACATCAGCACCGGAACCAGTGCCCAGGTGTGCCATGTTACAAGAACGGCGGGTTCAGGCAGGCGCGATGACGCAGAGTCGATGAGCATATGCGACAGCATCAGGCACGCCAGCGCCGCGCAGGCAATATTCACAATTATCCACAACCGCAGGGCGGCGTGATAAGGGAGCCGGGAGAGTGGGGCAAACAGCCAGGCATAGAACGGCGGATTCCAGTACGGGCCGACCGCCGATCCCAGATCAACGCCATTCGCGCGTGCCAGGTCCCCCTGGAAGCGTTGCACGGCGTGGATGTCATATAAATCCGCGGATCGCCCCTCGCGCACGAACGTGCCGGCGGTGTAAAACGCGATAAAATCCAGGCCTACCGTTCCTTGGCCATGGGGACTTTTCGGGACGGCGCAATAGCCGATGAGGAGAGTGCCAATAAAAAGCGCGACGCCGGCCGCCCCAAGCCAAAGACGTTTACACGGCGAGGCCTGAAGCAGTGAAGCGGGAACGGGAAGACGCACGGTAACGGTTGTATCGGTTGCGAGGGGCGAGGGCTGAATGCGGCAACCTCAATTGTGACACGGGCGTCCCGCCCGTGCGTACCGTCATCGAACTTCCAATCTGTGGAGTTCTCATACTTCCCACGCTTCCGCACGGGCGGGACGCCCGTGTCACGTTAAAAGAATCGCCACCTTGCCCGATTCTACTATCCCGCCTGAACGCGCAACCACTTCATGATCGTCCCGCAACGACCGGATTTGACACCTATGATTCACCTCACTACTTTCGGATGACTCATGCGCGGGAACGGGAAAAAGGTTGTGTTGGCGATGAGCGGCGGAGTGGATAGCTCCGTGGCCGCCGCCTTGTTGCTGCGCGAGGGATACAGCGTGATCGGCGTGTTTATGCGCCTGGGCTCACCGGCGGGGGTCGAGGCGCACGAGGCGGGGGCGCACGACGACATGGCGCACGACCCTCGATTGGGCATGGACGGGACGCACCACGACGGGGCGGCAACAGGCGCGGGCTGCTCCACCGCCGGCAAGCACAAGCAGGGTTGCTGCTCGGTGTTGGATGCCGACGATGCCCGACGGGTGGCGGGGATATTGGACCTGCCGTTTTATGTGCTGAATTTCCAGGAGGATTTTGGGCGCGTGATCGACTATTTCGTCGCCGAGTATAACCGTGGGCGCACGCCAAATCCGTGCGTGCGGTGCAACGATTGGCTGAAGTTCGGCAAGCTTGCGCAGTATGCCAAAGCCGTCGGCGCGGATTACGTGGCCAGCGGGCATTATGCCCGCGCCGAAACTGATCCGCTCACCGGCGCCCGGCAGTTGCTGCGCGGCGTGGATCATCACAAGGATCAGAGCTACGTGCTTTTTGGCATGAGCCGCGAAACGCTCGATCATACCCTCCTGCCGATTGGCGGCTATCAGAAGCATGAAGTGCGGGCGATCGCGCAGGAGATGAAACTGCCAGTGTTCAACAAGCCCGACTCGCAGGAAATCTGCTTCGTGCCCAATCAGGATTATGCCGGCCTTGTGCGGCGGCGCAGCCCCGAGACATTTCGGGAAGGCGCATTCGTTACCGCCGACGGCAGCGTAATCGGCGCGCACGCCGGCCATCAGCAATTCACCATCGGCCAGCGCAAGGGACTTGGCGTTGCCCTGGGATATCCGGTGTACGTTGTGAATATCGACCCCGCCGCCAACCGCGTGACGCTGGGATCGAAAGACGACCTCCTGAGCTCCGGTCTGATCGCCCATCAGCTCAACATCCTGAGCGACTCACTCGCCGAAGCGGCCGGCCCGGTGCGCTGCACGGCAAAAATCCGCTACAACCATTCGCCGCAGCCGGCCACCGCGACGCGGACCGGGCCTGATGAATTGATGGTTCGATTCGATGAGCCGCAAAGCGCCATCACGCCGGGACAGGCCGTGGTGCTCTATGGCGGCGAGGAAGTTCTGGGCGGAGGGTGGATCGACGGAAGTGTCGAAGGATGAATGCCGTTTACGTATCACGGGCGTCTCGCCCGTGCGAATTGCATGGAAGACGAAGAACCGCAATATCGCCACGTTCATGAACACCAGGCACCGATGGGGCGCCCGTGATGCGGCGGAACATCCTAATCTTCCATCTGGGCGCGCTGGGTGATTTTATCATGACTTGGCCGCTGGCGCTTGCGCTGGCGCGGCTTCATCCGCAGAGCCGGGTATTTTATGTGACGCATGGGCAAAAGGGCGCGCTGGCCGAGCGCGTGCTACGGGTCGAGTCGATGGATGTTGAGACCGGGGGTTGGCAAGCGCTTTTTGCCGATGGCCCCGATTTACCCGCCCCCGCCGCTCGAGCATTGGCGGGCGCGCATACCGTTCTTAACTTCCTGGGCGACCCCGGCGAGCGGTGGGCCGCCAACGTGAAGACGTTGAATCCAGAAGCCCAGGTTCTTTCCATCTCCACGAACGCCCCAACTGACTTTGCCGGGCACCAAACCCAGCATCTGGCCGACCAACTCGCCCCCTGGCCCGCAGCCCACGCCGCGGCGCAGCAGATCCTCCACTCCATCGCCCAGCGCGGATTAGTCACACCCCCCGCCCGTGCCGGCGGCCCAATCATCATTCACCCCGGCGGCGGATCGCCGCTGAAATGCTGGCCCGCGCCCAGTTACCTCGATTTGATCGCGCGGCTGCGCGCGGAGGGCCGCGCCGTGCGCGTGCTGCTGGGCGAGGTGGAGCTCGAGCGGTGGCCCGTGGAACTCATCGCGAAATTTCGCGCGATCGCGGAAGTGCAGACGCCCGGCAACCTTGTGGATATGCTGGCGGCGCTGTCCGGCGCATCTGCTTTTGTCGGCAACGACAGCGGCCCTGGCCACTTGGCCGGCATTCTTGGCGTCCCCACGCTCAGCCTCTTTGGCCCCGCCTCCCAGCCCGACCGGTGGAAGCCGCTGGGGCCCAAAGCACGGGTGCTCAGGGCCGATTCGCTGGAGTCATTGACGGCGTCAGACGTTGCGTGCTCCACAGTCGCGGCGGCGTCTCATCTTCCCCCTCCCGGTCCTGCGGGGAAGGGTTAGTGACGGATTCCGCCAACTCGATTGAACCTCGAATCGCGCCCGTCTAGCATCTGGTTCGTGCAGCGAACCCGCGTCAAGATTTGTGGCGTGATGCGCGTCGAGGACGCTTTGGCCGCCGCGCGCCTTGGCGCGGATGCGATCGGGCTGGTATTTCACCGGTCGTCGTTTCGCTGCGTCACGGCCGGGCAGGCGTGGGGCATTCTGCGGGCGTTGCCGCCATTTGTAACTCCCGTGGGATTGTTCGTGGATGCATCGGCGGAAGAAGTGCGCGATACCGCCGGGTCTTTGGGATTGCGGCATGTGCAACTTCACGGCGGCGAAGATGCCGACTGCGTTCGCAAGCTGGAGGGGCTGATTGTGATCAAAGCCGTTCGCGTGGCGTCCGAGACATTCCAGGCGGAATTGGCGGCTTGGCGCGAGGCGATCGCGCGTTACCACTTAGCAAATCTGCGCGGCCTGGTGCTGGAGACCCCCGCCGTCGCTCCTGGTGGAACGGGTATGCCAAATGATTTTGCGTTTGTGAAAGCGTGCCAGGATGCCGGCATGATGGACGGGCTTCCCCCCATTATCGCCGCCGGTGGCCTGACGCCTGGGAATGTGGCCAACGTCATCCGCGATCTGCGCCCCTGGGCGGTGGACGTGAGCAGCGGCGTCGAATCTTCCAGGGGAATCAAATCGCCGGAGAAGATTGAAGCATTCATTGCGGCCGCGTCATCGAGAGCCGCAAGCCACGGCTGATGGATTCGCGCGCACTTCACGACTCATCGCCGGCGTACCCGCTGTCGGCCATTTCCTCGATCGCTTTATCCACTTCCTTTTGATTGAGGATTTTCAATTCCTCTAGCGCCAGCAGCGCGGCCTTCTGCTCGGCCATTTTCTTGTTCGGGCCCCAGGCGGAGGTGAAACGCCGGCCTTCGATCGCCACGCCGACCTCGAAGCATTTGCTGTGGTCCGGCCCTTTCTCGTCGAGCAACTCGTAAAGCGGCGTGGCCCCAAGCTCTTTTTGCGAGTGCTGCTGAAGCAGCGCCTTGTAGTTCATCTGGTGGGAGTTGGAGGCGATCGCATCGCTCTTGGGGCCCATCGTGCGCAGGACGTATTCCTTGACCACGTCGAACCCGCCATCAAGATAGATCGCCGCGACGATGGATTCATACACGGCTGCCGCCAGCGACGACGGCATGCTTCGCCGCGAGCTGATCCCCTTGCCGGTGATTAGCAAATCGGTCAATCCCGTTTCGTTGGAGACTTCCGCGCAGGTTCGCCGGGATACCACCGCGGACTTCACCTTCGTCAGATCCCCTTCCTGATACTGCGGAAACTTCTCGTACAGATCATGGCAGATGATCAGATCGAGCACGGCATCGCCCAGAAACTCCATGCGCTCGTTGCTGTCGAGCCGATTATCGGCGATCGAGGAATGGGTGAGCGCCTCCTTGAGGAGGTCGGGATTCCTGAAGGTGTAGCCCAGGATTTGCTCGGCGTGTTTTCGGGCTTCACTGTTCACTTCAAGACACTTTCGCTTCGGACATTCCTGCAATTTCGCGCCCGGCTGAACGCCGAGAATCAGTAGGCGGCGACGGTATCCCGGTAAGCGGAAGGTGTCAATTGAGTGGTGGTCGGTTGTGGGTCGTAGGTTGTGGATTGCGGATGGATGGTTGCGGGCATTCCGCGTGTTATATTTACCTGCAGGTTCTGTTGGCGCCATTTGACCATCCAACTTCGAATCCCATGAGAAGACGACGACGTCCATTGCCAGTTCATCATTTCCCCCGCCCCCGCTACACTTCACGCGCATGATCGAAAAATCTTTCCTGGTTCAGAGGTTCGCCAAAATCCCGCTGGGGATGTACACCGTGATTGGTTACAGCGTGGCCGGCGAGGAGACGGTGGCGCAGGTGCCGGAGCTCAATGTCTGCTTTGACGTGGGCCGGTCGCCGTATTTCGCGCTGACCAGCGACATCGTGTGCATCACGCACGCGCACATGGATCATATCGCGGGCCTGCCTTACTACCTGTCGCAACGGCATTTTCAGGGGATGAAGCCGGGCACGGTGCTGCTGCCGCGCGAACTGGAGGGGCCGGTGGATAACATGCTGCGGTGCTGGCGGCAGATCGAGCGGCAGGCGACGCCATACACCCTGGTGCCCATGGAACCGGGCCAACTGCGCGAGGTGCGGCGCGACTTTGGCATCCGCGCCTTCGCCACGCATCATGGCGGCACAAGCCTGGGGTACGCGCTCATCAGCATCCGCGAAAAGCTTCTGCCGGAACTCATTGGCAAGACCGGCCCGGAGCTGGTTCAGCTTCGCCGCCAGGGCGTGGAGATTCAGTATCGGCTGGAGGTGCCGTTGGTGGCGTTCCTGGGCGACACCACCGCCGGGCCCGTCTTCGATCAACCCGATGTGCAAAACGCCCAGATCCTTATCACCGAATGCACCTTCTACGAAACGCTTCACAAACAGAAAGCCAAGGCCGGCAAGCACCTTCATCTGGATGGACTGGTCGAACTATTGCCCAAGCTCAAGAACGAAACGATCATCATCGGCCACGTCTCGCGCCGCACCGGCGTGCGTCGGGCCAAGCGAATGCTCGCCAAGCGCGTCGGCGAGCAACGCATGAAAAACATCCTGTTCCTCATGGATTTCGAGGGCGCTGCCGACGGGGGAGACATGGAGGAAGCGGGACCGCCGATCTCGGAAAACGCGGAATAGGCGTTTCTTTCCAACCGGCGGGCCCCCCGCTACACTCGCGCCATGAAGCGGGTGTTTGTAGTGGCTAATCCGAGCAAGCCGGCGGTGCCCGAGGCGCTGGCCTCCTTGACGGCGTGGCTGGCCAGTCGGGCGAAGCTCACCGGCGTCGAGACCGATGCCGACCATGATCTGGCCGCCGTGCAGGCGGACGTGATGGTCGTTTTGGGCGGGGACGGCACGCTGCTTTCCGTCGCCCGGCGGCTTAAGGGCCGGCAGATTCCGATCCTGGGCGTCAACTTCGGCCGACTTGGATTTCTGGCCAACTTCACTCCCGATCATCTCGAGGATTCCCTGGAAACCTATTTGCGCGACGGCTTGCCGGTGCTGCCCCGGCAGATGCTTGAGGTGTCGGTCATTCCGGCCAATACGCAATGCAGTTGGTGCAGCGACGAGGAAATCGGCCACAGCCGGCGGTTCCAGGCGACCGCGCTCAATGATGCCGTCATCACCGCCGGCCCCCCCTTCCGAATGATCGAGTTGGGCATTTCCGCCGACAGCGACCAGGGCGTCCGCTACTACGGCGACGGGATGATCGTCTCCACCTCCAGCGGCTCCACCGCCTATAACGTGTCGGCGGGCGGGCCGATCATCAACCCGGATGTGGAATGTTTCTGCATCACGCCGCTGTGCCCGCATAGTTTGTCGTTTCGCCCGGTGGTAGTGAGCTCGAAGTCAACGGTGGTGATCGCGGCGGTAAAGGTGAACACCGGTACCACGCTCTTTTGCGACGGCCAGGCGAGCACGCCGCTGGCCGCCGGCGAGCGCGTCATCATCCGCCGAAGCAGCCATGACGTACTGCTGGTGGAAAACCCGCGCGAGCGCGAATGGCGAACCCTGGCCCAAAAGCTGCATTGGGCCGTCGGGCCGCGGTATACGGAATGAGGGTGTCCACGCCGCAAAGATGTGGATTGTGTCATACGCCCGAAGCCGCGCCGCCCCGGATTGGGTGCGCGTCCTCGTTTCTCGAAGCGGCGCAGCGTTCCCAATCCGGGGCGGCGCGGGTACGCTCTGCCCCGGCGTGGACACCGGGGCAGGGTCACCCTATCAAGGCGCGACGGCCGTCAATGTAACTTCGCGCCAACGTTCCCCCCGCATAAACCTTCGCGCAATGCGGGTTCCAGGGCGGCGCGGCGTGGAACAGTCGAATGCACGCTGGCGCTCTGGCAGCCCTATCGTTGATACGCCGGCAGAAGCCGATAGGGGATCGTGAGGGTGAGCACGGCCATGGAAGTGGAATAGGCGCGGCCGGCGCCGGTGGATTCGGCGGGGGTGTCGGGCCAGCCGCCGTCAGGTTGCTGGGATTTGAGAAGCTGCTCGAACGTGGCCTTGGAAACGGCGCCCCATGCCGCGTCCCCGGACTGGTTGGCCGCCTGCGTGGCATAATACATGGCGTAATACGGGAATTGCGATTTGTCGTCGATCGGATGCTTCTCCAGCGATGCGGCGGCGGCAGTTGCTTCGCGATGCGCGACGCCCGTGTCTAATACGTGCAGGCACAGCACGCCCACGCCGGTCATTCCCGGCGAAGCGGCGCCGCCGGGCTGATAGGCAAAACCTTTGGCTTGGGCATTATAGCATTTGAGGACAAACTGAACCGCCCGCTGCGCCGCCTCCCTGGGAACGGGAATCCCAGCGTCCTCGCAGGCGCGCAGGGCCAGGGCATTCCAGCCCGAAAGCGACATATCGCTGTCCGGGGCATTGGGTTCATAGCGCCACCCGCCGGCATAGACATCCTGCTTTTTCACTTTCTGCGCCTCGACGATGTAAGTGACCGATTTGGCGAGAAAGGCGGCGATCCGCTTTCGCTGGGGCCCATCGGTCTCCACGCCGTATGCCTCGGCCAGGGCGAGCGTGCCGATCCCCTGTTGGTACATCGGCTTTTCATTGCGCGCGAAGGCGCCGTCGGGATGCGTTTGCGAGAGCAGGTAATCGATCGCGTTCCGCACATTCGCGCCATACCTGCCCACATCCGGCGTGTGCCCCGCGGCGAGAAAGGACATGAGAGCCAGGCTGGTGATGGCGGTTTTTTGATTGGCGCCGAAAGAGCCGTCAACGCCTTGGGCCGCCGCGAGGAATTCCAGGCCGCGCGCGACGGATGAATCCAGTTTGGGCGGAAGCGGAGGGTCGGCGCAGGCGCGGCCCGCAAGAAGAGCCGCGAACGTAAAATGCAGGACCAATAACGCGAAATGCGAAGTACGCTTGGGAATTGGAAGCCGGCCAGCTGCGATCACTTTGTTTTTCCCTGGGCGTTGCCCAGCGCCTGAAAGTATAGCCGAAGCGGCTCTTCATAACCGGGCGGATCAGGTTCGCGAAGGCCGGCGCTCAAGTCCTGCGTATCGCGGGCATGAAGTTTTCCCCAATCGCGCACGGCGGCCAGGTCCGGCGACAGGACGGCGGCGCTGGACGCCGTGGCGGTTTGCGGATCGCGCGGGGCATAAATGCCCTGTAGCGCCGGCAGCGCCGACAGGCGCAGGGCGGCGGCCTGATGGATGGATCGGTTCCACGCCCGTGAAAGCGCCAGCGCGGCATGCGCCTGATGGCTCATGGCCTGGCGAACATCCCCCGGGTGAACCACCAGCGCATCGGCCGCGGTGCGGGCGAACCACTTGGCCGCCACCAGCGGATCGCGTTGGGTAAACGCATCCTGCGCCACAACCAATTCCTTCTGCACCGCGTCAATGGTCTGGCGCGCCTGGGCGGCGGCTTGTGCAATCGCGTTGGCATCCCCGCCCTTCGCCGCCTCCCCAAGCGACTTGAGGGCCCCGGCCAGTGGGCCGGCCACCAAATCACGGGCGCCGGACGCTTCGGGCGCGAAAGGTTCGAGCCGATCGGCCAGGTCCATCGCCACCGCCGGCGCGACCGGCGCGATCATCTTTTCGAGACGATCGGCCGCGTCGGCCAAATCCTGGTCGGCCTGCGACGCGGCGCGCTGGGCCATCGGCCGCATGTCGACCGAGGCGGCGGATACCTCTCTATGCGCCGAGTCGGCGCGCTCGGCTGCCCGGCGGCGCACGCCGGCCGCTTCCTGCGCCCCGGCCAAATCCTGCGGCATCGCCGCCAACTGCTCCTGGGCAAACAACAGCGCGGCAGTCGCGCGCCCGCGCCAATTGGGATCGTTGACATCCGCCGAGGCGGCATCGGCCGATGAAGCACCGGCAGCCGAGCCGTTTGTCCCCGCGCCCAATATCCCGGCGGATTCCTGCCGTTCGACTCGCGCGATCTGCTCGGCAACGCCGCGCTGGCGGCTGGCCAGATCGCCGGGCTTTGCCCCCGGGCCGCCGTGCGTTTCGCGCGCCAGCTTTTCCTGGGTCTGGCCCAATTGGTCCATCGCCTGGGCGGAGGCGACGTGCCGGGAGATGGCCTGGCCGGCGCGCTGGATTCGCCCCACCCGGTCTTCGATCGCCTGGGCAACCGCGGGCGAGCCGTTGTCGGCGGTGCGCGTCTCTGCCGCGCGGCCCGGGTTGCGCACGGCGGCGGCGAGTTCACGATCAAAAGCCGCATCGTCGTCGGCGGCCTTCTTGTAATCACGCCGCGCGGTGTCGGCGCTGGCGCGCAGGGCGAGGTCCTCCATTTCCGCTTGCCGGGCCGCGGCGCTGAGCGAAGCGATCATCTGCCGCCCCGGAGAACGCTGGGCTCCCCAGCGCGCCAGTTCCTCGCGCGCCTTGTTTGCCTCGGCTGCCGTGAGTTTCAGTTCGTCGCCATGCGCATCAGGCCCGCGCCGGCGCACGGCATGCTCGCGGGCCATCGCTTCCAGGATGCCGGGAAAGCGATTGAGCTTTGCTTCGTAAGGCGCAATCTTGCTGCCCGGCTCGCCAATTGCGGCCTCCAGGGCACCGGCGGCGCGTGCCGCCAATCCCAGGTCCTGGGCATATACCAGATCCGAATCCGGGCGTACGGCTTGTGCCTGCGCGGCGGCGGAAAGCCGGCTGTCAAAATCAGTCTTTTGATGTGGATCGCGATGAAGCTCCTGAGACCAACCTCGCGCGGCGGCGGCAAAATCGACCGGCGCCCGCGATCGCTCCAACGCGGCGGCCGCGCTGATCTTGGCCCGCAACTGCGCCTCCAGGTCGCCCGATGACGCGTTGAGCCCGATTTCCACGGCGCCGGCATCAATGTCCTGCTTGGTGCGTTGCAATGTCTTGGCGCGGCGCTGGGCAGTTTTCGGATCGGCCGGAGCAGGCTTCCTTGACGTGAGATCGACGTTTTCGCGATCGGCCAGAACGGCGGCGGCACGCTCGCCCTGCCAGACAGTCTTCAGTTGCCCTTCCATTTCGCGCGATTGGTCGAGCGCATGGCGCAGGCGTTGCCGCGCCGGGCCGTCCACGCCCGCGGGCGTTCCGGCGCGGCGGAACAGATCGTCGGCGACGAAATATTGCTGCTGCGCCCCATCCACCCACCCCGCCAGCGCCCGCGCCATTTCCGGCGAGCCGCTGTGGGCTTCAACGCGCAGCAACGATTGCCGCAGCAGGGTTGCGGACTCAAATGCCGCGCTCAGCGTGCGGCTGGCGCGGGACAACGCGGAATTGTATTGTGAAACCGCGCGATCTTTGGGCCCATTGGCGTCTTCAATTGATTTGGACGCTGTGTCCAGATTGCCGGCAAGCGACTGCGCGAATTGAACCGCGGCCTCCAGCCCGCCGATTCGCTCGTTCGCGTTGGTATCCACTTCGTGCGGGGAAATCAGCACCACAAGGTCTTCGCTGCGGGTTTCCTGCCCGGCGGTATCCCTGGCGGCCAGCGAGAGCGTCAATACGTCCCCGATCCCCAGCTTCAGCGATGCGAGGTCGAAATCGACGGTCCGTTTCTGGCGCCGACGATCTCCCTCCAGGGCCAGCGGCATGTTAATGGCGGGGGCCGCATTGACCTGCGCGCGAACCGTGAGCGTTTCCAATCCGAAATCGTCAAGCGCAATGTAGCTCAGCGGCAGAAGATCGCGCGGGTTGAGGCATAGGCTCTGCCCCGCCTGCAGCAGGCGCACGAGCGGTGGATGGTCGGGGATGGCTCGAATCAACATCCGGCCTAGGCCCGCGCCATGCACTTCGCGCGTGCTGATCAGGTCCAGTTCATAGGTGGCGTCTTTTTCGATCCGCAAATCGGCCTGGCGCACATTGTCGCGATCGGTTTTCTCCATCAATACCTTCCGCGCGCCTACCGTAAGAAGCGCCGATTGGAGGGGCTCGGTAGCGGTGATGGTGAGCAGAGCCTGGGTCCCGACCGGCGCCTCGATCGATCCGTCGGTGTTGGTGACGGTCAGCGGAGCGCGGCCCGTGTAGGCCGGGTAGGTATAGCGAATACGGAACTGCGCGACTGAAAGAGGGCGCTTGACGCGAATGGTGAATCGCGGGCTGACGGCATCGCCGCCCGAGGCATAGTAATGAAAGTCGCGCGCGACGGAGGTGAGGGTATAGGTAAAGCGTCCGTCGCCGGCGTCATCCATCGCATAGCGAGACCAGTTGCTGGCATCATCATTTAGGAAGAGCCAGACGGCCCCCCCGCCCAATCGCCGCGCCTCCACCTGGAGTTTGAGCGGGTCGGATTGCAGGACGTCGGCATCGCCGGGCGATACGGTCAGTTGCGTGGTCGTGACGGGCGGAATGTCGGCCAGCGGAGAAAAGAATCGGTGCAGCAGCGCCGCCCCACCCAGCCGGGGAAGCTGCAGCAAAGCAACGGCAACCGCCAGCGTTGCCAACAAGCCGACCCACGGCCCGGCAATGCATCGCAGCGACAAAAGCCTGCGGCGGCGCTGCACATCGGCCTCAATGCCCACTTCGCGCAGAAGGTGGGAAAGGATTTCATCCGACCCGCGATGCGCCGCCGAGCCCAACATGCGGGAGGTGACGGTGACGAGCCGTTGTCCAAACGCCGGGTTTTGTCGTTCGATGGTTGCCGCCGTCTCCACCCAATCGACCGGGTGAAACAACAACCGCATCGGACGCAAAAAGAAGCACAGCGCGCCGATCCCGCCCGCTGCCAGCAGACCGACCCTCAGCGCGCCCGGCAGGTGAAACAGCCGGTCGGCGGCGCACGCGAGCAGCGCCCAGATTGCGAACATCAGGAGGCCCATTCCCATCGCGCGCAACAGCACCAAGCGCCTGCGACGAGCGACAAAATCGTCGAGGTATCCTCTTACAGACGGCGGAAATTCTGCCAGGCGGTGCATGATAACCTGCGTGGGCGAGGTTCGATCGCGTAGCGGCGCGAAGCACGAAACCAATTCAGCGGCTTTTCGTCCGCCGCCGGCGAGTCGTGCTGGGATCAGCTCAAAATCATTATTAGGGAATCCATCCCCTGCCCCGTTCCCTTGGGTCCCAACCTTATCTACTTATGCCAAACCCAGTCGTTTGCGCAACGCCCATTCAGCGCCCAGGCACCCAACGACCAGCAAAAACAGGTACGGACTATCCCACAGGGCAAGTTCGGCATAATGAGACCGCGCGTCCCCGATCGCGGCGAGCCGGCCCGGAAGTCGGTTCACCTGATCGAGCGTGAGAAACTCCCCGCCCGAGGCTTCGGCCAGCTTGCGCAACATGCGGTCGTCGCCGGACAAATCCGCCATTTCCGCCTCGCTGGTCGCCTCCACATGCAGCGGAATTTCGACGGTCCACGACTTGCGGTCGGCGCCGGCGGCCTTCCAGCGAACGCGGTATTCGCCGGCGGGCAGGGAAAGCGTGGCCGCGTAACGCCCGCTGCCCGGCGGCCCGCTGGCCGACAGGGCTTGGCGCATCACCGTCTTTGCGCCCTGAAGCACGTCCAGCAAATAGGCGCCGCCGGCCAACGATCCCGCCGGCGATTCTTCAGTCATACGAGCGCGCACATGGATCGCCTCTCCCGGCGCCGCGGAGAGGGTGTCGGCATCCAACGCCAGCGGGCCGGCATGCGCGAAATAGGGATCTTCCGAAGCGTACTCGATCAACTGCCACCAGAACCGGTCCTGATCTCGCCCGCCGATCTTAAATCTCCAGCGCCAGGTTTCGTCAATCCCGAGGAAAAAGGCCCGCCCCGCGCCCAGGCGCATTTCCGTGAGCACCGGCAGGCGCGATTCCTCCTCCACCAGCAGCGGGGTCACGCCCTGTTTCCATCGCTCATCATGGACATCGGGCAATTGCAGGAATCGGAATGCGCCGGGAAGTTGTTCCCATCGCCGAGGGGCGCCTTCAGGTTCGCTGGACAACTGCAACACATCCGATTGCTCGGCGCGGGGCGCGGGAACGAAATGAAACGCCGGGTCTTCGCCCGGCCATACCCGCCATGCCGGGCGAAACGGCGCGCGAAATGGCAGAAGCGTGGAGGCCGCAATGAGTTGGTTGTATTCGCGCGGCAAGTGCGCCTCCCCCGCCACCAGCACAATGCTTCCGCCCATCACCTGCGGCACGCGCTCCAGGGCATCCCATTGCCGTTCATCCAGCGCGGTCACGGGCACGTCAAACAGGATGATGACATCCTGCCTGAGTATTTCCTGCGCCGCGAGACGCAGGCGGGGATGGTTGGGATCGAGCACGCGATCCTTCAGTTCAACTTCCGCCAATCGGGTGAGCGGATTGATGCGCGCCAGTGAATTGCGGACGTACTGAAAATCCCAAGTGGGATAGCCGGCCACCAGCAGCACCCGCAGCCGTTGCGGCGCCACCTTGACCCAGCGCCGCACGCGATTGTTAAGCGTACTGGCTTCGCCGGGCAATGGGTCGAACCACAGGTCGATCCGCTGTGCGCCTGGCTGTATGAGCTTTGCGAAAAATTCCGCGCCGGCGCGACGGCCATTGTGAATCTCAACCTTTCGCACCTGCGGTGCCTGACCGGCAATGCCGCAATGGAGTTGCACCTGCGCCCCGTCAAATCCATTGTGGCGAAGCTCGGCTTTCACGATGATCGACTGGCCCACGAATACGCTGGCCGGCGAGCTGATGGAGGCGAAGGATAAATCATGCGGCGCGGCAGCGGCCGCCGCGCTGACCGCGAAGACCGGCACGCCGTTGGGCGTGAGGCCTGACACGACCGTTGGATCGCCGCCGACCTGTCGTCCATCCGAAAAAAGCACCACCGCGCGCACGGGCCGGCCCGCGACGGCACGCGCGATTCCCGAAGTGAGGTTGCTGGCATCTCCATCGGGCGACGCGTTCAATTTCGCTTCAGGGCCGGCATTGTTCCAAAGCGGCAGCGGTTGAACGTCGCCGGCCAGGGCCAGGCCAGTAACCGCCGCCTCCTGTTCCAGGCGCGGCAGCAGGCCGCCTGGCCGAAGAAGCGCCTGCTCGACCAACGCGAATCGGGATAACCCGGCGAGCGCATCGCACGCCTTTCGGACCGCCGGATCCATCTGATACACCTTCGCGTCCGCCGATTCCTGATACTGCACGACCGCCGTCGCCGCCCGCGCGATCCGCGCCGGCACTTGCGTACGCCAGGCTTGTCGCGCGGCCGGATCCGCCGGTTGCACGAGCGCTTTTAACCGCGCATTTAAGTCGGCGGCCTGCGGGAGATTGACCGCGGCCGCGGCCAGGGCCGCCGCGGATTGCCAGTAGCGATCCACCGCCTCGCGCAACCGGGTCTGGCGCAAATCGATGTCGCGGCCCGAGACGCGCGCGTAGTCGAGGTCTTCCCGTGCCGCCCCCGCATCGGCGGCCAGGGTTCTCAATTGCTCAAGCCCGGCGGCCAGCCCCGATGCGCCATTTGGGCGCGCGTTGGGCGGCAACTTGCCCAGGGCATCGGCCAAGGCCACCAGTTGTGCCGGCGACCGCGCGTTGTCCACTACGCTCATGCTGCGCGAGCAATCGACTAAAACCACGATCTGCCCGCGCTCATCGGCCGTCGCCAGCCGAACCGCAACAGGTTTAAGCACCGAAGCCCCAAGGGCGACGACTGCCAGCACGCGAAGCGCCGGCAGCACTCCCCGCCAAGGCCATGGCACTCGTCCAAGTTGCGCTGGATAGAGCCAGAGCGTAGCGATCAACAACACCGCCGCGCCCCCCGCCGCCACCGGCCAAAGCTGGGGGGCATGCCAGTAAAGCTGGCAGAGAATGGGCGGGGGAACGGACACAGGATCAATGCTTTCGTTTCTTTCGTCCCCCTCGAACAAGCGCAAGTTGTGTCACAAAATTGGCATGTTCCTCGGTTGCCAGCCCCTTCTGCAAAGTTGACATCAAGCGGGCAAAATCCTTTCCAAACAACGCCGGGACATCAATCCACAATCCGGGAAATGCCCGCATTTGGAGAATCCCATCAGACGGATGCGAATGTTCCTGATTGGAACCCAAATCAAACCATCGCAATTCCTGCTCGCGCACGCAAACAACCAGATATTCCAGAACGCCGTGGCGGGCGTAATCTTCACGCTTGGCGTGAAGGTCGATGGCCCGACTGCTGGAGGCGATTTCCGCGATGAGCTCCGGCGGTCCGCTCAAATAGTCATCGCGCAGCGTTTTCGATTGGCCGCCATACTCGGGGAGGATCCGCAGAAACAAGTCCGGCTGAGGCTCGGCGTCCTCGCCAAGCAACACAGTCGTATTATCCCCGCTTTGAACTCCCGGTGTCGACGCTTCATATGCGAACAATACGCTGGCCAGCGGGATGTGGTTGGTGCCATGCCGCAGTTTCAGGGGAGAAGCCACGTAAACAATCCCTCCGATCAACTCGGCGCGAATATGTCTGGGCGTGCGCTCATAGACACGATGGAACTCCTCGCGCGACATTCGGTCGCCGGTATGCAATTCGGGAAGATCGGCCGTTACATTGTCGGCTGAGCGGATGGAACGCAGGGCGCGCGTCATGCTGGGTATCACCTCAAAACGGTTGCGGTTCAGCATCTATTCTATACGCGCACGGTTCGCGGCAGCGAAATCTACGCATCGCAAACCACATCCGCCTCGATTTCGACTTGCGCCTCGGCATCAATCAGCCGGGCGACTTCGACGATTGTGGTGGCGGGACGAATCTCGCCGAATATCTCGCCGTGAACGGCGGCAACTTGCTCCCATTGGCTCACGTCGGTCACGTACATTCGCGTGCGGATCACCTGCCGCATCTCGCCGCCCAAGGCTTGGATGGCGGCCTGTATGATTTGCAACGATCGGCGTGTCTGCTCGCCAAGTGATGTGGAATATGTGCCGTCCGCGCCGATCCCTACGGTGCCGGTGACGGCGATGAAGTTGCCGCTGCGCACCGCGCGCGAATATCCCATCTTCGGTTCCCATTTCGAGCCCGTGCTTGCGCACCGACGCCCCGCTCGCTCTTGCACCGTTACCTTGATCTCGTCGGTCACTGGCAACTCCCTGATTGATCCGCCCCCTCCTCCGGCGTAGGGCGCCGTACCGGCGGAGGGAAAAAGAGGCCCGCCCGAAACTACCACGCGCTAATTGACAACCAACCACGAACAACTGACAACCAACTACTGACAGCTGGCCACCCCTTCACTTCGCCGGCTGCACGGCGGGCGCGGGCGCGTTGGGTGCGACTGTCCGCACTTCAACCCCCGCGGACATAATTGGCATCATCATTTGCCCGTGCATTTGGGCCGTCGCCGAGGCTTTGATTCCGTTTGCCTCGATCCTAATGCTGTCCACGAAATCGACCATCGGCTTGATGAAAGGCAACTGCTGCTGCTGCTTGCGCCCCTGCTCCACCGCCTCCTTGATCGAAGCCCGCATTTGCTCGGCGGCCTGCTTCATCTGACCGGCATCCGAACCCTGGGCCTCAAGCCGAAATTTTGTGAGCGGCTTGTCCTTTTCCATGGAACGGTTGGCGACGAGGGTGGCGGTATCGATGCTGGCAAACGGCCCGGCGATCTGCCGCAGGCCTTCGCTCATTTTTGCCGCCGCCCACATCGTGGCCTTGGGGTCGATCGATTTCACCAGCTTCGAGAGATCGGCGTTGTTGGCGAAATCGCCAGTGCCCTTCTTCAAGGCGGCGACAGTTTCCTCCAGCCGCAGATCGCCGTTGGGCTCGCGCGTGACAAAAGCGGCGCGAGTGTCGGACGCCAGCAAAAGGGCGGTGTCGTCATCCAGTTGGAAGACCTCGACGCCATCAATGTTCTTCGTGTTATGCACGAGATTGTGGAGCGCTTCGGAGGCGGCGGACGAATCGACCAGCACGCGCGCCATCACAACCGAATTGCCCGGCTGGCCCGGCGGAGCCGCATAGAAGCCGGCGGTGACGAGATCCAGTCGGATGTTCCCCACCGTCTCCAATACCTTCAAAACCTGATTCACTGATTCATCGCGGGCCTTTGCCTTTTGTGCCTCGGGCATCGGGAGTTGATCGACGATCGAGGAAACGGAGAACGTGCCTTCGTCGCTGGGAGCCAACTGGGCGATGAGGTCCAGCTTGGCCGGCATGCTCGCGACATCCGCCGCCCGCTCGACGGCGCCAGCGCCGGGCGCGGGCGATTGCTTCCCCTGGATCTTTGCGATCGCGGCCCTGGCGTAATCCGCAATGAACATTTCCTTGGAATCCAGCAACGGTTGTAAGACGGCAACCGCCTCGGGCTTCTTCATCTCGCCCAGCGTGCGAATCGCCATCAATTGCCGCACCGAAGTCGCACGCGAGGCGCTGCGGATTTTCGCGGTGAGCGACTTGGCCCGCGACGAAACCTCCGGCGAACCATTCTTGATGGCATCAGCCAGCGCCGGCAGCGCGCCTCGCCCCACCGCCGCGATCTTCGCGGATGCCGCGTCGCGCGCCTTGGCGTCGTCGGCATCAAGGTCGCCGATCAGCTTCGACACATCCGCCGCCTTCACCGGCTCCAGCTCCTTCGCGAGCTGCTCGTAGGAGACGGTGACGTTCTTGGCTTTCCAGTATTCCTGCGTGGAAATGAGGCTGGCCGCGTCGCGCACGCCGCCGCCCAGGAACATCATCAACATCATCATGAACGACGGGAATATCGACATGCCCATGACCAACCCCGGCAAAAACCACGCCCGGCGTTCCACGCGGAAAGCCGGAACGGGAGAAAGCGTAGATGAGCGGCGGAGATGTGGCAAGGAATGGCCCGCACTATTCTCTCGACCATGGTTTCCCTGGCCCGCTTATCCTCGATTTGGACGACGGAATCGCGGCCGACGCCTTCATGTTGCGCGCTTGCCGCACGCACGCGCGGCGTTTTCAAAATTGCCGGCGTATCTTTTGAAATGATAATTGGTTATGGAATCATTGAGCAATAATACGATCTTTCGCCACCGCAAAAGTGTAAACTTTTGTCAAAATGTGTAACATGGACAACATCAGCGAATCGCTAACGTACGAAGCGTTGGTGCCGCTCCGGCAAGAGACCCCGGCCCGTTCTCGTTGTTCGGGTTTCCCATCCCATGCTTTGCAGCCAGATCAATTACGCGATGAACCGCCGGGATTTCCTGGCGCGGTTTGGATTGGGGCTTGGCGGGGCGGCGTTGATGGCGCTGCTGCAACGCGACGCACAAGGCGCGTTGGGCGCTTCGGTCGCGATGGGCCCGGCGCGCAATGCACTGGGCGGCACCCTCCCCGCGCCGCATTTTCCGCCGCGGGCCAAGCGGATCATTTATCTGTTCATGAGCGGCGGCCCTTCACAACTGGATTTGTTCGACTACAAGCCGGTGCTCAACAAGCTCAATGGCCAGGACCTCCCGGCCAGCGTGCGAAAAGGCCAACGCCTCACGGGGATGTCGGCCAACCAGGCCTCGCTACCGATGGCGGGGTCCATCTTCAAATTCGGCCGGCATGGGAAATCGGGGGCGTGGATCAGCGACCTGCTGCCGAACCTGGCGAATGTCTCCGATGAGTTGTGTTTCGTGAAATCGCTCTACACGGAGGCGATCAACCACGACCCGGCGATCACGTTTTTCCAGACTGGCTCGCAACTGGCCGGCCGGCCTTCGATGGGATCGTGGCTGAGTTATGGATTGGGCAGCGTCAACCAGAATCTGCCGGCGTTCGTGGTGCTGATCTCGAAGGACCGGATCGATCAGCCGCTCTATGCCCGGCTGTGGGGGAATGGGTTTCTGCCGAGCATTCATCAGGGCGTGCAGTTTCGAGCGGGAAAAGACCCGGTGCTGTTCCTGAAAAACCCGGACGGGATTTCGGGCGCGGCCCGGCGGAAAATGCTCGATCGGCTGGCGGAGCTACAAGAAATTCAATATCAGGATTTGGGCGACCCGGAAATCAACGCGCGGGTGGCGCAATATGAGATGGCGTATCGCATGCAGACCAGCGTGCCGGAAGTGATGGATATCGCCAGCGAGCCGCAAAGCGTTTTTGATCTATATGGCCCGGAGGCGCGTCAGCCCGGAACGTTTGCCGCCAACTGCCTGCTGGCCCGGCGGATGGCCGAGCGGGATGTGCGATTCATCCAGCTTTACCACCCCGGCTGGGATCAGCACGGCAACCTCCCCAACGCCATCCGCCGACAAAGCAAGGACATCGATCGCGCCTGCTACGCGCTGATCACAGACCTCAAGCAGCGCGGCCTACTCGATGACACATTGGTTGTATGGGGCGGCGAGTTTGGCCGCACCAACTACTCGCAGGGAAAGCTCACGCCGACCGACTATGGCCGCGACCATCACCCCCGCTGCTTCACCGCCTGGATGGCCGGCGGCGGAACGAGGCCTGGAACGACCTACGGCGCCACCGACGACTTTGGCTACAACATCGCCGAGAACCCGGTGCACGTCTTCGACTTCCAGGCGACCATCCTGCGCCTATTGGGCATCAATCACGAAAAACTTACATACACGTTTCAGGGGCGGCATTATCGATTGACGGATGTGCATGGGGAGGTGGTGAAGGGGTTGATTGCGTGAAGCCCCGAATGCGGCGCTGTTCGGAGAAAGGGGGTAGACTGGCAGCCAGGGCCTCCGCGGTTGCCGTGCCCCGCAACGGGGGAGATTTTTCGACGTGACACGGGCGTCTCGCCACAGGCGTCCGGGATTTTGCTTGGCGTGACAATAGCAATAATCTGCATTGCGCCAGCCGTTGGTTTGTGTCATGCTGCCCGCGTGGCATTCGAGCCTGCTCAATCCTCGGTTCCCGGCTCGCG
>Ga0209483_1000716_pt1 | contig 27072 bp, 22 predicted proteins | sample NGEPerA_FD_184508 | JGI IMG/M metagenome (GOLD analysis project Ga0209483, IMG submission 184508) | Arctic peat soil microbial communities from the Barrow Environmental Observatory site, Barrow, Alaska, USA - NGEE PermafrostL2-A... | ecosystem: Environmental > Terrestrial > Soil > Wetlands >... | reverse complement strand
CAAACAGGCCGGGGGTGACGGGTTGGAGGTAGCGGCTAGGTGCTTTCATGCCCACAAGTTATATAGCTTGCTTTCATCCTATGGAAGTTATTAGTCAGGATAAGTAGGGGGTTTTTGGAAGTTCCCTTATCTTGATCCATTTGGTTTGGGCGCGGTCGGCGAAAATAGCAGCAGTTCATGGATAATGAATGGACTCGCCGGAACGGCTAGTGATATTGGCAATAGCTTTGTGAATTCGGCTTACAGCACGGCAAACATGGTGAACAGTGCGGTGATGCAAGTTGGGAACGCGGCTCTGGCTGAGTTAGGCATGGTGGGGTCAGCCCAGCAAGCGGTGCCAGGAGCAGTCGGCATTGCTGATCCGGCCATGTTAATGGCATTGCCGAGTGGTGGTGTTGTCAGTGAAGAAATAGCCGCGTTTGAAGAAGCGGGGACGATGGCAAATTCAACGGCTTTGAGCACTTACCGCGTCACACAAGCAGGTGAAAGTTTCATAAGATACGAGTCCGGCGATCCGGCATTTAGCCGCGCCACAGCCGAAGGGGGTTTGATACCGAGCACATTCGCCGCACCAAGTAGTGAAGGATTGCTCCCACAGTCATCGCTCAATGCGCAATACAATCTGTGGTCGCCAGAAATTCCCATAGTGAACGCCTTCCAAATAACACCGCCGGCTGGCACGCCAATAATCGGTTCGCGTCCAGTAATGGGTGGCCTTGGGAGCGAGGTGATATCCCAATGGGCGTTCGGCCTGGGAGCGTTGGTCCGATTGGTCCTGTTCCACTACACTAACCAAAACACTTATGCTAAAACTTAGCAAAAAATGGGCACCAATTCTCTTATCTCAGCCAGAAACTGGCATGGATTACCAAATCGCTTCTATCTTTCTACGAGATGGACGGCGGTTTGATCGAGTTACGATTGTCGGTGGCATGATAACAAACATTGCGGGAAACAAATCTGTTCCCTTTCAAGAGGAGGAGATCATGGAGATCAAGGTGACACATGAAAAATAGAACTCGAGCCGCCAACCATAGCACGCGTGGTGCCAAAGAAAATTAAATATCAAATAATTTTGCAATGAAACAGAAATCAATTTTCCTACTCGGGTCTACTTGGATTGCGCTATTTCTTATGGAGCATTCAGCGTTAAGCCAAACATGGCTGCCAACTACTGCGCCAACTATGAATTGGACTTCGATAGCATCTTCGCAGGACGGCAGTAAATTAATCGCCGGCGCGTATGGCGGAATCACCTTTCAAGGAATTTTAGTAACGATTATGCCGGGCCGATTTATACTTCTACAAATTCGGGATTAACGTGGCAGGCAACCACTGCGCCTACTGATATATGGGAATCAGTTGCATCTTCCTCCGATGGTGTTAATCTTGCCGCTGCTTCATTTAATGGGATTTGCACGTCAACCAACTTAGTTGGGGCGGTTACTGTGTCCTGCGGCTGACTTATACGAGTTGCGGCGTCTTCCGCCCCAGGAGTTTCAGCCGGATGATCTGTCCGGTGCGTGCCAGGTTATAGACGAGGTTCGTCAGGATGATCCGCGCGCGGTTGCGCGCGAACCCGATCACCCGTCGGAACATCGCCCCCATGCTGCCGGTCTTAAAACCGAAGAGGTGTTCCACCCGCGCCCGCTGGCGCGACTTCGTCCGGTTCGCCCGGGGTTGCCTTTTGGTCAGGGCCTGGCCGCGCACGCCTTTTTCGCAGACCTGGGCCACGGTCCCTTTGGCCGTAAAAATCGCCTGGCTGATCTGGCCTTTCCGGGTGATGAAACCTGGCCGGGTCAGCCGCGTGTTGAAGGCGGCGAAGAGTTCGCGGAAAAGTTCTGCGCGCGTGAGCTTCTCGCGAAACTCGCGGAGGGTGTTCTGATCCGGGACCGGGTCGGCTTCGGTCAGGCCGGGAAAATGTTGAAAACTGCGGCGGTCGAGGATTTGAAATTGGGCCTGCTCATCGCTTAAACCATAGGGCGGTTGGAGCACGAGGATTTTGAACAAGGTGAGCGGCGGACAGGCTGGGCGGCCACCCGGGGCCTTGGGTTGGGCGCGCGGAAGGCGCGCGAGCACGGGGACGAAGATCGTCCAGTCCATGACGGCGTTCAAGGCGGCGAGCGGGTCGCCCAAGCTTTGGATTTGGGCGAGGCGGTGGTGGCCGTCAAAGAAACCGGGAGCGACAGGCTGGATGTATCGGCCAGGTGCCTTCATGCCGGCTAGTTATACTGCTTAGATTCATCCTATGGAAGCTGTTAGTCGGGACAAGTGGTGGCCTTTGGAAGCTCCCTTGATGGAATCAATGCAACAGACGTGTTTCATCTGTGGCCATCTGTGGCTCAAGTTAGTCTTCAAAATCCAGCCCAATGTCCACCGCTCGGGCGGAATGCGTGATCACGCCGACGGAAATATAATCCACGCCGGTCGCCGCGATTTTACGGACAGTTTTCAGATTCACGCCGCCGCTGGCTTCGGTTAACGCGCGGTCACGGACAATTTTTACGGCCTGCCGCAACTGCGCCGGCGTCATGTTGTCGAGCAGGATAATGTCGGCTCCGGCGGCGGCGGCCTGCGCGACTTGTTCCAGCGTGTCGGCTTCAACTTCGACTTTTAATTTTGGAAATTTTTTCCGCGAACGCGAAATGGCGGCGGCAATCGCATTCGGTTTTTCATTTTGCAGCGCGGCGAGGTGATTGTCTTTGATCAAAATCATGTCGAACAAACCGACGCGATGATTTTTTCCGCCGCCACAGGCGACGGCATATTTTTCAAAGCGCCGCCAGCCGGGCGTGGTCTTGCGCGTGTCGAGAATTTTCACCTGCGTGCCGCGCACTGCCTCAACAAATTGCGCGGTGGCCGTGGCGACGCCGGAAAGCCGCTGGACAAAATTCAGCGCCACGCGCTCGGCGCTCAAAATGGCGCGCGACGAACCGTAAATTTTCAGCAGCGTGCCGCCGGCTTTCACGCGCCGGCCGTCGCGGCAGCCTCGTTTGATTTCAATTTTTGCCGCCAGTTCGCGGAAGACGATTTCGGCAAATTGAATGCCCGCGACGACGAGCGGTTCGCGCGCACGCATGAGCGCGATAGATCTGGCTTTGGCCGGAACGGTCGCCAGCGTGGTCGCGTCGCCGCCGCCGAGGTCTTCGGCAAGCGCGGCGCGGACGGCGCGGCGGATTTCTGCGGCGGTAAGTTCCACGCGGACAAGATGACGCCGGATGGAAAAAGGAAAAGCAAAAAGAGGCTACGATTCTTTCACCCACTTCGCCACATCCATCGCCGCGTAAGTGATCAAAATATCCGCGCCCGCCCGCCGCATCGCCAGCAGACTTTCCAACGTCACCGCGCGCTCGTCTATCCAGCCGTTCGCGGCGGCGGCTTTGATCATCGCGTGTTCACCGCTCACCGCGTAAGCCGCCGTCGGCAGGCCGAATTCCGTTTTCACGCGATGGATGATGTCCAGATACGCGAGCGCCGGTTTGACCATAACGATGTCCGCGCCTTCCTGAATGTCCAGCGCCACTTCGCGCAACGCCTCGTTTGCGTTTGCCGCGTCCATCTGATAACTGCGCCGGTCGCCGAATTGCGGCGTGGACTCCGCCACTTCGCGGAACGGCCCGTAAAACGCCGACGCAAACTTCGCCGCGTAGCTCATGATCGGCGTGTCGGTAAAACCTTCGTTGTCCAGCTCCGCGCGGATGGCGCGGACGCGACCGTCCATCATGTCGCTCGGCGCAACAATGTCCGCGCCTGCCGCCGCGTGGCTCGCCGCCGTTTGCGCCAGCAGCTTGAGCGTCGGATCGTTCAGGATTTTGACGAGAGAATTTTTTTGATTGGGGAGCGCGCGCGTCCCGCGCGCAGTCGAAGTCATCCCGACTTCGACGTTTCCGGTTGGCGGGACGCCAACCGGTGCGGCCGGGACGGTCGCGCTCCCCAAGATGCCGCAATGACCGTGCGCCATGTATTCGCACAGGCACACGTCCGTGATGACCAGCAGCGACGGCAGTTCCTTTTTCAGCAGCCGCACTGTCTGCTGCACAATGCCGTTCTTCGCGTAAGCGCCGCTGGCCTTCGCATCTTTTTTATCGGGAATGCCGAACAGCAAAACCGCCGGCACGCCGAGCGCGTGTGCCGCCGCCGCCTCGCGCAAAATTTCATCTGGCGACAATTGAAACACGCCGGGCATGGCGTCCACGGGCCGGCGCAGCTTCTTGCCGCCGCGGGCGAACAACGGCAGCACAAGCTGCGAAACATTCAGCGACGTTTCCGCCACGAGCCGGCGCAGGGCGGGCGAAGTCCGCAACCGGCGCGGACGGGCGACAGGAAATCCGGGCAAATTCATAAACACAGTTTAGTTTTTGTGAAGCATGGGCAAAGCTGTGTCCGGCAATCAAATTTGACAGGCGGCATTTTAATAACATCAACGCCGCAAAATCCCCGGCCAGACGCCGCTCATTTTGCCCGTCTGCTTCATCATCTGCTGCAGCTGGCCGAATTGGTTCAGCCAGGGGTTCCGTTTCGTCACGCTCACGCCGCAGCCAGTTCAGGCGTTTCTTTCAACCGCATGAGTTTCTCCGCAGCCACGGGCAGCAAGGCATACGCGCGACCGTCGCGTGCGGCAAATTCCACTTCAAACGCGCTGCCGTCGTAAGTCATCACAACTGTTCCCACCTGTCCGCGCCGGAGCATCAATGGCTGGCCGGTGTCAAAATGTTTCGTTCGCGCGTCTTCCAGCAGGACGACCACATCGTGCATGTGTATTCGATTGCTCATCGTTTTAGACTATAAAGCAGGTCGTCAGTCTTGGAAAGTCCTCATTGTGCCGGACAATTCATGCGCTCAAAACCGTCACCGAACCTTTTTCGGTCGTGAGACGAAAGCGCAGAACGTAAGCTTCGCCAAAACCATTGTCACCAAAAGCTGTAAATTCGTTTGAATTTTTTGCCGCTGCAAATAATGCCCGCGACAAAACCTCTTTGTTGGCCAATGTGATTCCAAGCGCGGATTCAAACACACGCGCTTTGTGCTGCCCGTGCCGGTGAAATGGATTCAACGAATAATCTTCCAGCTTCGTGCCGAGGTCTGCCTTTTCGCCGTTGGGAAGTTTCATCGCAACCGTTCTATTTTAACCCTTCACGCCCTTTTCCGTTTCGCGCAGGCAATGGGTGAGGTAGGGCAGCAGTTGCTTTTTGCGCGAGACGACGTCGCGCAGTTCGTAGATGCCCGGCTCCAGACGCGGGTAGTCAATGCACCGGATAAATTTTTCGTCGCCGACGGCGAGCAGCAGCGAGCATTGCGTGGCCACGTCGGTGACGAGCAGCGTGGCGAACAGAAAGCGGCGCTTTTCGCGAAACCCTTCCAGCGCGGCGAGCAGCTCGTCTGTGCGCTTCCAAAACTGCTCGAAGCCGATTTCCTCGATCTGCGCGACGCTGAATTTTGCACCGTTCTCGGCGTATTCCTTGCAGTCGGTCGCAATGGCTTGCGGCGCGGGCTTGAGCGTGAGCAGCGAGCCGCTGGCAAAAAGTTTTTCCGTGAACTCGCGGGCGTTGACCTCGGAAAGCTGTTCGAGCTTCTTCAAAATTTCCGCGTCGCGCGCAGCCGTGGTCGGCGAAGTCAGGTTCAACGTGTCGGGATTTTTGTGGCCGATGACCAGGATTTCACTCATGCAAAGGTGGCGGAGGCTAACCAGAATTGGCGATGGCGGTAAGCGGAAGGCGGATTGACTCCGCCAGCGGCACCCCGCAAAATTTTTTGTGCCTTTGAAAAACATTGGTGGCGCTCCTCGCGCTGCGCGGAGCAGCACCCGCGCGGATGCGGGCGCAACGGAAGGCGATGGAAAATTGACGATTCAAATTCCGTCGGCTGACGCTTCGCTCGGCGACGGGTTTGTCGCAGCGCGACAAACTCCACCATCCCTTGCTCGACTGGGCTATAACTTTTTGACCGCATGAAAAAACTGATCGCGCTTTCAGCCGCGTTGAATTTCGCCGCCGCCATTTTGGCCGCCAGCCAGGTCTCGTTGAACGTCCTTGATTTTGGGGCGAAGGGCGACGGCGCGGCCAAGGACACCGCCGCGCTCCAAAAGGCGCTCGACACCTGTGCCGGAAACGGCGGCGGCACGGTGCTGCTGCCGGAAGGAATTTATCTGACGGGCAGCCTGGTGCTGCACGCCAACACCACCCTGCAACTTTCTTCGCGCGCGAATTTGCTCGGCAGCCCGGACATCGCGGATTATCCGGTCGTGAACGTCCGCTGGGAAGGCGAATTCCGCGACGGCCACCGCGCGCTGCTCTCCGCGACCGACGCCGCGAACGTCATCATCACCGGCGGCGCGATTTTCGGACCGCCGCTGCCGCTCGGCAAATTGCGCAACCCGCGCGGACCGGTGCTGATCGAACTGACCGGCTGCACCAACGCCGTGCTGGAAAATTTCACCACGCAATACCAGCAGCTCTGGTCCATCCACGTTTTGTCCTGCAAAAATCTCGCCGCGCGCAACCTCATCATCCGCACCGTCAACGCCAATGGCGACGGCATTGACGTGGATTCGTGCGACGGCGTGACCATTGAGCGCTGCGACATCAACACCGGCGACGATGCCATTTCGCTCAAGTCCGGTCGCGGCCTCGCGGCGCAAAATCTTGCGCGCCCCACGCAGAACGTCGTCATCCGCGACTGCCGGCTGCAAAGCAGCATCTTCGCGGCGCTCGGTTTCGGCACGGAAATGTCCGGCGGCATCCGCAACGTGCAGATTCAAAACTGCGTTCTTTCTGGCCGGCAAAATTGCATCCTCATCAAAAGCCGCGACGGGCGCGGCGGCTTCATGGAAAACATTTCCGGCGAAAACCTCACCGTCCTGAAATCGCCGACGTTCATCGGCATTGACCTGATGAAAAAGGGAATTCAAGCCACCGATCCGGTGCCCGGCGACGTGGACAAATGGCCGCGCGTGCAAAATATCAGTTTCAAAAACGTCCGCGTGCAGGATGTCGGTGCCCTCGTTGAAGGCACCGATGTTCCGGCGGCGCGGCCGATTGACGGCTTCACGCTGGCGGACATTTCGGGGACGTGTTCGCGCGCGATTTCGATTGCGAACATGACCAACGTGAACTTTTCCGCGATCAAAGTCACCGGCTTCACGGGCGCGCTCGTCAAAACGGAAAATGTCCACGGCACCGGCCTCGGCGACCCGGCGGCAAAATAAAGGCGGACGTGCAGCGAAGCCGGTGGCGATAACCCTTGATCGAAATTCGCAGGTCTGCTTTCATGAATCCATGAAAAAAGTGGACGTTGCAAAACCCAATCATGCACGCGACCGAGCATGGGACGTGATCAAATAATAGTCAGGCGGCATTCTTAAAATACTTTATGAAAATGCGACTGCTTTCATTAATCCTAGGACTTTTGGCCTGCTGGCCACTCGTCAGTTTTGCAGATCAAGACTTGCAGGCCCGGTTTGAAAAGTCGCTGAAAGATGCGAAATCCATTTCTAAAGTGGAAATTGACTGACTTGACACATTGTGGATAAACGATCCTGCGGCTTTGAAGTTTCTGAACGTAAAAGTGTTTTCTCGCACCTTTCAATATTCCTTTATAGCGTCGGGACTGAAGTATCGTGCTACGCGCAAGCTCATATCAGGGACGAAAACGAATTTAACGAAGCTGTGTGAATCGGCATTTGACGGCAAATCGTATGCCACTTATACGGGCGACTATCGTTCCATGACAAGGAGCAGTGTGAATGGGCCGGGCGCCAATAGTGAGAGTGCCGTTAACCCGTTGACCGCGCCGTTCATGTTCTTAACAAAATATTCTGATGACTGTATGATGTGTGTGCTACGCTCCACAGATATCGCTTCCGATGAATTCGCAAAAGGATTAACTCTGCCACCAGGACAAAGGTCAGATGGCTTGCTTGAAATTTCCATGCCAGGGCTTCCACTGGGGAAGCAGCCGACAATATGGAAAATTGCTATTGAGGAAGCTGGTGATTCGTTTACTCCTAAAATGATAACACAAGTTGCTCCCGGACGCCGGTTTGAGGTGGTTAACCGACTTTTAAATTACACCAACCTGGGAGCATATCAATTTCCCACCAGGATAGAATGGACCATGAGTTCTTATCCGCCGACTTCTCCACCGACTTTGCTTTCAACCGGAACGGTGACTGTGATATCGGCACGGATTCCTGACCAGATAGCAGATTCTGAGTTCACACTTAATAGTGAAGAGAAGTCGGCTACACGAATTTGGGATTGGGACTCGAAGAATTTCATAAAATCGTCTTACGAAAATTCCAAGTCAAAAGCCAGTCTCCAGGCACGGCCGAACATTTATGACGAGTCTGCCGATGGTTCAAAACAGATCGCTGACGCGTTAGAAATCGCCAGAAAGGAGCATAAGCACATTCTTCTTCAATTCGGCGCGAATTATTGTAGCCCGTGTCACGCGCTGCACAAGCTGTTTGAGACGGACAGGAGCATCGGGCAGCTATTAAAGAGTGATTATGTGGTTGTAATGATTGACGTGAACAAAGGACGCAACAATGATACGATACTAAGTATGGGCATCCCACGCGTTTTGGTTTGCCAGCGATTGTAGTTTTGGATGCCGATGGCAAGCAATTGATTACTCAAGATACAGGTAAATTGGATGAGGGCGATAACCTTAGTTCTGATAAAGTGATGGCTTTCCTGAAAGGGTGGGCACCAAAAAAATAGCCATGATGCTCATATCTTGATAGGTTGCAAACACTGTCTCGCCCGTTTTCGTGGTTAGCATAGTCGTTCCTGGCCGTCAGCCTTTCAAATACACGGCCGGGAATTTATCTCATCGGGTGCAGCTCCGCCCATTTCGCGTAATGATCCAAAACGCGTTTCGGCGCGTCGCGAAACCAGCCGTAACCCTGGCGCCGCTCGCGCGAAATTTCATTCACGTCATCGTGGATCGTCTTGTCACGGTCGCCAAAAATCGGTCGGTCGGTTCCGATTTCGTAATGTCGTGACCAGATCGGCCCGCTGCCCGGCGCGTCCACCAGCTTGCGGCTTTCCGCGCCGAAGACGGTGGCGAAGGTTTGCGCGACCAGTCCAAGAGTGAGCGCGCCGAAGACGGCGGGTTTGAAATTCATGGTCGCCCGTCCAGACGCGGCGGCGGCGATGAAAGTTTCGGAAGTCTCGCGATCTGGCTGACGCCATTGGCGCACGATGGCGGCGCTGAAGCAGCCGCAGTCCAGACGCTGCGCGCTGGCCGAACGGTTTCCAAACTGCGCGGAGCGTCTGGACTGCGGACGGTTCACCGCCGCTTTTTTGCGCGATGTTTCACACCATTCTGCCGTCAAAGTTTCACGGCACAACGACGCACAGTTTTTTCGGCTCGATGGAAAAAGTCGCCGGCAGATTGCCCGCCCATTCGCCATCCAGTTCAAACGCGGCGGGCGTTTCGCTCGTCAGCCCGATTTTTTCCGCGCGCAGACGGCCTACCAGCTTCTCGGACAATTTCCGCCGCCAGATGAAGCCGGGCGCGAAGCGCAGCAGCGACGGCAGATTCACGTGCGGAAAAACGCAGACGTCCAGCCGCCCGTCGCCTAAATCCGCGCCGGGAAAAATTTCAAACGGGCCGCCGTAAAATTTTCCATTGCCGATCAAGGCCAGTTCGCCGTCCAGCGTCTGGCCGTTGGCGCTGACGTGGATTTTCGGCTGCTTTTCCGCGAGCGCCTGCAGGCCGGCGACGACGTAGGCGAGCGGCCCGGCGGTTTTTTTCAGCTTCCAGCTCACCCGTTCCACCGCGCGCGCATCCAGGCCGGCGCCGGCAAGCTGCATGAAATAGCGGCGCGCCGGTTTGCCCCCATCCAGAAAATCCACGCGTCCCAGATCAATTTTGATTTCGCGCCCGCGCCGCAGCATGGCCCACGCGTGTTCCAGCCGCAGCGGAATTTTCAGTTCGCGCGCAAAGACGTTCACCGTGCCGAGCGGCAGCACGCCGAGCCGCGCGCGTTGAAATCCGTCCGGCGCGGCGGCCAGGCCGTTCACCACTTCGTTCACCGTGCCGTCGCCGCCCGCCGCGACGATGAGATCAAACTGGTTCACGACGGCCTCGGCGGCGAAGCGTTGCGCGTCGCCGGGCGCGGTCGTGGCTTTGAAAACGGACTGCTGCGCCATCGCATCGAGATGCCGCCGGAACCGCCGCGCCTTGCCGCCGCGCGCAGCGGGATTGAAAATGACGCAGATGCGCACGCGCCCATGATTTTGTTTCCGCGCCGATAGTCGAGGAGAAAGCGTTCACAAACCGCCGCTGCAAAAAACCCGCTGCCGCCGTGGCCGAACGGCCGGAATGATGAAATGGGCTGGACAGTCAACCCGGCCAGGCGCAAAGTCACTGTCCAGTTGAAACCTTTGCCAGCGGATGAAACGCGCCTTCACATTAATTGAACTGCTGGTGGTCATCGCCATCATCGCGGTTTTGGCGGCGTTGCTTTTGCCGGCGTTGAGCCGGGCCAAGGCCTCCGCCAAACGAATCGTTTGCACCAGCAATGAACGACAGGTCAATCTGGCCGTCCGGCTGTATGCGGACGACCACGGCGATGTCGTCGGTTTCTACACCAACACCATTTACTTCGATTACAAGAACAACATTTTGACGTATCTCGGCCAGGCCGGGAACTCGTCAGCCACCAATGCGGTCTTCGTCTGCGCCGCCGATGACTGGGTTTTTTCCGGCACGCTGGGTTCATGGTTCACGGATCCGCCGTTAAGCGGCCAGGGCTTTTGCAACCAGGCTTGGACGGATTTTTCCAGCTACTGGTTCAACGGCCTGGTGCAGGGCGACAACACCAACGATGTGGGCATGGCGCAAAAGCCGTTCGCCAAAACGCGCGATCCGGTCAAGACCGACCTCATCGGGGAAATTTCCGGGGGTGGCGGTATGAGCAGCCACGATCGTCGGCAGCCGCTGCAATTTCCGGACGCCCGCAACGTGATGAGTTTTGTGGACGGCCACGTCAGCTACATCAGAATCTACTGGAACGGCACGCAGGGACCGGACGGATTTTCCGCCTTTTACGAACCGCCCGACGGCTACGACTACAAATGGTCGGGGAATTAAAACAGACGCGAAACGCTTAAGGAAAAATTCCAGCCGTATCTGCAAACTGGCGATTGGGAGGGAATAAATTTTGCGGCGCGGAAAATATTTTGTCCCGCAGGGACGGCGGAAATTAGCCAGCTACGAAGTGGCTGGTTCACATCGTTAACACAATTTGCGTCCCGCAAGGGACGATGGAAAATTTCACCATAAATATTTTTCGTCATACTCGACGCCGTGTTTTTGGAGAAACGTCACATATTCCTCTTGAAATGTTTTCGTCCGATGATGTTGGGCTTGGTTGGCAATATATTCTTTAACCGCGTCACAATTTGAAACGCTCACCGTGAACGCGCCATAACCCGGTTGCCATGCGAAATTTTTCACGCCGATGGTTTCGTGAATCCAGCGCGATGAAGTTTGTTTGATGTCTTGCACGAACGACGCCAGCGCGTGCGTCGCGCGCAAACCGACGAGCAAATGAACGTGGTCAGCCGTGCCGCCTATGGATTCGGGAATTCCATCCGCCGCGCGAACCAAGCCGCCGAGATATTCATGCAAACGTCCGCACCAGTCATCCGCGATGAACGGATGCCGGTCTTTCGTGCTGAACACGATGTGGAAATGCAGGCTTAAATGGGTTGATGGCATACGCGATTATTTTGCAGAGCGCGATTTGAATTTCCATCAAACACGCGCGGTGTTCGATGTCGCGGAGCGACGCCGGAAATTAGCCAGACACGAAGTGTCTGGTCAACGTCGCAACAAATTTCGTCCTGGAGGGACGACGGAAATAAATTTGATTTGGCGTTCATTGTTCCGATTCCACCGTCCTTTCAGGACGGGTTTTCTTTTGCCGCGATACCAGACACTTCGTGTCTGGCTAATTTCCGGTTGTGCCTTTGGCACGAGCCGGAGCGCGCCGGATAATTTATCCCGGCCAAATGTTTGGTTTCCGGTTTTGTCGCGAAGCGACGCTGGATATTAGCCAGAGACGAAGTCTCTGGAAAACAACCAAAATGAAAAGGTGTCCTGACAGGACAATGGATTTTGACGCGCCTTGAGCAGATCATTTAACGCCGTTGGCATTTTAGACAGACCAATTTTCAGAATTCAATTTGCGCCGCCAGTTCGAGTTTCAAATTTGGTTCATTCTGAACTTATTACTTCTTTTTCTCATCCATCAAAGCCTGCAACTCTCCTATTCTTTTTGTCGCTGCGTCAATTTGTTCTGGCGAAAGCGCATTTTTCAAGGCGTCTCGATCTTTTGCGTATTGTTCCAACTTCTTTGCAGCAAGACTAAAATAAGAATAAGCCTCGACATTGTTTGTTGCTACTCCCTGTCCGTAGCGATATTTCTGACCGAGACAGAAAGCAGCCAACGAATATGTCTCGTCACCATCTTTCAGACACCACTTCACTGCTTCCGAGGAGTCGTATTGAACGCCCTGAACATAATATTTCATTTTAGTCGCCGCTTTAGCCATTGCATAATCCACCTCTGCTGCTTTGAAATACCACTTTGCCGCTTCGACGTAACTTTGTTGGACGCCTCGTCCGTCGTAATACATTGAAGCCAATAGCTTTTGAGCGGCTGCGTTCGTTTGTTGGGCAGCTTTTCCATACCATTTCACCGCCTCTTCGTCGTTCGTTCCATATCTCTTTTCGTAATAAAAATTTCCAAGCTCAAATTCGGCATCTGAAAAATTTTGCTCTGTCGCTTTGCGATACCAGATCACGGCCTCCTCACGGTCTTCTTTAACACCTTGACCAGTTTCGTATCGTCTTCCCAATTGATATTCCGCTGCTGCGTTAGTTTGCTCTGCTGCCTTGCGAAACCAACTTAGGGCTTGCGAGTCATCTCTTTCTACACCGTCACCAAGCTCAAATTTTAACGCCAAACTATATTGTGCATTTGCGTCTCCTCGTTCTGCTTTTACTTTTAGTTCAGAAATGGAGTTCGTGTCAGCTTCGCATTTCTCCGAAATGAAAATGAATCCAACCAGAGTAGCGCAGCAAATAACAAATAGGTTGTGTTTTATGATTTTCATTTTATGAAAGCTGTTCCCGCCAGCGCGCCAGTTGTTTTGCGACTTCTTTTGTTCCCGGTGCGCCGGTCAGGTTTCGTTTCGCCATCGCCGTTTTCAGGTTGAACACGCCCAGCGCATCCCGGCCAAAGGTTTTGTCCACGGTTTGCAGTTCCGCGAGCGTGAGTTGGTTCAGCGGCTTGCCAGCCTTCGCTCCGCTACGGCTCGGCGAGCCGGTTTTTTCCGCCAGCGCCACGACTGCGCCGACGACGTGATGCGCCTGGCGAAATGGCATTCCTTTTTTCACCAGATAATCCGCGAGGTCGGTTGCGAGCAACGCCGGGTCGCTCGCGGCGCGTTCGCAGGCGGCGCGATTGATTTTTACATTGCGCAACATCGCGGAAAAAATCCGCGTCGAGGCGCGCACGGTGTCGGCGGTGTCGAAGAGGCGTTCCTTGTCTTCCTGCAAATCGCGGTTGTAGGTCATCGGCAATCCTTTCAGCAGCGTGAGCAATGAAACTAAATTTCCGATGACGCGCGCCGATTTGCCGCGCGCGAGTTCGGCGATGTCGGGATTTTTTTTCTGCGGCATGAGCGACGAGCCAGTCGTGTAGGCGTCGGCGATCTTGATGAAATTAAATTCCGCGCTCGCCCAAAGAATCAAATCTTCCGCGAGCCGCGAAAGATGCACGGCCAGCAGCGCGCCGGCGGCACAAAATTCGACGGCGAAATCCCGGTCGCTCACGGCGTCCATGGAATTTTGCGAAAGCAGGGCTTCAGAATTTTTTACAGAAGATAACGAAGGCAACGAAGATTCTTTGTTTTCTTCGTTTGCTTCTGTTCTGAATTTTATGAAGCCGAGTAATTTTGCGACCAACTCGCGGTCAATCGGCAAAGTGGTTCCAGCAATCGCGCCGCTGCCGAGCGGGCAGACGTTCACGCGCGAATGGCAGTCCCAAAGGCGTTCGCAATCGCGTTCGAGCATCTCGACGTAGGCGAGCAGATGATGCGCGAGATAGACGGGCTGCGCGCGTTGCAGATGCGTGTAGCCGGGGATGAGCACGTCGGAATTTTTCTCGCCGAGCGAGACGAGGGCGCGCTGCAGGTTGGCGATTTCGCCGAGGAGCAAAGTGATTTCGTCGCGCAGCCACATCCGCACGTCGAGCGCGACTTGGTCGTTGCGCGAACGCGCCGTGTGCAATTTCGCGCCAGTCGGAACGCGTCGCGTTAATTCCGCTTCGATGTTCATGTGAACGTCTTCGAGTTCGGGTTTCCATTTGAATGTTCCGGCTTTGATCTCTTTGCCGATGGCGTCGAGGCCGCGAATGATGGCGTGCAGTTCATTTTTTTTCAGCACACCGATCTTGTGGAGCATCTCGGCGTGCGCCATCGAGCCGAGGATGTCATGCCGCCACAATCGCCAGTCGAAGGAAATGGATTCAGTGAATTGCGCGACGTCGGCGCTGACTTCGCGCGCGAACCGTCCGCTGCGGGAAACGGGGGATTTTTTATTCATAGGCCGACTTGTTTTTAACGCAAAGACGCAGGGAGGCAAAGGCATTTTATCTTTCTCATCGTCATCCTCGTCCTCGCGTCGAAAGCAATTGAGGATGACAACGAGAACGAGGAGGATTAAAAGTCGGCGTTGCCGTCGGGCGGCAAATGTGAAATGTTTCTGCACAGCCAATGAGCGAATTCAAATACGCCTGTCCGGTGTGCGGCCAGCACATCAAGTGCGACTCGTCGCAGGCCGGTTCGGTGATGGCATGCCCGACGTGCTTCCAGAAAATTACCGTGCCGCAGGCGCCGGCGGACGCGGACCAGAAACTCATCCTGACTGGCACGCAGGTCACGGAGAAAAGAACCTCGTCGCCGGCGGGTGCGGGCGGCGTGGCCGCGCCGGGAGAAAAATTTCCCGTGGCGGCGGCGCTGGTTTTGCTGGTCCTGGCCTGTGCGGCGGCCGCGGCGGTTTTTGTTTTTCGCGGGGAAATTTCCAATTTGTGGTCGGCCAGCCAGGTCGCGGCGGACGGCGGCGAAACCCATTCCAAAAAATCGAAGCGTGAAGAACCCGTGGCTGTCGCCCCACATGCGAGCGAGGCGAACTGGATGCTGGCGCTCGACGCGGTGACGATTCCCAATGCAACGGCGGCAGGGCGGATTCACGGGCGGGATTTCATCGTGGAGCGCGCGAGTTTTCAGAACGGCTCGTTGATGCTGCGCGCCGGCCGGCGCGGGTCGGTGGCGTTCGGTGTGTTCATCAATTTCAGCGGCGTGCTTCCGGAAGCCTTGTCCGGCCAGACCATCAACGTGACGACGAACGCGGACAAGGCGGCGCGCGTGTCGCTGCGCTGGCAGGACGTCAGCGGCACGGTGCAAAAGGAAAATTACAATGACGGTTACGCGTTGCGGCTGGAGTTCGGCGGGCTGGAAAAAAACCGGCTGCCGGGGAAAATTTATCTGTGCCTGCCGGACGCGGAAAAAAGTTATTTGATGGGGACTTTCAGCGCCGAGGCGCGCAAGCCCAAGCCGAAGCCGCCGGAGAAATAGCCGGGCTTTTCAACCACAAAACACACGAAACACACGGAAAAAAATTCAAGCTGCGGCGCGGGCGGAACAATCCAACTGTAGAAATCTTCTCCAAAAAAAATTGTGCGTTTCGTGTGTTTCGTGGTTTCCTGCATCAGGTTTTATGAACGTTGAACTCGTCAACACCGGCAGCGAGCTGATGCTGGGCCGCGTCCTGAACACGCATCAGCAATGGCTTTGCCGACGCCTCGCCGACCTCGGCCACGTCGTCACCCGGCAGGTGGCCGTCGCGGATGCGGGAAATGAAATCCAGCAGGCCGTGCGCGAAGCGCTGGGCCGCGCGGACCTGGTCATCACGACCGGCGGCCTCGGCCCGACTTCCGACGACCTCACGCGCGAACTGGTCGCGGAACTGCTGGGAAGAAAACTGGCCGAGAACCAGGACGTGCTCGCGCACATCGAAAAGTTTTTTGCGCAGCGGAACCGCCCGCGCCCGGCAAAAACGAGCGTTGAGACGTTTGTTCCTGAAGGCGCTCTGATTTTTTTGAATCAATGCGGAACCGCGCCGGGGCTGGCGATGAAAATTGAACAATCGGAGGGACGAGTTCCATGAGTCCCAAGTCAAAATAAAATTGGGGACTCGTGGAACTCGTCCCTGCGAAAGCAATGGCTGGTGATGCTGCCCGGGCCGCCACGCGAGTTGCGACCGATGTTCGACGAACAGGTTGTGCCGCTGCTCAAGCGCGAATTTGCGGATGAAATTTTCGTCTGCCGCACGCTGCGGACGACGGGCATCGGCGAATCACGCGTGCAGGAAATGGTGGAAGGCGATTTGCAGCCGCTCGTGAAACGCGGATTGATCGTCGGCTATTGCGTGCGGCCCGGCGCGGTGGACGTGCGGCTGACCGCCAGCGGCGTGGGCGCGGAGAAAATTGTGCGCGAAGGCGAGGCCGTGGTGCAAAAAATTCTCGGCGCGCATATTTTTGGTTTCGACGATGACGAGATTGAAAACGTCGTAGTGCGCCGGTTGACTGCACAAAAGAAAACGCTGGCGCTGGCAGAATCCTGCACCGGTGGCCTGATCGCAAATCGCATTACAAACGTGCCGGGCGCCTCGGAAATTTTTCTCGGAGGCGTTGTGAGTTACGCAAACGAAGTAAAAGAAAATTTCCTCGGCGTCCACGCGGAAACTTTGCAGCAGCACGGAGCGGTGAGCGAAAAAGTGGCGCGGGAAATGGCAATGGGCGCGCGAGAAAAATTCGGCTCGGACTTTGCCATCGCGGTGACGGGCATCGCTGGGCCGGGCGGCGGAACGAAGGCCAAGCCGGTGGGAACGGTCTTCATCGCGCTCGCGGCTTCGTCCGGCGTGGAAGTGGAAAAAATGCTGAATCCGTGGGATCGCGCGACGTTCAAGGAAGTGACGGCGACGCAGGCTTTGGAACGGCTGCGGGCGCGATTGGTTTCTGCTTGAGAACGGAGAATTTTTAGCTAGTGTTCCCATCCATGTCCGACATCGCCAATCCCATCCCGCCGGTTCCCACGCCGAAACGCCGTGGAACGCTGTTGATTGTGGACGACGAGGAAGGGCCGCGCATGTCGCTGCGCGTGATTTTCAAGGATAATTTTGACCTGCTGATGGCGGAGGACGGTCCGACGGCGATTGATCTGGCGCAGAAGCACGACATTGACGTGGCGGTCCTGGACATCCGCATGGCAGGCATGTCGGGCATCGAGGTGTTGGAACGGTTGCGTTTTGTGCAGCCGGAGATCGAGGCGATCATGATCACGGCGTTTGAGACGACGGACACGATCCGCCAGGCGCTGCGGCTGCGCGCGTGCGATTACCTCAACAAGCCGTTCGACATCGCCACCATCCGCGCCGCCGTCAACGGGGCGATGCAGCGCCGGATGCTGGAAGGCGAAATTCACACGAGCGCGGAAAAAGTCCATGAGCTGCTCGGCGAACTGCAAAACCAGAAGGTGGAGGAGCAGATCGCCAAGACGCGCGGCGACATTTACGCGAGCATCATCCATGACATCAACGGCCCGCTGACGGTGGTTTCCGGCTTCATCCAGTTGATGAACAAAAAACTGAACCACGCGTCGCGGCTCGACGTCGAGGATTTGGAATTCATCAAGGACCGGCTGCGCATCATCGAGCGGCAGGTCGGGAACTGCATCGAGATTTCGCGGCGCTACCTCGGCTTCCTCCGGAAGCAGGGCAGCGAGGCGGTGCCGACGGGCGTGTGCCAGTTGATGAGCGATCTGGAACAGTCCGTGCGCGTGCATCCGAGCATCGGGGAAAATGAATTCCGCGTGACGCCGCCCGCCGGGGACATCGCCGTGAAAATCAACGGCACGGACGTGATCCAGATTTTGCTGAACCTTTCGGTCAACGCGTTTCAGTGCATGCCGCAGCCGCATCGCGTCGAGGCGGGCGGCGAAATTTTGCGCGCGCCGCTCAACCTCGCGGAATTCAAGGACGGCCCGAACGACCGCTTCCTGAACGTCGAGAGCATGAACAACTCCGCGCCGCTGGTGAAATTGTGGGTGCGCGACACCGGCCCGGGCATTCCGGCAGACGTGCTGCCGAAAATTTTCCAGCCCTACTTCACCACCAAAGGCCCGCGCCAGGGCACCGGCCTCGGCCTCAACATCGTCCAGCGGCTGGTCAAGGAAGCCGGCGGCGCGCTGCACTGCCATACGCAAACCGGCGCCGGCACGACCTTCACGGTTTATCTGCCGGGGGCGGAACTGGCGAAGTGAGATTTGATCTGTTGGCGGCGCAAAAGTCACAACCCTGCGCGGTTGATCTCGTGACTGGTTCAGCCTGGATTCCGGCCGCCACGCCACCGTCCTATTGGGCGGGATCCGCTGCCGACGTTTTCAAGCCGCTCCAAGTTGATCCATAGAGGATCCAATTTAATTCCCAACCGGCCGGCACCATCTGAAAAAAAATGGGATGCCTCACCCGAGGCACCCCATCAACCCAAACCACTATTCTGCGTCATGGCGGAAACCTGGCCGCCACAAATGTTTCAGCCATGTTTCTAAAAGACCAGACGGAAGAACATGGAACCCGCGCCAGCGCCAACCGGAATGCTGACTTGATTGGTGGCCGTCGAGCCGGGCACAGTCACCCAGTTGGTGCTGATACCGACCGTCAGCGGGTTGGCCTGCTCCTGCAATTGCCAGCCAGTCTGGGCCGCCGGCCAGGCCAGGTTGACATTGCCGCCACTTACCACCGGAGCGAGGCTTACCGGAGGAGCGGCCGCCGCCGTCGCCACTTTGACGGTGCCGTTCACGGCCAACTGGCTGGTATCCCACGTCACGGTCTGACCCGGAGTGTGCGATACCACGCTGCTGAAGGAACCGCTGTAAGTTCCGGCGGTGAACAGCGTGAAGGTCTGGCCGGCTGTCAATATTCCGCTGACGTTTTGCAACACCAGCGTGCCGCCATAGGTAACCGTGCTGATGCCCGTCACCGCAGAACTCGCACTGGCCGTCGCGTCCACTTTCATGATCGTCTGGCTCGTGCTCACCAAGCTCAAGGAAGTGCCGCCCAGCGTAAGCGTGCCGGTTGATGCGTCACCCGGCGAGAGCGTGGCTCCGGCGGAAACCACCAGCGAACCGGCAAGACTGCCGATGCCGCCCAGTGTGCCGGCCGAGACAATGGTGGCGCCCAAGTAGGCATTGGCGCCATCCAGCAACAGCGTGCCGCTGCCAATCTTCGTCAAGCCGCCGCCATTGAAGCCGTCCTGCAAGGGTTGGGCAATGGCAATCGTATTATTGACCGTGTCAATAGTGGAGTTATTCACGATGGTCGCCGTGTTGAGGTTGGTCATGAAGTTAAGCCGCGCGGCGGAACCGGCCCGGAGAATGCCACCATTAAAGTTGAACGTGCTGGAGCCGCCCGGATTATTGTTGGCGAATCCGCTTTGAATGAAGTTGGCCACCAAGATTCCGCCACCAAGATCCACCTCGCCGACGCCTCCATTCCAGCCGATGGCCAGACCGATGCCGGCGGAAGTGGCCTCGGAGATGACGACACCATTGTTGGTGATGATCAGGGTGCCGGTGCCCTGTTCGCCGACGATCAATCCGTTGGCGGTGCCGACTTGGTCAAGCAGACCGCCAGAAATAATATACAGGCCGGTTGGCGACACGTCGCCAGCAGCATAGCCACGTCCGATGGAAACGTAGCCGCCCGCGTAGTTGGTGCCGCCGCTTTGGAGCCATTGCCCATACGTTCCGGACGCTTGTCCCAATTGAAATGAGCCGGCGCTCCGGGAGTTGAGCATCGTGTTGCCGGTCTGCGTCACATAGCCGAAGGCCCCGCCAGACTTGCCGACATAAATGCCGTTGCCACTGCCGGTCATAACCACCTGGGCATTGTCCTGGAAGGTAAATATGCCGGTAGTGCCAGCCGCACCATAGTCGCCAAAGTTGAAATCGGAACCTTCCGCGTAGAAGGCATTGTCCTTCAAAGTCAAGGTGCCATAGCCATTGGCTCCGCAGGACAGCCACATATGGTTCGTGACGATGCTGGAATTGGCCACCACGACGTTGCCGGTGGCTCCCGCTGACAAGCCCATCAGCATGGGATTACCACCCTTGACATTGACCAGCGAATTTCCAGTGATATAAACCGAGCCAACCGACCCGGCGCTTTCGGCAACCAAAAAGTTTCCGGCGTCAATCAGCGTGGAGTTGGTCATCGTGAACACTTGGGAGCAGAGATTGGGCCGGCCATTCTGCCAGCCCTCGGAGAAGTTGCCAACGGTCATCGTGGAGTTATAGACGCTGCCGTTGCAGATGAACCCGCTGTCGCCATTGCCACGGCTAAGACTAAACCAACTGTCAACATTCAAGGTAGTGTTGGTCAGGACGATGTTCGCGCCGCTGTTGGTGGTGTCGCCCACCCAAAACTCCTGCTGGCTGTGGTTGACCTGATGGCCGGCGGAGCCGTTAAAAACCAAGGTTCCGGCAAACACCTGATAGCCGGGATCGTTGCCGCCAGAAAGCTCGTTGGTGCCCACTCCGGCATAGGTCAGCGTGCCGGGACCGGATTTTACGAAACTGGTGCCGGGGCTGTTCGTCACCGGACCGGTCAGGGTCAGGTTCCCCTGCAAATCCAGAGAGCCGACGTTGGTGCCGGCTCCGCCGTTGGCACCGTAATTGGCTTGCACAGAATATCCGCGGTTGATGGTGATGGACGGCCCGGCATAGCTCAACGTGCCGCCTTTCAGCACCAAGCTGGCCGAAGCCGCCGGAGAGGCGCCGATCGTGCTCTTCACGCCGCCGTTGGCGAGATTGCTGACCACCAGCGTGCCACCGGAGATGATCGTCGCTCCAGTATAGCCATTGGTGTTTTCAATCGTGAGCATGGCCGCACCCACTTTAGTAAGATGGGTCGCGCCGTTGATCGCCCCATTGCCCGTCACCGTGTAGTTCAAATTGCTGTTGTTGAACGTGATCGTGCCGGGGGCGACGTTCGTCACCAAGGTCACCGTCGTGCTGCCCGTCGCGGTATCATCAAATTGCACCACGTCGCCATCGGTATATACTGTGGGGGCAAGAGTTCCAGCATTGGCCCAGTTAATCGTCGAACTAATATCCCAGTTGCCGCTCGCCGCCCCGGTCCAAACGTCCACGGCCTCCGCAGTGATGTTGAGATCAAGGAAGTTGCCGTTGGGAACCAGGCTGGCCACCACGCCGGTGGGGAGAGTTCCGAGCGTGAAGGTGCCGGAACCGGCCTTGGTGCCATATTGAATCAAATGAAACTGGCCTATCGAAGCATTGTCGTCCGCAATGTTCACCACCGTGGGGCCGTTCACCATGAGCGTGCCGGTGACATTGAGCGGAGCCGCCGTTGGATTGCCGAACGCACCGAGGTCAAAATTCAGTGACGAGCCGGTGGTAGTTCCCAAGGTCACGGTTGCCGGGCTGAATTGGCCGCCGGCATTTGCCAGCACCACGCCTAGGCCGGCGCTGTCCTTCACGGTATAAGTCCCGTCGGCGAAAGTGGCCGTGGCGACCGCCAAGGTGCCGTTGCTGACAATGGTCGGGCCAGAATAGAAACTCGTGCCAGACAATGTGAGCGTGCCGGCACCAAGCTTGATCAAACCGCCGCCCGTGCCGCCGTCGAGCAGCGCCTGGCTGATGGTGACATCATTGCCTTCGGTATTGATGATCGCGTTTGACTGCACGTTCACGCTGCCATTAATATCATGCATCCAAAGGCTGTTGGCACCTGCACCCGCGTGGAGCGTGCCGCCGTTAAAGTTGAAAGTGCCGGCCCCGCCATTGTCGGTTATTCCCGTCGCAAACAAATCGCCGCCATTCAGATTGAAGGTGCCGCTGGCGCCTGCGTTTTGAGTGAGATGAATTATCCCGAGCACGTCCTCGCCGCCGGCCAAAGTCCAATTGCCCACGGCGCTTTCAGCCACCCAGGTTTGCGTCGCCGTGTTGGTAATGACGCCGCCAGTCTGATTGACCGTGCCCTGGCCGGGCGTGGTGGCCAGCGTGATATTGCCGTTATTGCCCGACATCATAGTGATGGAACCACCGGCCATTTCCAAATCGCCAATGCCGCCAAAACGGCCGATCGCGAACCAACTGCCAAGATTGATCGAGCCATTGGTCAAGAGCAAAGTTCCCGAGCCGACACGGCCACTGTTGCCTTCGCCAAGCCACATTTCGTGGGCCGTATTGATGGTGCCACCGTTCATGACCAAGGTGCCGACGGGATTGCTATCGCTAGGAAGAACACCATTAGCAGACCAGTCCGCGTCACCCATGCACAATCCCGGGTTGCCACCGTTCACGCCGCCGTTGAAAACGCCCCCATTGATGGTGAGCAAGGCGGTGCCATGTTCGCCAATGTGAGTTTCGCCACCAACATTCACCACGCCACCGTTCAAAGTGTAGTAACCCACGGTTCCACCTGTGCCGACAGCAATACGCATCCAGTTGCCGCCGCCCGTATTGTTGGTCGAACCCGTTTGCAGATAAGAACCGGAGGTGCCGGAACCCTGACCCGCAATCGTGTCACCATGCTGCCAAACCGGGTCGCCCGGCTGGATGAGAACGACATTATTTGAGCCACTGTCATTGGCGCAATTTGGGTTGTTGGTAGTATTGTAAGGTCCACTCCAAGACCCGGCGACGTTATAGTCGCTGGTGCCACCGGACCAAAAGGATTGGGCCAAAGTGCTTGCCGCCGGCACGAGCAGCACGGCGGCCAGGGCCAGGTATTTTTTAGCACGGATTGGATTGGGCTGGGGATTTTCTGGGATACGATTGGTTTTGTTCATATTATTTTTGGGGGCTGTTGCCTGATCTTCTCGAATCAGATATGGCTGTTGTTCAAACTTCGGGTGGGCGGCACAAAACGGCATCCATGCAAACACGGACAAAACAGGATGTCGTTGTCCAAAACAGGATTGAACTGGCTTCGATTCATCAAGATTTGATTCAATTTACCCGATTTCCCGATGACGTGTCATGTGGCATAAAACGGCCACACAACACTTCTGGAAGAAGCGGGTGTGGATTGATTGTGTTCCATTGGAGCCGGCGTGTCAATAACATAATTACCTTTCTTAAGTTAATTTGAGACCTCTGCAAAAGCCCTGTAGCGGCGCTCTGTGAGCGCCGAAGCATGATGGTTTCGAGCAAATCACGGCGGTCATAGACCGCCGCTACAACCAAAGGCGGCTTTTGCAGACGTCTCAATTTATACGATTCATCCAAAGCGGACCACATTGACAACATTGATAATAACCGCCCACTGGCCGGGGCAATTGCCTCCGCGTTGAGGGGAACGCTTCCGCCGGCTATTTCACCTTCCACTCAAGGATGCCCCCGGAAAATTGCGGCTGCAGTTGGACTTCAATGCGCAACTGTGTCGTCGCGATGGCCGGAAATTCCACGCGGTTCCAGCCATCTTTCTTCACTTGGAAATCAGCGGCGGCACCGATGGGCACCCACACGTCGCCGGACTTGTAGAGCAGCCGCCAGGACTCCGGCACGCGACACTGTCCAACACCGGTGTCGTCGAACCAATAAACCTCGGCGCTGGAAATTTTTTTCGGCGCAGCGAAGTCGTATTGCACCCATTCAGCGGTGCCGCGATGATCCCACCACGTCATGCGCGGAATGTCCTGATCGTTTGAATTTTGCGGCTCAATGCCATCGCTCAACGCATCTAGCGTGTCGCCGGAAAAGCAATGTGACGCGCTCGCCGGATACGCCGGCTTGCCCGTGCTCGCGTTCAACGACGGATGCCATTTGTGGGCGGCAGGCGAGTCGCTGACGGTCGGGAATGCCGAAATTCTCAACCGCGTCGCGCCCATTGGAATCAGAGTCAGGTTCTGCACCGGCTGGTCGCTCCACGCCGGGCTGGGCTGCAATACTCCGCACAAACCATATTTGTCCACGGTCCATTCTGGAATCTGCCGGCCTTTGGCGAAGATTTGGATGGGCGCGCTGGCGGGCGTGAACGGATAATCATCCTTCGGCCAGTCCAGTTTTTTGAGCGTGAACGATTTTTCGGGATGCGCGTCGTCCAACGCCAGGCCGTAATTCCAGGGCGTCGTCGGATAATAGCCAAACGACGGCCATTGCCTCGGGTCGGCGGTTTTTTGCCAGCCGGAATCGCCGATCGCCGTTTGGGAACTGTCCACGCGCTCCACCCGCTCGCCGATTTTCAGCGAAAAAGTCAATGGCCCATAGTTCACGCTCACGCTGTCCTGATTGGCCGTCCAGCGCTGCACGGAAATCTCCATCGGCAAATTCAATGTCACCACGTCGCTGTTTTTCCACTCGCGCTCGATCCGCACATATTTGCCGGCTGCCGGCGTGACGGATAATTTTTTGCCGTTGATGGAAATGCCCGCCGATTTGCACCAGCCCGGAGTGCGCAAGTAAAGCGGGAACGTCACGGCCTGATCCAGGTGCAGCGCAAACCGAATTTTTCCCTCGAACGGATAATGTGTTTCCTCCGTGACGCGGACGTTCGCGCCGGCGCCTACCTGCGCGGAGACTTCGCTCGCGCTGAAAATGGCGGCGCACAGGCCATTGTCCGGCGTGGCCAGCCAGAGATGTTTGTTGAAATACGGCCAGCCCATCGAATGATTATGCTGGCAGCAGCGCGAGCTGAACGGGTTCATCAGCAGAAACGGCCCGCTGTTTTGAATGCCCGGCGCGTGATTTTTGGCGTCGCTCACCACCATGTTCGGCGCGGTGAGATAACGCAGCGCCCGCATGTCCGGCGTCAGCGCAGCGGGATAAGTGTTGAAGGCGACGTTCTCGCAGTTGTCCGCCCAGAACGGATCGCCGCTCATTTGCATCAGCAGTTCGTCGGACAACATCTGTTCCACCATGCCGCAAGTTTCGATGGCCTGGCGCGGATCGGAATAACCGGGCCGGCAATTTTCATCGCCGCCAAACATGCCGCCGGGAACCTGGCCATAGCGTTTGCGCACTTCGTTGAAATCGGCATAGGTGTCCTGCAGCTCGGCGGCGTTATGCGTCTGCAAATAATGTTCCGCCGGTTCGCGGAACGATTCGGCGATGTTCACGTTGTGCCAATTGGGCAGCGTCCCGTCCATTTCCCAATCGGCCGTGACCCGGTGGATCTTATCCGCCAGTTCCAACAAAAAGGCGTCGCCGGTGCGGTCGTAAAGCCAATAGATGCTGTATAGCTCGTCGCCGCCGCGCATCTTCTGCCAATAGTGGGTCAGCAACTGGTTGTCGGGCAGACTAAGATGATACTTGAAATACTTCGTCATCAAATCAATCACGCGCGCGTCGTGGGAATGTTCGTAATAGGTTTCCAGGCAAAACATCATTGTCATGTTCGCCCAAAAATCGCGTGTGCCATCGTCATCGAACTTCTGGTCGGGGCCAAAATCGCCGTTCGCGCGCTGGCTGTTAAGCGCGCCGTTGATCCACACTTCGCTTTCGGCGATCATTTTCGGATCGTTGAAAATGTAAGCGAGCTGGAGGTAACCTTTGAGCCAGTAAGGCACTTCTTCCCAGCCGTATTTTCCCTTGCCATCCTTGCTCAACCAGGCGTTATCATCCTTGGTCAGCCAGATGCTGATCTCGCCCAGATGCCCGCACAGCCCGGCGCGCTGGCGTTTCAAAACTTCCAGCAGCCAGCCTTTCGGCCGCACCGAACCGATGGGCAGGGGAATAAACTCGCTCGGTTCCAGCGGCGCGCGGTTGCTGACATAGAAGCGGTTGGTCGCCGCCGTGTCCGGCCGGCTGATGACCGTCACAATATCCGCGCTGAAAGCGGAAACCGGCGCGAGCAGGGCGGCAATGAGAAGCGTTTTGGTTAAGTCCATAATTGCAGTTATTCCAGAAACCGGCGCTAATGCAAATCAAAATCATCCGGCATGGAATTCGTCCTGGCATTTGATGGGAAAAAGTAACCTGCCGGGGCGCGGTTGTCGTGTGGCATAAAACGGCCACGAAGAAGAAATTTGAACGGCAAAAAGGCAGGAGCTTCTCGCGCTGCTGATTGCAATGCGGCTGCGCTAGAATTTTTGCGACCCTTATTTGGCCGCACCCGATGGTTGCAGCGTGATTTCTCCCTTGCAATGGGGACAGGAAATTTTCCGGCCCAAAGCATGGGGTGGAAATTCAATATGTCCCTGGCAAAAGAAACAGGACATTTTCAGTTTCTCGCCAGGCTGGCGCAGCGTCACGGTGGCCTGGCAGTGCGAGCAGGAAATTTTCCGTCCCAGGTTTTGAATTGCAAACTGGATGTGTCCGCCACCGGCAGGGCAGGACAATTTCAGAGCTTCAACCGATAAGGTCTGGCTGCCTGACAGCAAAGATTGATCGTTTTTTCCAAGCCAGAACACCGCGACGCTGCCGATGAGCAAATAAACCGAAATCGCCATGACCATGCCGTCGGCAACCAGCGGGGAAATGTTCAACGCATCCGTCAGGCCGCCAACAAAGACTCACGGATGAGGCCAGCCCATCGTCCACAACCCGACCCGATAGACCACATAGAGGTTATCATTAGCCAAGCGACAAGTCCCAGTCTCAACGTTCGCTTGCTGGTGAACAGGCAAAGCCACGCAATGAACAATTCCACCAGTCCGGCCGATGGCAGCAGATAACGAAACGAGATGCCCAAGAGCGGGTCTGGCAAATTCCATGCTTGGGATTTACCGAAAAAATCCATCAAATTGCTGGCTCCCGACAATGCCAGAATCCCGCCCGCAGAAAGAACAAACCACGCTGGCCAAGCGGGAGGTTTGTGGCTGGCTTGTCGGCCGGCCAACTCTTTGAGAAATCTCTGCAAAAGTATTTTGAACAACTGACGCGGCGAAGGATCAGAGTAGCCATGCAAACCAAACGCAACGAGCAACCGACTTTTTTTGATCTGGCCGTGCAGCAGCGCGGCAGTGCCAACAAA
>Ga0209483_1000715_pt1 | contig 27163 bp, 29 predicted proteins | sample NGEPerA_FD_184508 | JGI IMG/M metagenome (GOLD analysis project Ga0209483, IMG submission 184508) | Arctic peat soil microbial communities from the Barrow Environmental Observatory site, Barrow, Alaska, USA - NGEE PermafrostL2-A... | ecosystem: Environmental > Terrestrial > Soil > Wetlands >... | reverse complement strand
CCCACGCCCGCGCCCTTGGCGGTAATCGAGGCTTCAAAGGCGGTGATGTCCGTGCCGAGTTGCGTGAGAAAGGTGGCGGGCAGTCCGAGGCTGATGAGTTGCGCGGTGAACGCCGCCGCGTCGGTCTGAAAGGCGCGGGCGGAATTGAGCAGGGCCTGGTCGCCGCCGCTGCGGGGCATGAGAAATTTTCCATCAAGTCCCGGCGTGCCAAGCAGCGCGAGCGAGTGCGCGGCGGTGGTGATGCCGAGCAGATCGTCGTGCAGGTGGAATCGTCCGGCGACTTTGGCCATGACGCTGCTGTGCGCGGCGTCCGCGCCGGAAACCTGCGCTGCGCCGAGCGTGGCGGTCTGGGGAACAGCGGCGTGGATGAGGGCGAATTGCTGTCCGCCCATGCTGGCGGGCAAAAAGTCGGCGGCGTTGGCGATGCCAAAGGCGTCCACGGTTTTGAGGGTTGCGGTGAGGCTGGCGATTTGGTGTTCCATATTTTTATACCCTTTCGATTGGAATTGTTCCGGTGATTATCCGCCTGTTAAAGGTGGGTGCAAGATTATTTTTTGGTTCGTTTTTTTGACCTCCCTCACCCCGGCCCTCTCCCCAAGGAGAGGGAGGCGTTTTGTCCGTCTTTCGGTTGGCGGATGATTGTCGGGCTAATTCCATCGCTCGTATTTTCAGGAAAGCGGGGAGCGTTTCTCCCTCTCCGCTCCATCGGATGGAGGGGGAGAGGGCCGGGGTGAGGTGAGGATTGCCGGAATGAGGGCGGTCGTAGAACTATTATTTTTCGCTTAAAATCAAATAAAACGAGGCCTTTTTTCTCGCACGAATCGAAAAATGGCCGCACAGATGGATTTATGCCCGCACGGACTGGAAGTTGGCTCGCACGGAACGGCCAATTGCCCGCACGGATTGAATTTTACCCGCACGAACCGGAAAATGGCCGCACGGAACGATTTATTGCCGCACGGAAAGGGAAGTTGTTCGCACGAGCAGGAAAATTGCGTCCACGAAACGATTTATAAGCGCACGAATTCATCCGTGTTAATCCATGTTTCATCCGTGACTACATAATTTTCACCGTTCATCACTCGCCAGTTTCCGCGCGGCCAGGATTTTTTGCGACGGCTTGTAGTTGGCGATGAAATTGCGGTAGTAATCCGCGAACGTCCCCGCCGTGATCGCCGCGCGCACTTCGGTCATCACTTTCAGATAGAGGTGCGAGTTGTGGACGCTCACCATGCGCAGGCCGAGAATTTCATTCGCGCGCAGCAGGTGGCGCAGATACGCGCGCGTGAACGTGCGGCACGCATAACATTCGCAGCCTTCCTCGATCGGGCCGAAATCGGTTTTGTAACCCGCGCCCTTGAGGCCGAACGCGCCGGTGTGCGTGACCGCCGTGCCGGTGCGCGCGATGCGCGTGGGCAGCACGCAGTCGAACATGTCCACGCCGCGCGCGATCAGCTCGACCATCTGCGCGGGCGTGCCGAGGCCCATCGCGTAACGGGCTTTTTTTTCCGGCAAAAATGGAACGGCCAGTTCAATCGCCTTGAACATTTCCGGTTCGGGCTCGCCCACGCTCACGCCGCCGATGGCGTAGCCGTCAAATTCCATTTCCACGAGCGCCTTGGCGCATTGCTCGCGCAACGCGGCGTCGCTGCCGCCCTGCACGATGCCGAAAACTTTCTGGCCACCGGCGCGCGGCTGTTCGCGGCATTCGCGCGCCCAGCGGATGGTGCGTTCGACGGCGAGGCGTTGTTCCTTGGCAGGCGCGTCGTGCGGCGGACATTCGTCGAACACCATCGCGATGTCCGAGCCGAGCACGCGCTGGATTTCCATGGATTCCTTCGGCCCGATGAACAACAGCGAACCGTCGAGGTGCGAGCGGAATTCGACGCCGTGTTCTTTCACTTTCCGAATTTTGGCAAGGCTGAAAACCTGGAAGCCGCCGCTGTCGGTGAGAATTGGCTTTTCCCAATTCATAAATTTGTGCAAGCCGCCCGCCGCGCGAATGATGTCGAGGCCGGGACGAAGATTCAGATGATAAGTGTTGCCGAGAATGATCTGCGTGCCCATCTCGTGCAGTTCGCGCGGATCGAGCGCCTTGACGCTGGCCTGCGTGCCGACAGGCATGAACACGGGTGTCTCGATGACGCCGTGCGTGGTGGTCAGTTTTCCCAAACGCGCTTTGGTGTGCGAATCGGTCTTGAGGAGTTCAAACATTTCAGTAATTCAAAACCGGAACGCCACCCCATTTGGAAATCAAATGGTCGCGTGTAACCAGCGTGAGCCGGTGAATGATTGCGGTGGCGACGATGAGTTGATCCGCCGGGTCAGCCGTTTCCAAACCGGCAGCCGCGAGTTTGCACGACTCATCAGCAATTTCTGGCGTGATGGCCAAGACTGTGATATTTTCCGAAAGAGAATCTTTAATCCATTTCAACGGCGAGCGGTCAAGCGGCAAACGTCCGTATTCGACGGCTTTGCAAATTTCCCAGAATGAAATGTCCAACAAAAAAAGTTCTGTTTCTGATTTAATCAGGACGTGAGCCTTTGAAGAAATCTTCCCGCCGAAAGAAATGGTTTTCCAGGCATTGGTGTCGAGCAAATAGCTCATTGCATGGCTTTCCACTTGACCACCGGCTTGCCCAAATCTTTCAGAATCGAACCGCGCGTCGCGCCGTAAAGCGCGCCTTGCCCGTTTTTTTTGGTCAGAACATATTCGGACTTGCCGCGCCGGATGGTGACTTTCTCGCCACGGTCGGCGGCGGAAAAAACCCGTTCGGGCGAACGGTAAAGAATTGTCGCGGTTGCAGTCATCAGATAAACAGTATGATTGAACCGCTGCCCTGTCAATTGCCAAGTTCGGCAAACTACGGCTGGCTCGTGATTTTCTGCCAGTTGATGCCTTGTGTGCCAGCGTAAATCGCAAACGCCTTTTCGTTCTGAATCAGCACGGCGCGCACGACGCTGGAATCATCCGCGCGGCCCAGTTCCGGCAGCGTGACGGGAATGACCCCGGTTTTTTTATGGGCGTAGATGAGCGCGAAGACCGCCTGGGCGATGGCAATAAACGGCAGTTCTTTGTAAGCCCCCTCCATGGCGTCTTCGACGGCGTCGGCGAGAAATTCCAACTGGCTCACCAGATGCGGAAATTTGGGCGCGCTGATCTGCGTGAACTCCAGCTTCCACTGCGGCAGGTGGCGCAGAACATTGTCCGCCACGGCGGGCGTGATGGAGGCGGAGCCACGGTTAACGAATTTGGCGATTTCGGACATGCCCGCAATCTAGTGAATGCCGCGCCTGCGTAAAGGAAATTTGTCACGCAATGCCCGCGTGTTTCAGCGACAGTTCGAAATCATACTCCGGTTTGCGCGCCTGGCGCCCGCGCAACGCGTTCGCCGCGTCGTCGCCGACGAATCTTTCCGTCGCGGCGTCCCACGTCAGTTTGCGTTTCAATTTCATGCCGATCCACGCAGCGGCGCAGGCTTCCAGGCTGCGGGCGGATTGCTGGATCGGCGCGATGGGCTGGCGGTTGGCGACGATGCTTTCGAGCCAGTTGCCGTGATGCGATTTGCTCGGCATCCAGCGCACGGCGTTGCCGTCCAGCGGCGCGAGAATTTTCGGATCGCTCGCGCGCAACGGCAGCAGCACGTCAACACCACCCGGCGAACTGGCATCGTTGACATCTTTCTCGCTCCGCGTGCAGAAGACCCAGCCGTCATCGCCTTCAAAGCGGATGCCCATTTCAAATTTGTTGTCGAGGATCATCCGCACATTTTTCGGATACAGCATTTCAACGTGATAAGTGGTGTGAACCGTCCACACGTCGTCGTGCATGAATTCCGCGTGGGAATCAATGGTCATCGGCCCGCCGAGTTCCTGCCCCATCGCCCACTGCGCGATGTCCACATGATGCGCGCCCCAGTTCGTGATCATGCCCAGGCCGAAATCCTCCGTGGTCATCCAGCCGGGCCGGCCGTTCAAGCTGTCCTGCGGATGCACGCGGCGCTCCATGTAAGGCTGTTCCGGCGCGGAACCGAGCCAGCGTTCATAATCCAGATTTTCCGGCGCCGGCATCGGCGCGGGCGGGTGGCCGCTGGGATGATCCAGGCCGACGCCAATTTTAACGGTTCGCAACTGTCCGATGCGTCCGTTGCGGACGGCTTCGCTCGCCTTGCGAAAACTTCCCCACGGACGTTCGGAACGCTGTTGTGAGCCGGTCTGCAAAATAATCTTCTTCGCCTCGACCGCGCGGCGCAGCCCGATGGCTTCCGCGATGTCGTAAGTGACCGGCTTCTGGACGTAAATGTGTTTCCCCGCGATTGCCGCCGCGATGGCGACGAGCGCGTGCGAATGATCCGGCACGGTGACGACCACCGCGTCAATTTCCGGCGACGCCAAAATGTCGTGATAGTCGTGAAAGCTTTTAAGGTTCACGCCCGACTCGCCCTGGTTCGCGTAATAATCCTCCGCCATTTTTTTGCCGGCGGCGAGGCGCTTCGAATCCAGATCGCACACCGCCACCACGCGGGCGAGCGGCTCCTTCAAAACATTGCCCAGATCGCTGCGGCCCATGCGGCCACAGCCGATTTGCGCGACTTGAATTTTTTTGCCCGGCGCGTCGGCGCCGAGCAGCCGCGCGGGAATGATGCCGGGAAAAACTGCGAGGCCGGCCCCGCTGCCGACGGCGGCCTTGAGAAAACTGCGACGTGAATGATTTTTCATTTTGGCGTAGCGGCTTTCGGCAGAAAGCCGGATTTTATATTCCAGCTTGCGGCGCTCTGCCGAGACGCCGCTACATTATTTTGCCGGCAGCTCGCGAATTTTCACGTTGCGGAAGGAAACCGCGCTGCCGTGTTCCTGCAATAAAATGTGGCCGTCCGCCCATTCGCCAAAGTCGGGGATGTTCTTGAATTTGCTTTTTTCCACCGCGTCGCGGAAGGCCGCCGAGCCGCGCTCGCATTCCACCGTCTTTTTGCCGTTCAGCCAGAATTCGACGTGCTTGCCCTGCGACACGATGCGCGCGTGATTCCATTCGCCGACCGGCATGGCGAGCTTGTCCTTGGGCGCGGGCAGCAAATCGTAAAGCGAACCCTCCGTGCGGTCGCCGTTGCGGCCCAGCTTGGCGTCGGGATGATGCTCGTCGTCGAGAATCTGGAATTCCATGCCGATGGCCGAACCTTTGGCCGTCGGCTTGCCGGTGACTTTGTCAATCGGCGAAATATGCGGCTGCACAAAAATTTTGATCCCGCTGTTGCAGCCCAGCGTGGTCTTGAAATCCGCGACGAGTTCAAAATTGGAATAACGGTCGCGCGTGATGATGTCGCCGCCGGCCTGCGATTCGGCGTTGCCATTCTTTAAATTGGAATCAACCGTCAATGTGCCATCGTCAATGAGCCAGCTTTTGGCCGGAAATTTGTCCGACTCCGGACTGCGCCAGCCGTCGGTCGTTTTGCCGTCCCACAGCAACTTCCAGCCATCCGTTTTTTCCTGGTCGGTCAACGTGTTGGGTTCGAGTTCGTGGATGCGGATATTACGAAATGAAACTTTCAAACCGACTTTGTTGACGTCATTGCCGACGCCATGAACTTGCAGGGCGACCACGCCGCGCTGCGTGACGTTGTCGTAAATCTCCGCGCGCGGCACGCCGTTCAGCCACGTCTTGATCATCGGCCCGTTGGCGACAATGCGAAGCTTGTTCCATTCCCCGTTTTTGCTGACCGTGCGGCCTTGCCCGGAAAACGCCATGCCCTGCGGGCCTTTTTCGCCGTCCGCCGGGAACAGCCAGCCGCGCCGCGCCTCGTCGTAAATGCCCGCGCTCCACATCCGGCCGCGCGCTGCGTCCATGTCAATTTCGCACTGGTAGCCGTGGATGCGGTCCGCCGCGAACTTGAATTTCTTGCCGCCGATGATCGCGTTCGTCGCGTCGGGAAAAACTTCGCTGCGGATTTGCACGCCGGAGTTCAGCAGCGCATCGCATTTGTATTCCAGTTCCAGCTCGAAGTTTTCAAACGTCTGCGTCGTGCAAAGAAAACTGTTGCCGGAACCGGAAACGGATTCGCCGGTCAGCACGCCGTTCTCGACCGTGTATCTGGCCTTGCCGCTGTGCTCGGCCCAGCCGTCGAGGTTTTTGCCGTTGAACAGATCAACCCAGCCATCCTGTGCGCGCAACGGGGCGGCCGCAAAGATGAGCATGGTTGAAAAGGCGAGAAAAAATAAATGGCGTGTTTTCATTGGTTGCGTTAATTTGACGCATTATTTCGCAAAGCAGTTACAAAACAATCATTTTCATCATGCCGGCATCAAGCAAAGCCAGCGGCAAAACCGGCGCGGCCGGCAGTTGCAGCGGTTCAAGGCGCGGTCAGAATGATTGCAACCAAAAGCTTTCCGCCAACGTCCATAGCTCCATCCACTATTATGAATGACTCAATTAACCGGCGTAATTTTCTGAAACAAGCCAGCGTGGCTGGCATTGGCCTGGGCATGGCGGGCTATTTTGGCCCGCCGGCCAGGGCGGGCGCGCAGCCCATGTCGGCCGCCAGAAAAATCGGCGCGAACGACAAAGTCACGGCGGCGGTCTTCGGCACCAACGGCCGGGGCCTGGCGCATATTGATTGTCTTACCCGATTGCCGGGCGTTGAAATCACTTATATTTGCGACGTGGACACGCGCGCGGTGGCGAAGGGCCTCAAGGAAACCGCCAAAAAGCAGACGAACACGCCGCAAGGCCTGGGTGATTTTCGCAAAGCCCTCGCCGATCCGGCGCTGGATGTCGTGACCATTGCCACGCCCGATCACTGGCACACGCCGATGGCGATTATGGCAATGGCGGCAGGCAAGCACGTTTACGTGGAAAAACCGTGCAGCCAGAATCCTTACGAAGGCGAATTGTTGCTCGCCGCCGTCAACAAATATCAACGCGTCGTGCAAATGGGCGCGCAACGCCGTTCGTCCGCGCACATGCGCGAAATCATTCCCCAGATTCATTCTGGCCTCATCGGCAAAACCTATTTTGGCAAGGGCTGGTATGCGAACAACCGGACTTCCATCGGCCACGGCAAACCCGCGCCCGTGCCGGAATGGCTGAATTATGAATTGTGGCAGGGACCGGCCCCACGCCGCGCTTTCATTGACAATCTCATTCATTACAACTGGCATTGGCGCTGGCTTTATGGCACCGGCGAGGCGCTCAATAACGGCACGCATGAAATAGATGTCGCCCGCTGGGCGTTGGGCGTGACCTGGCCGGTGCGCGTTGCGTCCAACGGCGGACGTTATGCGTTTCAAGACGACTGGGAAACGCCGGATACGCAGACGATTTCCTGGGATTTTCCCGAAGGCAAATCCATGGCTTGGGAAAGCCGGAGCTGCAATGATTTCCCGGTGGAAGGCCGGTCGCGCGGCACCTTGATTTATGGCACCGAAGGCACGGCCCTGCTGGACGGCGACGACTATATTATTTACGACAAGAAAGGTAAAATCATCAAGCAGGCCAAGGGCAAGGAAGTGGTGGATCCGACGAATACCATCAGCGGCAGCGGCATGGGCATGGACACGGCGCACGTTTCCAATTTTATTGAAACCGTGCGCGGCAACCAGCGATTGAACTGCCCCATCGTGGAAGGCTACAAGAGCGTCACCTTGCTGCACCTGGGAAACATCGCCTGGCGGGTGGGCCGCGAACTGCATTGCGACCCGGCCAGCGGCCACATTCTGAAAGACAGCGACGCCATGAAATTGTGGCGGCGCAAATATGAACCCGGCTGGGAACCCAAAGTTTGAGCCGCCGTTCTCCTAAAACGGGATGGGCTGCTTAAACTGGCTTTCACTTGCGCGCGGCAACTGCTAAAAATTTCGCGTGCAAGATTTGATTGCCAAAGCCTCAACGCTGCTCGAAGCGTTGCCTTACATCCAGAAGTTCAGCGGCGAAACTTTCGTCGTGAAATACGGCGGCAGCTTCATGGACTCGCCGGACGAAACCATCCGCACCAGCGTCGCCCGCGACATCGTTTTTCTCGAAGCCGTTGAAATTAATCCGGTCGTCGTTCATGGCGGCGGCAAGGCCATTACTCGCGCGATGGAAAAGGCCGGCCTTCAGGCGAATTTCATCCAGGGCCAGCGCGTCACGGACGAAGCGACGGTGAAAATCGTGGACGATGTTTTATCGCGCGAAATCAATCCTGAAATCGTCAGGGCCATCAATTCGCTCGGCGGCGCGGCCGTCGGGTTTTCTGGCGCGGACATTTTCAAATGCAAAAAAATGCTGCTCGACGACAGGGAAAATCCAGGCAAAAAAATTGACATCGGCTACGTCGGCGAAGTCATCGAAGTCAACGTCGCGCCGCTCAAGGAATCCATCTGGTGCGGCCACACGCCGGTCATCAGCCCGACCGCGCGCGGTGAGGACGGGAAAATTTACAATTGCAACGCCGACATCGCCGCCGCGATGTGCGCGATTGCGCTCAACGCCAAGCGGCTCGTCTTCATGTCCGATGTTCCTGGCTTGATGCGCGATCCGAAAGACGTTTCTACTGTCATCGCGCATTTGCAGACGAACGAAGTTCCAGAATTAAAAAAATCCGGCGTGATTGACAAAGGCATGATTCCAAAAGTGGACAGCGCCGTGGCCGCGATCAAATCCGGCGTGGAAAAAGTTTCCTTCGTGGATGGCCGCACGCCGCATTCCGTCATGCTGGAAATCTTCACCGACAAAGGCGTTGGGACAGAAATCGTTTTGTAATTTGCGATTTACAATTTACGATTGTCGCGCCGCAATCTGAAAAATAAATCAAACCAATCTAATTTATGAAAATGAAAAAAACAAAATCGCCGACTCCCGAACGCATCATGCAATTGGCCTGGGGCTACGCGCCGCCGCTGATTCTCGAAGCCGCCGTCAAACACCGCATATTCGATTTGCTCGACGAATCGCCGAAAACCGCGCGGCAGCTCGCCGCCCAAACTGGCGCGTCCCTTCGCGGCCTCACCATGATTTGCAACGCGCTCGTCGGCCTGCAATTTCTGGTGCGCGCCGCCGACCGCTACCAACTCACGCTCGAAAGCGCGGCGTTTCTCGTTTCCGGCAAGCCCGCGTTTCACGGCGCATTTTTGAAACACATCTCGCGGCAGTTGATTCCGCAATGGCTCGACCTCGCGCAAATTGTTCAAAATGGAAAACCGGCCCGCCGCGTCAATGCGCAAAAGGAAGGCGTCAAATTTTTTGCTGAATTTGTCGAGGCCATTTTCCCGTTGAGTTACGCGGCGGCAAAAACTTTGGGCGAACATCTGAAAATTTCCCAGGCGAAAAATCCCGTCAGCGTGCTGGACATTGCCGCCGGCTCCGGCGTTTGGGGAATCGCGCTGGCCGAACAATCCAAACAAGTTCAAATTTCCGCCGTGGACTGGCCGGACGTTTTGAACATCACGCAAAAAGTTGCTCGAAAACATAGCGTCGCCGGCCAGCTAAAAAAAATTCCCGGCGATTTGGCGTTGGCGGATTTTGGAAAAAATCACCACGTCGCCACGCTCGGCCACATTTTGCACAGCGAAGGCGCCGGGCGCAGCCGCAAGTTGCTGAAAAAAGTTTTCCACGCGCTCGCGCCCGGCGGCACGATTGCCGTCATGGAATTTCTCGTCAACGAACAGCGCACCGCGCCGCCGGTTTCGCTGCTGTTCACCGTCAACATGCTCGTCAACACCGAAGTCGGCGACACGTTCAGTTTTGAAGAAATCAGCCAATGGCTGCGCGCCGCCGGTTTTGTGAAACCGCGCCTGCTCGAAGTTCCCGCCGTTTCGCCGCTGATTTTGGCGACCAAACCGCTTCTCTGATTTCGGATTGGCGACTTCGGATTGCGGAATGAAGCCATGAATTCAAACGAACTCAAACAGCGGACGAAAATTTTTGGCAAGCGTGTCATCAAATTGACTGAAGCCTTGCCCAAAAACATGACGACTTCTGTGATTGGCCGCCAGCTTTTGCGCAGCGCAACTTCTGTCGGCGCGAATTATCGCGCTGTCTGTCGCGCCAGGTCGCGCGCCGACTTTATTGCAAAACTCGGCATTGTCGAAGAAGAGTGTGATGAATCACTTTATTGGCTTGAAATACTCGTTGAAACAAATCAAATCAAACCAGTTCTGGTTTCTGAATTGTTGAAAGAAGGCGAAGAAATTCTTGCCATTGTCGTCGCATCCGTTAAAACCGCACGGATGCGAAACAATCCGAAATCCGCAGTCGCCAATCCGAAATGAAAGACCTGATTCCAACGCCGCCGCCGCTCGTGCAAAACAAGTTCGAGTCCGTCCGCGAACTGTTTTCAAAAAACGTCGTGCCGAGCTACGGACGTTTTGATCTCGCGTTAAGCCACGGCGCGGGCAGCTACGTTTTTGATGTCGCGGGCAAGCGTTACCTCGATCTCGGCAGCGGCATCGCCGTGTGCTGCCTCGGTCACGCGCCTCCGGCCATCACCGAAGCGCTCGTCGAGCAATCCAAAAAACTGATTCACGTCTCGAATCTTTATTACACCGAGCCGCAGGGACGGCTCGCGGCTGAAGTGGTAAAACGCATCGGCGCGGGAAAAGTTTTTTTCAGCAACAGCGGCGCGGAGGCGAACGAAGGCTTGTTCAAAGTCGCGCGCAAATTCGGCCACGATGAAGGCCGGTTTGAAATTTTGACCGCGACAAATTCTTTTCACGGACGCACGCTCGCGGGAATTGCCGCGACGGGCCAGGAAAAAGTCAAAAAAGGTTTCGAGCCGATGATGCCCGGATTCCGGCACATTCCGTTCAATGATTTGACCGCCGCGCGCAATGCGATTTCTCCCGCGACGGTCGCAATTATGATTGAAGGTGTCCAAGGCGAAGGCGGCGTCACGCCTGCCGCGGTCGCGGGAGAAATCGCATTGCGCGCGCTGTGCGACGAGAAAAAACTGCTCCTGTTCATGGACGCCGTGCAGGACGGACATTTTCGCACGGGAAAATTTCAGAGCTTCCAGCGGATTTTGGAAAATGTTCCCGGCGGCGAAAAGTTTTTGCCCGATGGAATTTCAACGGCCAAGTCGCTCGGCGGCGGATTTCCCATCGGCGCGTTCTGGGTGCGCGCGCCGTTCGCGGATTTGCTCGGGCCGGGCATGCACGCCTCGACGTTCGGCGGCACGCCGCTCGCCTGCGCCGTCGCGCTGAAAATTTTTGAAGTCATCGAACATGAAAAATTGGGCGAACACGCGCGCAAGCTCGGCGACTGGATTTTGAGCGAACTCAAACAGCTCGCGGAAATTTATCCAACGGTCGTCAAAAGCGCGCGCGGCCTCGGCTTCATGCTTGGCTTGGAACTGGCGGAAAAAATCCCCGCGTTTGCTTCAAGTGACAAATCAGCGGCCATTCAATTTGTCAACCGTCTGCACGCGGCGGGCGTGATGACCATTCCCGCCGGCACACAAGTCATCCGGCTGCTGCCGCCGCTGAATCTGAAGCCGCAGGAAGCCGCCGAGGGCATCGCCAAAATCGAGGAGCTTGTCAAATCGCTCGCATGATTTTCGTATGAACGCCGCCGCGCTGAAACATCTCGCCGCCATTGATCCGGTGATGGCCACGCTCATCCGCGAAATCGGCATTTGCAAATTGAAACCGGAAACGCGGCGCTCGCCGTTCCAATCGCTTGTGCAGGCCGTCGCGCACCAGCAGCTCAACGGCACGACGGCGAAGGTTTATTTTTCATTTAGTAACGAGCCAATTGACACCCGGCGGCAGGGTTTGTTCAATCGCGAGCGAACGCGCAGTCTTGGCGCAGACCGGTCGGCTGTCAAGAATGTCTCTTGCCTTCACAGAAAAAACCTGTGCTTTTGCACGGCGGGGCGGATTAACATCGCAATCGGTTTTTGAAACGATTCGATCCATGAAACAAATTGTGATGCTGCAAGGGATGGGCAACAACGAGCGCGGCTGGGCGCGGCTCGTCTCCAAGTTCGGGCGCGTGACGCTCATCCAGCAGGGCATGATCCAGCACGTCGAAGTTTGGGAGAATGAGGCGAAGATTTTCAACGGGCCGGAAACCAGCGTGGTCGGCAGCCGCAAATTTGACGAAGCCACTTTTTCCTCGCTCACGTTCCTGCGTTCGCTCGCGCGTTTTCGAGAGCAGATGCGCGGTGAAAAGGCGGATGTCATCATCGCCGCTAATTACAACATGGGGCTGGCCGCGCTCTGGCTGCGCTGGCGCGGCAAAGCCCAGCTCGCGGTCGTGATGCTCACGGATTATCTTCCTGCGCGCGGTTCGTTCGCCGTGCGGCTGCACCGGCGCATCACCACGGCACTGAACCGCTTTGTCGCGCGCCACGCGGATGAAGTCTGGTCGGTCTCGCCGCGCATCCCGACAAACCAGGCGAACCCGAAAAATTTTGTCGTGCCGATCTGCCTCGACGACCATCAGGTGTCGATGGGCGACCGGCGGGAAATCGGCTACATCGGTTATCCGACGCCGGATCATGCGCTCGAAATCATTTTTGAAATCTGCAAGAAGCACGGCATCCGGCTGAACATCGTCGGACGTTCGCCGTATCTTGAATCCATCAAGCATCTCGCGCCGGCGGACACGATTTTTCACGGAATGCTGAACGACATGGCGAAGATAAATGAAATTTTGGCGCGCTGTTTTTGCGGTTACGCCGTGTATCGCAACACCGGGTCGCAGAGCTACAGTTATTACGGAATTCCGTCAAAAACTTTTTCCTGTTTCGCCAGCAACACGCCGGTGGTCACCACGCAGACGGCATTTTTCACGCAGGAGATTGAAAAATACGGCGTGGGCCGGGTGGTGAGCCGCGTGCCGGGGAGATTGAGTCGGCGATTTTGCAGATGAAGGAGCAGTTCCCAAAATATTTTGAGGCGATTGGGAAATTCCGCCAGACTTGGAATGCGGCCGCTGAACAATTCCACCGCGAGCGCTTCGCGGCAAACGGCATTTGCGCGCCGGAAGCCGCCGGGTCAGCAAATCAACCTTGAAGTGGCGGCAAATCCGTATATTTTTCCCAGCCTTGACGCATGACTAGACCGCCGTTGATGTCCCGAATTTTCTACATGGCACGGCTTGCCGTCCGCCTTCATGGATTCCGGCTGCCGTTGGTGCTGGTGCAGCGGACGTGGCTTTACCTGAAGCTCCGGTGCCTCGCCCCAAAGACTTTTGAATTTTCCGGCAAGACGTATCACTGCCATTTCCGCCCCTACAGTCTGGACAACGAACGTGCCGCCGAGATCGCCCTCGCGGAAGATTTTCTGAAAGGCCAGCGCGGTGAAATTTTGGAGGTGGGGAACGTCCTTTCGCACTACCTCAATTTTCAGCACGACGTGGTTGACAAATACGAGCAGGCCCCCGGCGTCATCAACGAAGACATCGTGACCTATGCGCCCGGCAAAAAATACGACTGCATCATGTCCGTCTCCACGCTGGAACACGTCGGCTGGGACGAACAGCCGCGCGACCCCCAAAAAATAATCCAGGCCATCCAGCACCTCAAAACTTTGCTCAAGGACGGGGCGGCGTTGTTTGTCACCATGCCCCTCGGATACAACCCGCATGTGGATGAAATGATCCGCACGCGCCAGACGGGCTTTCCAGAGGCCGGGTATCTGCTGCGGATTTCGGCGGACAACGGCTGGCGCGAGGCCAGCTGGGAAGAAGTGCAGACGGCAAAATACGCCACGCCTTTCCCATGCGCCAACGCCCTCTTCGTCGGCATTTTTCGCCAGCCGTCCGGCAACCCTCGCGCATGAATCTTTTCAGCAAAGTTTATCTCACGTTGCGCGCCCAGGGCCGGCATCCGCTCAACAGAAAATCCAGCCTGCGCGCCGCCTGGGATTTTTCCGTCGCGCAAGTCGCCGCGCGCCTTGTGCCGGGCGATGTGTGCGTGGAATTTCCCAACGAGACAAAACTCTTGGTCTCCCCGAAGATGAAAGGCGCCGCGCATTTCATCCATCCCGGCTTGTGCGAGTTTGAAGACATGGCCTTCATCCTGCATTTTCTCCGGCCCGACGACTGGTTTGTGGATGTCGGCGCGAATGTCGGCGCCTACACGGTTTTGGCGGCGGGCGTGGTGCGGAGCCGCGCGCTGGCGTTTGAACCAAACCCCACGACTTTCCGTTCGCTGGCGCTGAATGTTCACCTTAACGACCTCGCCGGGCGCGTCACATTTTTGAATCTGGCTCTGGGACGCGAAGCGGGCGTGTTGCAGATGACCGAGGGATTGGGAACTGAAAACCGCGTCGCTGCCAGCTAGGAAACGCGCACCGTGACCGTTAAGACCACCACCCTCGACGACGCACTGGCAACCATCAGTCCGCTGCTCATGAAAATGGACGTGGAAGGTTTTGAGGGCGAGGTTTTCGCGGGTGCCGTCGCGACCCTTCGCAATCCAAGTTTGCAGGCCATGATAGTCGAAATGAATGGCGCGGGAAACCGCTACGGCTTCGATGAAACTGCGCTCCACCAGAAAATCCGCGACCACGGATTCCAGCCCTGCTCTTACGAGCCTTTCAAACGTGAACTGATCCGCCAGCCGGGCGCGACGGACGGGAATATCATTTATGTGCGGGACATTGAATCAGCCCGGCAACGGCTGCGCGCCGCGCCGCCGTTTCATTTCAAAGGCTTCACGGTTTAGGGCAAAATTTCGGAACGCAGGAAAAACGGCGCATTGGCTTAACTCATGGTTGCAATTCAAAATTTGTTTATCCACTATGACATTTCCGATGTATAAAACCGCAGTCATCATTGCCGGTGGCGAAGGCTCGCGCCTCAAGCCGCTTTCCAATAACAAACCCAAGGCCATGGTCGTGGTCAACGGCCAGCCGCTGCTCTATTGGACGTTGCGCTGGCTGAAATTTCACGGTGTCGAAAATGTCGTCCTCGGCGTGGCCTACAAAAAGGAAAAGATTATTTCCTATCTCAAGGCGAATAAAAATTTCGGCTTCAACGTGCAGTTCAGCGTCCATACGCTTGAGGGTGGAACAGCCCAAGGCTTCAAGCTCGCCATCAGCCGGTTTGTGACGGATGAAAATTTCATCGCGATGAATTGCGACGAGGTGACGAACCTGCATTTGCCAAATCTGGTGCGCGTGCATCAAAATAAAAAGCCGCTTGTCACGATGGCGCTCGCGCCGTTCTACTGCCGGTTCAGCGTGGTGGATGCGAAGGCCGATGGCTTCATCAACGGTTTCAAATACGGACACATGCTGCCCGACGTGCCGGTGAGCATCGGCATCTACGCTTTCAGCCGCGAAATTTTGCAGCACATTCCCGACACCGGCTCGATTGAACACGCCGTGTTCACGCCGCTCGCCAAGAAACGCAAGATCGCATGCTACCGCATGAAAACAGACGAGCAGTGGATTTCCGTCAACGACATAAAAAATGTCCGCGAGGTGGAGGAAAATCCGCAGTTGCTCGAATTGAAAAAATCCGGCGGCCCGAAACGCGCGCTGCGAATTTTGTAATCCAGCTTCACGATGTCGCAAGAACTTCTCTCCATCTGCATCCCGACCTACAACCGGTCGCGGTTGCTGGGCATCATTTTGAACGCGCTCGGCGGGCAGATTAAAGCGGCAGGCACGGATGACGTGGTGATTTGCGTTTCCGACAACGCTTCGCCAGACAACACGCGGCAGGTAGTCGAAGATTTTCAGAAAAATTCCGGCGTGCGCGTCGTCTATTCGCGTAATGAAGCCAACATCGGCTTGAGCAAAAATCTGTTGAAAGTGATGGCGATGGGCAAAGGCCGTTTTGTCTGGACGCTCGGCGACGACGAAATCATCGCTGAAAATTCCGTGCCGAACCTTGTGAAGGTTTTGCGCGAACGCGATCCCGGCTTTGTGCTGATGTTCGACACGCGCTATCCGTGGCCGCTGCCCACGCCCGGACTTTACGCCGATTACCAGGCGTTTGCGCGCGAGTGCATCAAGCTCGACAATGTTCACGCGCTGGCCGAACACACCTTGCTTTCGAGCAACATCTATCGCTCGGAATTTTTTGACGCGAAGTTTGGCGAGCAGAACATTGAGACATGGTTTCCGCATATGTTCGGCTTCCTGCGCCCGCTGTTGAAAAATAAAATGTCCGTTTTGATCCCCGATTTTCCCGTCATCAGCACGCGCGAGGAAGAACGCAGCGTGCCGAGCGACGGCAAATGGGCGAACCTCGACGAGTGCTGGAAAACGTATCTGACGTGGTTGCGCGCGGAGATGCAGATGCCGGAACTCGACCCGACCGCCGCCAGCCGCGCCGCGCGCCGCGCGATGTTGCAGAACATGAGGTCGCATCCGATCCAGTATTTCAAAAAATACTGGCGCGCGTTATTTCAACCGAGCGCGTATCGTTTTTTATGGACGCGTTTTTTTGGCGTCAAATCCTGAATAATTTTTACCCGCATGAGTTCATCCAAATCCCCCATCACCCTGCGCGAAACCTGCCGTGTGTGCGGCTCGCGCAAACTGGTTCCCATCCTTTCGCTCGGCCGGCAATTCGCCGTCGGTTTTCTCGACAGCGCGGACGAAACCGCCGGTGCCGGCTCGCTTGATTTGATTCTTTGCAACATCAAGGACGGCGGCTGCGGCCTGCTCCAGCTTCAGCACACCTACGACCACGATTTGCTCTATCGCAAATACTGGTATAAGTCCGGCATCAGCACGACGATGGTAAAAGCGCTCGGCGACATCGTGGAGTGCGCGCAAAAAGTTGTGCCGCTGAAATCCGGCGAACTCGTCATAGACATCGGCGCGAACGATGGAACGTTGCTGCGCCAGTATCAACGCAAGGACATTCAGAAAGTCGGCTTCGAACCGTCCAACTTGTGGGAATTGGCGAAACAAGATCACGCCACGATCATCCACGATTATTTCAACGCCGCCGCATTTCAGAAAAATCTTCCCGGCAAAAAGGCGAAAATCATCACGAGCATTTCCATGTTCTATGATTTGGAAGACCCGAACAGTTTCGTTGCCGACATCGCCAAATGTCTCGACGCGGACGGTCTCTGGATCATCCAGATGAATTATCTCGGCCTGATGCTGGACGATCACACCTACGACAACATCAGCCACGAACATCTGGAATATTATTCGTTTCTCTCCATCGAAAATCTCATCAAGCGTCACGCGCTGGAAATTTTTGACGTGGAATTGAATGACGTGAACGGCGGCAGCTACCGGCTCTACATTCGTCGTCCCGGCGCAAAAATAAATCCGCTGTCCGGCGCGGCGCAACGCGTTGCCGATTTGCGAAAGAAAGAAATCGCGGCGGGTTACGACGACAAGTTTGTTTATGCCGATTACGCGAAAGAAATCGCCAAGCTTAAAGAGCAGGTGATGGAAATTCTCACGCGCGAGAAAAAAGCCGGCAAACGCATTTATATTTACGGCGCCTCGACGCGCGGCCTCGTCGTGCTACAATACTGCGGTATTGATAAAAAATTCATTGATGCGGCGGTGGATAAAAATTCCGACAAGTGGGGCAAATACATCGTCGGCACGGGCATTCGGTGCATTTCGTTTGATGATTACCGCAAAAATCTTCCTGACTATCTGCTCGTGCTGCCGTATCAATTCAAGCTCGAAATCATGAACCAGGAACGCGACTTTTTGATAAATGGCGGTAGGATGATTTTTGCTTTGCCGCGCGTGGAAGTCATCACCAAGAACGACCTTTGAAATAAAATTACGAACATGAAAAAAATTCTCATCACCGGCGTCACCGGTTTCATCGGCAGCCATCTGGCCAAGGAATTGAGCAGCACCAACGAAGTTTATGGCGCGCTGCGTCCGTGTGTCAGCCGCGACCTCAAGCCATTCCAGCCGTTTTTTGAAAAAGTAAAGCTGGTGCGCTGCGACATCACCGACCAGTCGTCCGTGCAAAACTGTCTGACGAACATCAACCCCGACGTGGTCATCCACCTCGCCGCGTTGAGTCCGGTGCGCGATTCGTTCGAGACGCCGATGGCCTATGTTCGCGCCAATGTGGACGGCACTTTGCACGTCGCCCATGGCATGTTGAAACTGCCGGGCTTCGAGAAAAAACGTCTGCTCTACGCTTCCACGGCGGAAGTTTATGGCATTCAGGAAAAACATTGCGTGTCGGAAGACGCCGCGCTGAATCCGTCCAGCCCCTACGCGAACACCAAGTCTATGACCGACACTTACCTGCGGATGATGCCGCCAGTGTATGGTTTGAACACCACGGTCATGCGCTGTATCAACTCTTACGGACGCAAATTTGACACGGGATTTTTTGTCGAATATGTCGTCACCGCGATGCTGCGCGGCGAAAAAGTTTATGTCGGCGCACCCGATTCCACGCGCGATTACATGTATGTGAACGACCATGTGAACGCCTACCTGTGTGCGTTGAAACATCCCGAAATCCGTGGCGAAGCCTTTAACGCCACGCCCGGCGGCGCACTTTACAACCGCGACGTGACGTATCAAATCGCGGACATGATCGGTTTCAGCAAAAAGAAAATCCTGTTCGGCAAGTATCCGCCCGGCTATCCGCACCGTCCGCTCGCGTCCGACCAGCCGCACATTGATTTGGACTCGACGAAGATCCGCAAAGTGCTCGGCTGGAAACCGACCGTGAAACTGGAAGACGGCCTGGCGCGCACCATCAAGTATTGGAAAAAGAAACTGGCCGTGTGAATCACGCGGCGCGCAGCCGTTCCAAATCGGCGCGCACCATTTCCTGAAATAATTCCGCAAAGCGCCTGCCGGGTTCCCAACCGAGCAGGCGTTTTGCCTTGCTCGCATTGCCAATAATGCGGCGTGTGTCCGCCGGACGCGTGTAGCTTTCGTCCGGCTTCACAAATTGTTTCCAGTCCAGTTCCACGGCGGCAAAAGCCACCTCGACCAATTCCTGAACGCTGTGCAGTTCGCCGCTGGCAAAAACAAAATCTTCCGGCGTGGAATGTTGCAACGCCAGCCACATCCCGCGCACCACGTCGCGCGCGTCCGTCCAGTCGCGCAACGCCGACAGGTCACCGAGGCGCAATTCTTTTTGCTGGCCAAGCTTGATGGCGGCGGCGGCGCGGCAGATTTGCCGCGTGCCAAATTTTTCGTCACGTCGCGGTGATTCGTGCGGAAACAAAATGCCGTTCACTGCGAACAAGCCGTAAGCCTGGCGATAGACCGCGAGCATCTGCGCGGAAAATAATTTCGCGCACGCGTAGGGGTTTTGCGGGCTGACCGGCGTGTTTTCATCCTGCGGCGACTGCGCGGGCGAGCCGAAAATTTCCGATGATGAGGCGTGGAAAATTTTCGGCATCGGCGACATTTTCCGCGCGGTTTCCAGCAGGCGCACGGTGGCGCGGGCATTTAATTCCAGCGCGCCTTCCGGGTCGTTGAAACTTTCCAGAACGTGAGTCTGGCCGGCGAGGTGATAAACTTCATCGGGTCTTGTCTGCTCGATTAACGCCGGGAAAACTTTCGGGTCATTTGTGTTGCCAACATGGATGAACAGCCGCGTGCCGCAAATACTTTTCAGCGGCGCGAGCCAGGATTTTTCCAGCACAAAGTCCGGCAGCACGAGGCCGTGAACCTCGTAATTTTTTTTGAGCAGCAGTTCGGCGAGATAGGAGCCGTCCTGTCCGGCGATGCCGGTAATGAATGCGCGGGCCATGTTATTTTTTAAATTCCTGTTTCACCTGCAGTTCGGCGATGAGTTTTTTGTCCTGACCGCGTTGTTTGTAAGTCAAAACGCCCCACGCATTGCCTAGCACGCTCGCCGGACACGCGAGCAAATACCACAACCAGCGCGCATCGCCATCGCGAAAAATGCCGCGCAGCGTGTGCCAGAGCGGGCCAAAAAAAGTGACACAATAAATCACCGCCAGCCACAATGGAACCGGCGGCTTTTCCTTCATCCAGTTCACTGGCATTTCTTCCTGCACGCGCAGGAAATGCACCGTGGCGCGGCGGATTCCGCGCGATTGATTTTGTCCGGCGTTCGTGCTTGCCGGGCGGAAATTACGGAACACTTTCACCCAACAGCTATCGCAAAAAAACACTCATCGCGGGCTGTAGAATTTTCTATTCCGGCTTTCGCTTCAGAAAATCCGCATACGTCAGCCGCAGCCCCGTTTCCAGATCAATCTGCGGCCGCCAGCCCAGCGCGAACAGGCGTGAACTGTCCATCAATTTTCTCGGCGTGCCATCCGGCTTGCTGGCGTCCCACACGATTTTTCCTTGAAACCCGACGACCGGGCCCACCATTTCCGCCAATGCCTTGATCGTCAGGTCGGAACCGGAACCCACGTTGATGAATTGCTCTTGACTGTAATTTTGCATCAGGAAAACCGCCGCCCGCGCCAGATCATCCACATGCAGAAATTCCCGGAACACCGAACCCGTGCCCCAGCAAACCACTTCCGCCGCACCCGCGACTTTCGCCTCGTGAAACTTTCGGATCATCGCCGGCAGCACATGCGAAGTCTGGAGATCATAGTTGTCGTTCGGCCCGTAAAGATTCGTCGGCATCACACTGTTGAAATCGCAGCCATGTTGACGGCGCAACGCCTGGCAAAGTTTAAGTCCCGCGATTTTGGCGATGGCATACCACTCGTTCGTTGGCTCCAGCGGGCCGGAGAGAAGATGCTCTTCCTTGATCGGCTGCGGCGCGTGTTTGGGATATATGCAGGAACTGCCGAAGAACAACAGCTTTTTCACACCCGTCTCGTATGCGCCGTAAATCACACTGTTCTGAACCTGCAAATTCTCATAAAGAAACGTCGCCGGCTGCCGGTCGTTCGCCAGAATGCCGCCAACGATTGCCGCCGCCAGAAACACCTGCTCCGGTTTGGTCTCTTGATAAAATTTTCGCACCGCCGTGGCATCCAGCAAATCAAGCTCCTGCCGCGTGCGCTTGATTATATTTTGAAAACCCTGCCGCTCGAGTTCACGGCAAACCGCGCTGCCGACCATCCCGCGGTGTCCGGCCACAAAAATTCTTGGTTGTTGCGTCATCGCCATGGCTTTGACTTTAAACGCGGTTTCGTTCGATGAAAAGCCTTTTTGCCCGGCTAACATGGATAATGCACTTGTTAAAACGGTGGGTTTCGTGAAAACTGTTTTTTCCTATGGCGAAAAAAGCATTGATCACGGGCATCACGGGACAGGACGGTTCCTATCTGGCGGAACTGTTGCTGGGCAACGGTTATGAAGTTCACGGAATTGTGCGCCGGTCCAGCACCTTCAACCGCAACCGGCTGGATGACATTTATTCGGATCCGCAATTGGAAAAGACGCGGCTCTTTTTGCATTACGGAGACTTGGGCGAATCCGGTTCCTTGAGCCGCCTGCTGGCGCGGATTCAGCCGGATGAAATTTACAATCTCGGCGCGCAGAGCCACGTCCGCGTCAGCTTTGACACGCCGGAATACACGATGGATGTCACGGCCACCGGCACTTTGCGTTTGCTGGAGGCCATCCGCGAATCGGGATTGAAACCCAGGTTTTACCAGGCGTCTTCCAGCGAAATGTATGGCAAGGTGCGCGAAGTCCCGCAATCCGAGGAAACGCCGTTTCATCCGCGCAGCCCTTATGCCGTGGCCAAGGTTTGCGCCTACTGGGCCACGGTGAATTACCGCGAAGCCTACGGGATTCACGCCAGCAACGGAATTTTGTTCAACCATGAATCTCCCCGGCGCGGCGAAGGGTTCGTCACCCGCAAAATCACCCGCGCGGTCGCCCACATCCAGGCCGGGCTTCAGGACAAACTTTACCTTGGAAACCTCGACGCCAAGCGCGACTGGGGTTACGCCAAGGAATATGTGGAAGCGATGTGGCTCATGTTGCAACAGGATGAACCGGATGATTATGTGGTGGCCACGGGTGAAACGCATTCCGTGCGGGAATTTTTGGAAGAATCATTCAAACTGGTTGGACTGGATTGGAAAAAATATGTGAAGCACGACGAGCGCTACGTCCGCCCGTCAGAAGTGGATTTGCTCATCGGCGATTGCAGCAAGACCCAGCGCAAACTCGGCTGGAAGGCAAAAACCACGTTCAAGGAACTGGTCAAGCTCATGGTCGAGGCGGACATCGCGCTGTTGAAGGCGCACCGCGAAGGCCGGGTCAAAGTGACTTCCTGATCATGTCCCGCGCGCTCATCACGGGTGTCACCGGGCAGGACGGTTCTTATCTCGCCGAGTTGCTGCTGGAAAAAAATTATGAAGTTCACGGCGTGTCGCGGACGGCAAATTTACAGGAACAATCCCGCATCAGCCATCTGCTGAATAATTCTGCAATCAATGGCCGCCGGTTTTTTCTGCATCATGCCGATTTGAATGATCCGGCCACTCCAAATCGCATCCTGACTAAAATTTCCCCGGACGAAATTTATCACCTCGCCGGCCAGAGCCACGTGGGCGTGAGTTTTGAAAAAATTGAAGCCACCTGCGAAATCACCGCCATGGGAACGATGCGGTTGCTGGAAGCCATCCGCAATTCTGGATGCCAGCCTCGTTTATTTCACGCCTCTTCCAGTGAAATTTTCGGACGCCCGGAAATTGTGCCGCAGGATGAGCAGACACCCAGCCGTCCCGTCACTCCTTACGGTTGCGCCAAGGCTTTCGCCACTTCCATGGTTGCGATTTACCGCCAGACCCTCGGCCTGTTCGCCTGCAACGGCATTCTTTACAACCACGAATCGCCGCGCCGGGGCGAGAATTTCGTCACCCGCAAAATCTGTCGCGCCGTGGCTGCCATCAAGGCCGGACGACAAGCAGAATTGGTTTTAGGCGACACCAGCGCGCAGCGCGACTGGGGAAACGCGCGCGATTATGTGCGCGGGATGTGGCTCGCGCTTCGGCACGCGACGCCCGAAGATTTTATTTTTGCCACGGGCAAATTGCATCGCGTCCAAGATGTTGTCGAACTGGCTTTCAAGGCCGCTGGATTGGACTGGCAAAAATATGTCCGTCAGGAAAAACAATTTGTTCGCCCCGCCGATCCGCGCCACGTCGTTGGCAACACTGCGAAGGCCAAAAATCTTCTGGGCTGGCAGCCGGAAATTTCCTTTGAGCAGACCATTGCCGAAATGGTGCAGGCGGAATTAAAGGCGATTGCCCTTTAAAACGCAGTTATTCCAACTGTCTTGACCGGCGCGGCGTGATGCACGCGATGTTGTTAGCCGATCACGGCATTTGCAGAATGCGAAAGTATTGGTTGGTCACGTTTATTTCAAATTCACTGACCATGTATTCATTCGTGGCCGTGAAAGCCGGACCGGTTGCCGCCCAGTTGACCAGATCCGGGGAAGATTGCAGCATGTAATTATTGCCCAGCATGACGTGTTGCGTCACCTTGACCGCGCTGATGCTAATGGCAACTGTCGGCACAAAAGGAGGCGAGGCAATAATAATTTGGGGCGCATTCGTGTAGCCCGAACCCGTGGTGATAATGTTGATGGCGGTGACAATACCGTTGGCGAAGGTGGCCGTGGCCGTGGCGCCGGAGCCGCCGTCGCCCTGGATCGAAACCAGCGGAGCATTAGTATAACCGCAGCCGGAATCCGTGATGGTGGCTCCCACGACAAAATTGTTAAATAAGACAGCCGTAGCCGTGGCTTGATGCGGTGTGCATACGTTGATCTCTACCACCCCGGACAACAGAGGCACACCTGTAAAAGAGGTTCCATCTGGGGAGTCGTTCCATTGCCCCGCTCCACCCGACCCTTTTGTTATAATGTAAGTATAAACATCGCCATTTGGTTCTCCTGGACGCCAATTTGTGTAATTAGTAGTTTCTCCGGAACTCCAAACAAAATCTGCAGCATGCTGTGCTCCGCCGCCATCACCGGCTACTGGATCGTGGAATCCAATCCACAAGGTTCGATTTGTTCCCCACCGGTCCCAAATCCAATTGTTTTCCGCCAGACTCCTAATTGTGGCCAGATGTCCGCCAAGTCCGATCGCTGCGTTTTCCGCATCTACCCATGTGCTGTTACTGAGCAAAAAATAAGTATGTCCATTGGCGGGATTGATGGCCGTATCCAGAACTGCCGGCCCGCCCAGGACGGCGGCAGGGAGCAGGGTGCATATCGTGACAGCGGCGGCAAGCAGGAGCTTGGATTGTGTGATTAACGAAGGGCTGTTCATTTGTAATCCTTGATAGTAGTTTATATTTGTCCATTATCCATTGTTGCTGAATTAAATTTTAACCAGCGACAGTTATCATTGATAACTAAACGTCGCGGAATGTCAAGGAATAACTCCGTCCGGTCAGGATTGTTTCTGACCAGAGAGCGCCATATTCACAATTATTCCCATGTGGAGTGGCAAATGCCCCTATTTTTTCAAAGTCTGTTTCACCTGCAATTCGGCGATGAGTTTTTTGTCCTTGCCGCGGTGTTTGTAAGTCAAAACTCCCCACGCATTTCCCAGCACGCTCGCCGGACAGGCGGGCAAGTGCCAGAGCCAACGCGCGTCGCCGTCGCGAAAAATTCCGCGCAGGGTGTGATAAACCGGGCCGAAAAATGTCACGCAATAAATTCCCGCCAGCCAGAGCGGCACGGGCGGTTTTTCCTTCATCCAGTTCACCGGCATTTCTTCCTGCACGCGCAGAAAGTGAACCGTCGCGCGACGGCGTTTTTGAACAAATTTGCAGAGCGATTGGATGTAATAATGATGCACACCGCGCCCGCGAATCCGCAGCCATTCGTGCTTCCCGTTTTTCATCAGGAACAGCGCGACGTGCGTGTCCTGAAATTTTTCATCCGCCCGGACCGACTGCAAATCCGCGCGGCGATAAATAAATCCGTTCGCGCCGAGCGGATATGAAAATGTGTTTTCCGGCAGCGTCCAGCGTTCAACTTCGCCGTCGCGCGCGACGAGTTTTGGATTCGCGCTCATCAGCCACGCAACCGGATCGCTGATGTGCAGCAAATGCGTGAGGTAGGCGCAGAACGAACTCATTTTGGGCGAGGGCAGATAATAACTTTCCACGCCGAGTGCCTGCGGATTTTTTTCGAGCGACTTGACGGCGAGTTCAATGTAATCGGGATGAGTAATTTCATTGTCCGCGTCAATGAAGACGATAAATTCCCCGGTCGCGTGCCGGAGCGCGAGGCGTTTGCCTTCCTCCATGTTTTTGCCGTCGTCATCCAAAACCATGGCGCCGAATTTTTTGGCGATGTCTCGCGTGCGGTCGGTCGAGTGCGCGTCGGCGAGGATGATTTCATAACGGTCGCGCGGGTAAGTTTGCCGTGTGATGGACGCGAGGCAGTTTTCCAAAATGGCCTCGGCGTTGAGCGTCGGCATGATGAAGCTGACGCGCGGAAAATTTTCAGGACTGGACGGCACGGCGCGATTGTGGCTGACGGCGCGGATAAATTCAAATCAGCTTTGTTCCGGCGCGCTGATTTTGTGCAGACGCATGGCAATGAGCCAGACGGAAAATAAAATGGCGAACGCGATGCCGGCGGCAACGGGCATCACGCGCAGCAGTTCTTCCGGCGATTTGCCGAGAAATAAAATCGTCAGCCAATAGACGAGGCCGAGCGCGCCATAAAGAATTGAAATTTTTATCCAGCGGCTCGCGAGCGCCCAAATGCCGATTGCCTGGATGAGGCCGACAAAAACCATTGTCACGGAAAATGGCGCGATCATGCCGACGGCTTCGGGCGTGTTTTGGCCGATCAGGCGCAGGCCAAATGATTTCAGGAAAAAAAGCCCGGCGGCATTTGTCAGCAGGCCAAACGCGAAAAGCCCGATCAATTTTAATTGTTCGCGCAAATCGTCGCCGCGATGTTGATGGTGGCCTGAACGGTGCGTGAAAAAAATGGCCAGCAACGGGCCGCCGAGCGCCGGGATTTGACGCGCCAGCAGGCCGGCGGCGGCGTAATCATCAAGTTGCGCGCCGGGAAAATGATTCCGCTGCGCGGCCAGCAAATCATATTGGCCAAAACAATTGGCGGCAAAAATGCATGCGGCGCTGACGACGAGAAATTGGACGAACTCCTTCGTCCACGGTGAAGTTGCCGCATCCGTCTTGCGCGGAAAATCTTTTTTCCAGGCGAACAAAACGAAATTTGAAAGCAGCATGACGGCGGAAGCGAGCACGGCCCATTCAGCCATGGGTGAAATTGCGGTCATCGAAACGCCAAATGCAAAACGTATGATTGCCGCCAGCAATCCGAGGAGCGCGAGCCGCTTGAACCAGCCAAGCCCCTGGCACAATGCGCTGATGTAGGAATTCCAAAGCCCTGCCAGCACGCAAACCAGCACGATGAGAGTGAGGCTCACGCGAGATATGTGAAAAAAACCGCCCATTGGCTTAATGAGAATCACGGCTGCGACCGAACCGATGAGCGTGAAATGAAAAAGAAATTTTCGGCAGCCGGCAAGCAGCCCATGAAGCCGCGCATCATCGCCGCTGAAATGAAACCGCGCGATGTAATGTGTGACGGCCTGCGCCGCAATGGACAGCGGCAATCCCAAAAATCCAATGAACGCAATGGCGGTCTGCACAAGGCCGAATTCGCCCGTTTGATGTTGAAGCTGACGCCGGACTGCGATCTGAAAACCGAAGCCGACGAGCAGCGTGAGAAATTGCGCCGCCGTATAAATGATTCCCGTGCGCCAGAGGTTTTTCATACGAGCGGCTTCAATTCCCTTTCGTTCGCGCGCACCCATTCAAAAACGTCGGCGACAATTTTTCCCACGCCGCGCTTCGGACGCCAGTTCGTCCGCGAAAACAGTTTTGAACTGTCCGCGAGGAAAATCCGCAGGTCAGCCGGGCGATTTTCAATTTCAGCGGCGATTGGAATTTCACGGCCAATAATTTTTTTGCAAATGCCCGTGAGTTCAAGCAGCGAAGCGGAAATTTCCAATCCGCCGCCGACGTTACCGAGCCAGCCTTCCCATTTTTCAAAATTAGAAATCTGTTCGTAAATCAAATCGCACAAATCGGCGACGTGCAGCATGTCGCGCACCTGTTTGCCGGTGCCGCCGTAGCCGATGTATTTCAGCGGCTTGCCAAAATAATGCCGCAGCACCCAGAGCGCGACGACGCCTTGATCCGCCTTGCCCATCTGCCACGGGCCGGCGATGACGCTGCAACGGTTCGTGACGGCGCGCAGCCCGAAGCCGCTGCGATATTCCTCGATCAAACTTTCGCTCGCGAATTTCGTCCAGCCATAAAG